>Ga0209208_10003203_pt1 | contig 23517 bp, 14 predicted proteins | sample S1TSphfallax_3_FD_187694 | JGI IMG/M metagenome (GOLD analysis project Ga0209208, IMG submission 187694) | Host-associated microbial communities from peat moss isolated from Minnesota, USA - S1T2_Fd - Sphagnum fallax MG (SPAdes) (version 2) | ecosystem: Host-associated > Plants > Peat moss >...
ATTTTATTAACTTGAGAAGCACGAACAGATCTACCCAACGCCCCATAGCTGAAAAACTCTTGACCAGAAGTTTTGACATATTTCCAAGCCACTAGGGGAGGGGACCAAAACTTTCTAACATAAGGAGGAAGACAATCTAGCACAGAAGGAAGGTTTAAAATTGAAGAGAGATTCAAACCATCCATACGAGAAGAAACAAAAACAGAGATAATGAGATCTCTGCCTAGGAAAGAAGCACTTGCCGAAAAAGAACGAGGAACATTTCTCTTAATAAAATTGCTCAGAATTTTAGACAGTTGTAAAGCATGGCCAACATCAAGACTGAGATCAGAAGGAGAAAACTCAGACAGCAACAAAAGCATACGAACCAAATTTTTGGTGTTATACTTGGAGAGAAAAACAATAGAAAACTTACCTTGAGACATAAGAGAAGAAAGGAAAACCAGCCTTCTTTTGTAATCATCAACAAAGGTTGGGATCATTCTGTTGGGATCATCAACAAAGGAAACTAAATGCTATACATCAAAGCTTAGCATATATGTGAAGTAAGTAGATGTTCTTCTTCAGGACACTACAAAGCATGTAGAGAGCTACATATGTATCAATTGTTCAAAAGCATTGAAGTATTGAGGTCAAGAGTTCCCATCAGACAATTGGTTTAGAAAATTATTTGCGGGATGCTGTTTCATATGCTTCACAAAGGCTCAGATGACATTGCCTTGACTTTGGGAAAATGTATCCAAGACACCATTCAATGGACTGTGAGCAACTGCTGCAGCTCAACCAGTCCAAATTACTCATTCCCCCTCAAATTGCTGCTACAGGTGCCTCCTGCAAACCTCAGCAGAAGCCCAGGGGAAGAGAATTGCCACAGTTAGTCCTCATGGTAATTCCATCATAATACAATATGCAAAACTGTGATCTTAATGAGCTAGTCAGACATTTACAGCCATGATGAGAGGCCCAAGATGAATGCATTGAGCATAACCCCAACAGCATCACAATCCTGTGGTGCACTACAATTCAGAAATTTTGCATATCAGTTTCTCTTCAAACAGCTAGACAAGCCTGAACTTAATGATTTTAATTCCTCGATACTCAAGAATCAGGTACAGATTGGGCTCTCAAATTTGATCCTCTTTCTTTGAGGTTATGGGAAGTTTGTCCTAGGGTCTTCAATGGGGTATACAACAAAGCATGGTCCAGAGGATATGAAAAATCTCAATGTGCATTTCAAGATGATCAACACCAAGTATTTGCATGGTCAAAAAATAGACTTACCTGGTTGATGCACTTGCAATATCTATGAAACTCCACTCTTTGAAGGTAATTGTACTGTTGGCAATCCATTGGTGACACCCAACAAAACTTGCTTGGTATATGACATCACCAGATATTGCCAATGTTGATGACAATCATGTAGACCATATCCATCAAAACTTTTGTATCATACATAGGGGGACGACTGAGCAATATTCCACCAGCCAGGCTCAAATGCCAGTACTGCTTATCTCACCATGTCAAAACTTCACATGTCACATATGATCATACTTAACCTTGGGTCTTCTCATCAGGCACACCATGATCCTTCAGATCAGCATGCTACCTAACCCAGGCACCATTGAGAAAACAGACTGCAGGCCTCACCAATAGTCCCTGCAAGAACAAAGACCATTCTCAAATTGATGGAAGTGATTAAACCCTGCATCCCTTACAATGATTGCTCTCCCCACTATCTTTCCTTTCTCTGCTGTTGAACATTTGCACTCAGATCCCACTTGCCAGCAGCAGCATTGATGTTTGATAGCAGCACATAGCCTGCAGCATTTCCAGGGTCAACTTCAAGAACTTGTTTTGCAATTTGTCCTCCCATTAGCACATTACGATGAATCCTGCAAGCACCAAGAAAGGCCTTCCACACAGCCACATGTGGTTCAAAGGGCATTGTCTTGATTAGATCCTCTGCCTCCTGCATATGGCCAGCATGGCCAAGAAGATCAACCATGCACACATAGTGTTCTGCAGATGTAGAAATACTGTAAACTAAGCCCATGGAATCAAACTGGTGTATGCCCTCATCCACAAGGCCTGCATGGCTGCAAGCTGACAGAAGGCAAACAAAAGTGACATGATCTATGTCCACACTTTCTTGACAGATCTGTTCAAAATGTTCAAGTGCTTGCTTACCATGCCCATGCATGGCATAACCCTGAAGCATCACAGTCCAAGAAACCACATTGTGCATTGGCATCCTGTTGAACACTCTCTGAGCATCCTCAATGTTCCCACATTTGGCATACATGTCAATAAGGCTATTAGCCACAAAGAGATTATCCTCACAACCAAATTGAATGATCTGTTCATGAATGTGCCTGCCCTTTTCAAATGTTGCTACACTGGCAAACGCATTTAGGAGCCCCACAAAAGTGATAGGATTTGGCTCCATCCCCTCCTGCTGCATTTGTGGCAATAGCTCCAATGCTTTCAGCCCATGCCCACAAGACCCCTGCCCCATAATCATGGCATTCCAAGAGACCAAATCATGTGTGGGCATGTTGTTGAACTCTTTCTCTGCATCCTCAATGCTCCCACATTTGGCATACATGTCAATGAGGCTATTAGCCACAAAGATATTGGACTCATGACCATACTTAATGATCTGTTCATGAAGATGCCTGCCCATGTCAAGTGCCAGCATACTGGCACATGCATTCACAACACCCATGAAAGTGACAGGGTTTGGCTTAACCCTTTCCCTTTGCATTTGTTGAAATAGTTCCAATGCCTTCTCAGCTTCCCCACATTTCACATGTCCCAGAATCAGGCTAGTCCAAGAGACCACATCACGTGCAGGCATCCTGCTGAAAACTTGTGATGCATCATCAATGCTCCCACATTTGGCATACATGTTGACAAGGCTACTAGCTACAAAAAATCAGAGTCACAATCACTTTGAATGATCTGTTGATGAACATGCCTGCCCTTGTCAAGAGCAGCTACACTGGCACATGCATTCAGAACCCCGATGAAAGTGACACAGTTTGGTTCCACCCCTTCCTGTTGCATTTGCCAAAATAGTTCCAACACCCTCTTACCTTCCCCACATCTCACATATCCCTGAATCATAGAAGTCCAAGAGATGACATTCTGTGTGGGCATCCTGTTGAAAACTCTGTGTGCATCCTCCATGCTCTCACATTTGGCATACATGTCAATAAGACCCACAACGACATCAGACTCATAACCACTTTGAATGATCTCTTCATGGACACACCTGCCCTCTACAATTGCTCGTAAGCTTGTGCATGCATTGAGCACAGGAAGAAAAGTGAACCCATTAGGACTCATGCCTGCTTGTTGCATTTGTTGAAAAAGCTCCATCATCTTCTCATATTGCCCAGCCTTGACATATCTTGTGAGCATTCTAGTCCATGAAAAACTGTGCAATTGTATGATGCCTGGTGCCATCTTAGCCAGCTCTGGTTCCACCCATGCTGGGTTTTGTTGGTTGTCAAGCCAGAGTGCTGCCTGTGTTGTCTTATGCTTGAAATCCGGATACTTTGCATTCCCCTACCACCAGAAATCCAAAATGAAAGCTGATCTGTTCAGCCATTGCATTGTATCACATGACATGCACAACAAATCATGGAAAGCTATACTGACATCCTCCAACCACCAACAAAAGACTTGGTGACAGTGGCAATCAATCAATCAATTGGCAAGATTTCCCCATTCATTCACCTACCTTCTCAAACCTGTTATCCCACCACTGTGAAGGATCTGAGAAGAACTCCTGCCAAAGTTTCTCTCTCTTGTTGCCTGCACACAACCAGCAAGAAGAAAAGTAACTAACTGCTGGAAAATCATACAAACCTTTCCTCATTGTCATGATGTTGAGACCTTTTTTTTTTTTCCCTGAGCAGAACCAATTCGATGTTTGAATGCACACAAACAGAGTGATGGTTTTCTTTGCACAAAACATAATGCAAAAAAAAGATACCTTTTTTCTTCTGCTTGCCTACATTCAAACTGATCTGCTGTTCCTGCTGCAATTGGTGGATCATCTCCACTGCAAGAAGAAGAAGCTATGGATCTGTGCCACCGACCAGAACCTGAATCACATGCAGTTGAGACTGTCGAAATCTTCTTCTACAGAAGAGAGAATCGTTTCACACATCGTTCAATAGATTACAACAGAACTTCTTTGCATTGTAGAGGACAAAGAAAGAGGCAAAAGTTTAGAGAAAGAAACTCACTCCATAGAACTCCGAAGCGACGCGCGTTTTCGAGGACGATTCTTTTCCGCGTAGCCATGCCATGACCAAACACAGAGCTCTGAAGATGGAATGAAGATCGAAGGTTGAAATCAGGAAGGGATCTCTTCTTCTAGGTCATCAGGAGCGCTCAAGAGGGTTTAGGGTTTTGAGCTTTCTTCAAACTGCGTTGCCTGTGACGCCTTGATTCCACGGCTCCTTCTGCTGTCGATTGTTTCATTTAAGGAAGGATCTGCGTCTTTCTGATCCGGGAGAATGGATGCAGTCTAAACTCGGGGACGAAGCAATAGTGGCGACAAAAAGGTTTGTTTGCAGACCAAACACTTTTCAGCGCAATGTTTCTTCAGCAAGACGTGATGATGAAGACCCTTCCTTCATCTCCACATGGTAAGTGTCTTTGTCTTCAGACTTTTCCTGGGATTTCTTTTCACCTACAACATGCACTTTCTGAAGCAGGATTCTAGAGACACAAATCTCCAGCATGAAAGGTGAATCAGTCTTGCCTTTGTTCCTTGATGCATACAGACTAGATGAGAGAGACAGATTAATTATCCAGATACAGATATAGATACCGATTTTGTCTCGGAATCATTATTGTGCCAATCTCTCTGTGATGTTCAGCAAAGCTTAAGCTTCTTATAGGTCATGTGTTGCCAATCTGTTTGATGTTCAGCCAAAGCTTAAGCTTCTCATGAAATCATGTGTTGCAATCTCCTTGATGTTCAGCAAAGCTAAAGCTTCTCATACATAATTGGTTGCCAATCTCTTTGATGTTCAGCAAAGCTTAGGCTTCTCTTACATCATGTGTTGCCAATCTCTTTGATGTTCAGCAAAGCTTAGGCTTCTGTTACATCATGTGCTGCCAATCTCTTTGATGTTCAGCCAAAGCTTAAGCTTCTCATGAAATCATGTGTTGCAATCTCTTTGATGTTCAGCAAAGCTAAAGCTTCTCATACATAATTGGTTGCCAATCTCTTTGATGTTCAGCAAAGCTTAGGCTTCTCTTACATCATGTGTTGCCAATCTCTTTGATGTTCAGCAAAGCTTAGGCTTCTCTTACATCATGTGCTGCCAATCTCTTTGATGTTCAGCAAAGCTTAGGCTTCTCTTACATCATGTGTTGCCAATCTCTTTGATGTTCAGCAAAGCTTAGGCTTCTCTTACATCATGTGTTGCCAATCTCTTTGATGTTCAGCCAATGCTTAAGCTTCTCATATGGTGAACTGAAATGAGAATTTAGTCTTAGCAATTGCTTGGTATTGCATTCTTGACTGTAATTCATATGCACTCAGTTGAGACTGTTCAGGTTTTTGCAAATTCAGGTGAGATGGTTGCTGATGATGGATCTGCATATGTGCTCAGTTGAGACTGTTCAGGTTTTTGCAAATGGGGGTGACATGGTTGCTGAAGATGCGTTGCATATGTGCTTGGTTGAGACTGTTCAGGTTTTTGCAAATGAAGGTGACATTGTTGCTGAAGATGAATGTGCTTGTGGTACTTATTGAGCTCCCTCAACAGGGGTGAATTGTGTGCTTGCAAATTCAGGTTCTCAAAACCTTTCTGAGCACTTATAACTTTGAGACAGAAGAGTGACACCTGATGATGCCGTAATACTGACAGAGCTCTTGTTGGAATACACGTGGTGTGACAACGTCCCTTGTTGCATATGAGCTGTGCAAAGAGATTTGAGATTATTTCTGGACATACTCTCAAATCAGATGGAGGAACGATTGACAGGCAACAGAGAGAAATCACATGCATATGAATATGCTAAAAAGCCAAAGATGAAAAAGAAAATGCATTTCCTTCCTCTGAAGAGCTCAAATAAAACCTGCATGAGACTCCACTACACCTAAATGCTACTGATCAGATCCACTAATGGCAAAAAAATTGGTGGTTGTCTTGTGACAGGATGAATTGATGCATAATGGCTAAGTTCTTCTTCAAAATGGATTTGAGATGGTGCACTGACAACATTTGAACTGTGAGATTCTCTAATTCATCTCTTCATCTCCAGCTATTATTACATGCAGACCTTGAACTAACCTTGACCACTTATCTCATGCTTTGGGTATTTCTGATTCTAGCCGTACATAGTGTAACAGACCCTCAAGATCTGCCTTGCACTATACAAGTTCACTCTTTTCCATCTTCTTGAGTAGCTCATTTAGAGGCCAAATTGTGTAGATCTATTATGCAAGCTCATAAATTCTACCCCATACTTGACAAAGGAATTGCCTTCTTCTTTTGTTGGGTCTGCCGATGGGGAAGAGACTTTTCTTCCATGTAAGATTTTGGGATAAAATTTTCTGCATGAACTTGGAATCAATGTGTGGGTAACAACAGCTGGAGATCAAGTTGTATTCTCCAGGCTGCTTTTTGACTAAATTGATTTTGTATTCAATTTGGCTAACCAGGTTACACAAATTTATCATCTCTCATGATGATTTTGTTGGCTCTGCTTGTAAGGGAGAGACTACAGAATGATGTAGTTTTCATTTGGTCCCACATTTTGAGGAATGTTTACAAGGGGTTACTGTGAAGTGTGAGTTCATATTTTGAGAACTTCATGAAACATTTCCTAATTTAACTGTTGCTGGGTTGTACTTGCCAAAATGGGGCAGGGCCATTACAGGATGAGCCACTTGTTTGAACATGCCATAAAACACTGCCATTGCATGATAAGCCACTTGTTATTTGAGGATGGTTTTATTCCTGTTGGTGGTTGAAGGTTACAACATGTTTATAATTTCTTCTTAGTTTAAAAAGTTGACTTTGTTTATTGGCTCTGCCCAGAGCAAAAGAGATGTCATCAGTGTAGGATTTTGGGGCAAAATTTTACCTTGAACTTGGAGACCAATGATGGGGTGACAATTGGAGACCTAGTTATACTTCCTCTAGGTTGCTTTTTCAAAATCAAATTCACCTAACCATGTTACAGAGTTGCATCATCTCTCATCATTTTGTTTGAACTTGAAATAAGGGCACAGCCATCACACAATGAGCTGCTTGTTACAGGTTATGTGGGAATGCTGCATTGCTCAAATTGAGCCATAGTAATGGCAACAATTATCCTATCTGAAATTACTCGACAGACTCTACATGTCATTACCAATTAGGTCAATACTGTCATTTCAATTATCTGTAGCTTATCATTCACAAATTTTAAGTTCTATTTCTATTATCCATAATGAAATCTGCTTAGGCCTTGGGGTTTGTCATGTCAATCATTAAATATATTATGATGCTGCTGATAATTGTCTCTTGCAAAGCCCCCCCTCTCTTCAACAAAATTTACAACAAAGATTTATGCATAATACATGTACAGCTTGCACATTACAGTACATTATGCACAATAGATTTACAACATGCCATCCATCAAATTGGGCATTTAGATAATGGGGTGTTTAACTACATGACCCAATCTAAATGCCCTATTTACATTGGGTTGTTTAGGTTACAATATATAATGACTGATATTTGTAACTTCTTCCACAAAATAAAAAATTTGGCTCAGATTGATACTTCAACATTTCCCAATGCTTGGGAGAATTTAGTGTTTGAATCCAGATTGCCGGGAGCTCATTTAACCACCTACTAATTTCGTGGAGACTCAATTAGTAAGTCACTTACTTATCCTCCACATTCAAGGTGAGTAGCAACCAATCAAGTTCCCAGCTCTCAAAATCTAGAAGAGCCTTAGCCAGGAGGGTTTGTACACATGCATGCATACTTCAGTTTTGACAAATGCCAATTCTCCAAAGCAAACCCGCAAGCTCCTATATACATGTACATATTCATCATATATATATATATATATATATCTCTGTAAACTCCAACTTCAAGGTTCTGATTCACTAGAACAGCGAGTATGATCAGAAATTCAGACATGACCCATTTCAGGTCAGTTTTTGGGGGATGGATTTAGCTCTGTAAAAAAAAATTTGAATGGTAGACTAGACACTGAACAACTACAACTTCACCTAAGTTATAATGTTTTCTTATGTTAAAAAAAACTAGAATGCTCAGCATCGTTCACTATTTTAATCTGATGGCAGATGTTACAAGAACAAGGAGAGTTCAAACTCTGGAACCACCCAATTTTACTTAACTATACCCCAATGCAGGCGGCAGTTGACCTCTTTCGAATATAGACTGAAATCTGAAACCAAACAGGTGCAAATAGTCAAAAGCATGACAATATCTTGAGAAAATTGTGCTTTCTAATGCAACAGATATGGTGAGCACAACAGCTTTGAGAGTTTTGTCGTAAAGATGAGAGAGTTTGGTCCACGTGTTTTGTCCAAGTCTGGACCAAAAGTGCCATTGTCTATGACAAATCGGGTTCTGCCCAAATTGAGCGATTTATGCACAATTCTTCACACCCAAAGCGAATATCAAATACATTCACCACACCAAAATTAATTGACTCCAGCCTTTAGATCCTTGCTCCAAATGTTTGTTTGGTCAAGTCCAGATCAAAGCACCCTATTTGATGACAATTGAGTTGCCCAAATTTTGCAAAAAGCCATACTCAAAGATTATATCAAATCTCTCCATCAACACCAAATTAGTTTGATCTGACCTTTGGGTCCACAACCATTAATTTAGTCTGATTATTTTCCACAGTGGAAAACAATGTACTATGAAATGGTCAAGCCTCTGCCCGTTACGTTGGGTATGTCTTCTAGCTTACCCTAATGGGCGGCCTAGCTGTTGTCTGACCCAACATAACGGGCCAGGGCAAGGCCATTCCATGCAATCAAAGGTCAGGGGTGCCAGATTCAAATAATTTAACACAAAATTCATGTTCAACAGACACATTTCGGTCACTGTCATGATGAGTGTATGATCATCATTGGAAGATTATGTCATATAATGTTGTCCAGAAAATGACATAATCTGCCACCACCCCAGACCTTAATGGTCCATTAAAAGTGGGGGTTAGGGGGGGGGTGGTGTATTTATCAATGTTTTTAAGGCCTAACAAAAAAAATCATGTTATTATCCTGATCCACTTCCCAACTGTTAGTTAGCACTTATTATTAAGGATGGCCAAATTGAACTCCTCCCACTTAAGACATGAAGTTCTTCCTGACTCCACCTTCAAGTCTATCATTTGCTTTCCACTATTATTGAGCCTGAAGTGATGGCATTCAGCTCAATGTGCCAGGTTCATCCACAATTGAGCTTAGTAAGGGGGGGTTTTCCATCCATCTTTCTGCTGTTGAGCCCTGTTCCACCAGTGCTACTAGTGTGAATCAGCACCCCACTTAAGTAGTGAACTTATTGCAGGATGGATGGAATATATGGACAGGAAACAATTTTTGGGTTGTATTCTTGTCCCACAACTAACTAACCACCATGGTTAGCTATGTGTACTAACCATCCACATGTATCTAAGTATCTACCTACCTAATAGCCACCAAACTCATTACCTACTTACATACTCAGCACTTACATTCCCTACCTACTTACCTACTTACATAGCTAGCTACGTAGGTAGGTAGTCCGACGTGGAAGTAGGAGGGTTCACGTAATCATTGATCGGGTTATCCAAGTGGAACCCATGGTAACTCAGTTGTGGTTCATCCAAAACCGAGTCATTAACCAGCTTTAGGGGCTGACTGACTCCCTGATGTGTCTCTTCCTGATTGGACCTCCATGCCCCAATTATGTCACACACTAAGCTGCTTGTATACGATTCCATGTGTGGATGAAAAGTGACCCATATTCACTCTGTGTATGGATGAAAAGTGACCCATATTCACTCTGTGTATGGATGAAAGTGATCTGCATCCACTTGCCGAGTAGGTTATGTCTGGTAATCAGAAATAGGGAGCTGATTATGCGTCTCAACTATTTTCAGTACCGAGCGCTTCTCACCACAGTTACCTTGTGGACAATGGGTTTCCAATGAATGGTGTGCACTAGTGGGTGCTGGGTCGCAACATCCTTTCACTCGGGGCTGTATGTTATCAGCCCCATGAGAAATGCATCCAAACTGAACACAGCCCAAAGAACTCTGCTCAACTGGGCGGGACTTTGAACTCTGTGACCACTGACAAAGATCTTTCTCATCAGGCTCTCTCTCTCTGTGTCTGTGGATGATAACTTTGCATTTTTTGAATTGCAACAGGCTGAGCATGCATTATTAATACAGTCGGATGAGATGATGAATTGGTCATGTCCTTAGAGAGCTCAGGACCCATATCCTCAGTAGTTCCCATTTCAGCAAGGACCAATTCCATTTCCATTAATTTGATTGTTAAGAAGAAAACCCGCCCAACTAACTAACTAAATTGTGCACTTTTCCACAGTACCCATTCCTTACTTTGTTGGCCCAAATTCAACTTGGATTTAGGTCCCTCTCCTTTTGTACCTTCCACTTCATCTTCAGATTGGTGCCTCTCAGTAATAAAGCTTGGCAGGATTACATCCCGTGTTAAGAGGTTCTTTCTTCTTGGGACCTGGAACTGGTGGGGGGGTAAGGGTAGGTATATGTGTAACCATTAATCAAGCATTAATTGATAATTCTCAAAAATCAAAGAACCGATTCTGAAGCCTTCATCGATGGTTCAAAAAACTCAATTCTGAACCAATTTTGAACCTTTAATCAGGGCTCTAAAAACATTTCTTCAGAAACTGAGTCAAAGAACCCATGCTAAGAAGAATCAACCCAAACTATTAGTTTTTTTTGCGGATTCTTTCATGAAACTTGCTGGTTTTAGACAATTTTCAAGAGACCCAGAGCCGGAGGTTATTAACAAAATCAAAGAACTGCACAACACTGGCTACATCAACTCAAGTCTCATTTGTTGTTCCCAAAGATGGAGATTGGTAGGTACTGTCCTTTGAGAGAGCTCAGAACCCATTTTCAGAATTAATGAGAAGCCCTTTTTTTGGTTGCTGGCCAACTAATGTTTGGGAGGAATTTGGAGTAATTGAAGTCTTTTTAAGTTAAGAGTACAGAATTGCAAAAAACCCAAGGACCCAGTTCAATTCATTTGATCATAAAAAAAAAACCAGCTACCAACTTATGTACTTTTTACTGTACTTTATTGGCCTGAAAACTTGAACCCATTCCCAGTTGCAACAACTAAGAGTTAATCAACTAATCATGATTAAGTTTAAGTTAGTCATAGCAGCTCTAATAATTCTTTCTTCTTCTTCTTCCTTTTTTGTCATCCATTCCTGCACACCTTTTGATCTCTTTTTGGTCGGATGTAATTCTTTGCCATTGCTGAAACTCAGACATTACATGACAGAAACATAATAGAAGAAACATAATGGAAGTTGTTTGCAACATACAACAGACACGATAAACTCGTGCAGAACAATTTTGGGCTGTCAAGATCCTTCGCACACCCACCTACTCACTTACATAACATACACAGACACGACTTTTTGATGTTCTCTCTACCAAATAAGTTGCCAAGGTGAAAACCAATGTCAACTCAGTTGAGGTTCATCCACAACTGGGGCTTAAAACATGCTTTCCAATGGAAAGAGTGCACTGGCGGGGCTGTTGGTTCACTTCTGACCTAAAATCTGGAGTCAGTTTTTCACAGACATTTTGAACCGGGAAAACAAAAAAAAGGGCCAGAGTGAACGAGCACCCACCAGTGCACCATCCACTACTAGATAGCCTGTGACTCAGTTGTGGGTGAACCTTGAGTTAATATCTGGTTTCACCTCAACTGATAACCCACTCTGCAATATGTAGGTCCTATGGATAGATAGATAGATAGGTAGGAAAATAGGTGTTTTACTAGGTATGTAGATGGTTGACACCAATGTTATGTGGGTATTTGAATTTGTAAAGAACCACCAGTTCCTTTCAGAGTTTAGCAGTTTTCAAAATATTTGAGAACCGTGACCATGTATCAAAACTGTTTATTAGATGACCCTTGACTAAGAACCACTATGATAATTGCATATTTCGAATAACCATTCAACGTTGGTTTCTCCAAAGGTAAATGAGGTTTTTACCAAGGTTGGGTGGCTCTCAAAATTATAGTCGGTTACTGGAAGGCTATCATCATGAGTATATACCCGCTTACCTGCTAGTTGTCATAAATTTGAAAGAACCAAAACAGACAGTTCTTTGATTTTTTGAATAGTTAAAAGAACTGGAACCAATGGTTTTTTGAAAATTCAAAGAACCACACAACATTGGTTTTTACTACCTACCTACCAAAAACCTGCTTCAAGGTGTGGGTTTTTTTAGTAGGAAGGCAGCAAAAAGAGCACCCGAGCTAATTAACTACCATGGTTAGCTAGGGAAGTGGAATCCAACAGAGAATTGTTTCCTGATCACTTGGCATCTACCCTCATTCAGGGTGGACTTTAGTGGGTGGTTTGTTCACTCTGGGCCCTATTTCTTTAGCTGAGTCCTTGTGGAAGGGAAAAAGCTGGGAGTTTGTCACCAAATCCACACTCTGGGATCCTGAGTTCAGAGATATCGTTCTGGCAAAAGAGCAGTGGAAGTGAGGGAGAGAGAAAGAGAGAGAAAAGATGAGGAGACATACCCAAAACCCAGATTACCATGAGGAAGGAGTGGGTATTTGACTTGAAACCAAAACCCAGTTCTCTTGGGAAAAGGGGAGAGGTAGTAAGAGAAATCAGGATCAGATGCTGCGCCCATCCATATTTGTAAGTAAGGCTCAGAATGTGAGGCTTGGTAGTTGGAGAAGTCAATAGTTTTGCCTGCTCAAGTGCCTCCCTCCACCCCTTCTCTCTGAGGGATTCTCTTGGGATTGTTACACTAAGTTCTCCACATTTATGAGCCTCCCGCACAATATCCAACCAAATTTTTTTGGCAGGATGCCACTATATATTTTCTGCAACATACCCCTTTTTTTTCTTGCTGCTTACCGTGTTACTAGTAGTAGGCCAACTCTGATGCCTTGCCAGGTGGGTAGTACTCCAACCTTTGCAGATTCGTGAACAGCGCCATGAGGTAGGTGCTTAGTTGTAATTCTGTTCAAAACACGCAAAACACCCATTTATGTGTTATCGATTGTTTTTGGAAATTTTTCTTCAGCTTCAAAATTTTGCAATTTCGTTGCTCAACAAACAAGTACTTATTCAGGGGTTTCTTCAGCTTTAAATTTGCAATTCTATTATTAGACAAACAAGTCCTTAGTTCATGTTTCTTCAGCTTTAAATTTGCAACTTCATTGCTAGACAAACAAGTCAAACAAGTCCTGAGTTCATGTTCTTGGCCTTTCAAATGTGCACTTCCATTGCAAAAACCTTGCCTCAAATCTAAAAAAACCTTCTTATATCAACATTTATGAATGAATTTTCAGTTCGACTTCACTTAGGCCACCAAAGATCCACCCTGAAAACGCCTTTATTTGAAAATGAGAAATTTTAGTTTCCCTAATTTGTAACACTGTTGTCTGAAAACTGTGCAATTCCATTACTACACAAACAAGTCCTAAGTTTTATAAATTAGTTTCCAAATCAACTAAATAACTTTAAATATCATAACCTACAAAACACATCTCTGAAAAATTGCAAGGTAATTGAACTGAATAACTTGAACAGCACACTAATTTGCAACACCCATCTCTAAAAATTGCAAGATAATTGCACTAACCAACTTTCAATATCCCAATTTGCAACACCCATCCCTAAAAGTTACATGATAATTTGACTAGGTACCCAACTTTGGGTGTGTTTTAAGGTGTTATTTGTGAGCGTTTTTAGATCATCAGAGCCCATGTTACTGATCACTTCCCTACAAAATATAGTACTTATTTTTTGGATATTCCATTAGAAGTAAATTCCATTTGCAAAGTTAATATCCCAATTTACATACCCAAATTGTTGTAAACCTGGAAAGCTTAATTGCAAGAGGGGACAACGAGAAGGGAGAAGAGTAAGGGAGAATAAAAAGGACTTAAGTCCTATCTCAATGACCATTACTAATTAATACATGATGTACTAACTTAAGTAGCAAAAGCTAATAATAATTCATGTGAAAATTAAAATACCATAAAATACCACACCAATTGCACATTTATTCTTGGACTTAGAATGGAGGAGGCTTACTTAATGGTAAGGTTTCCAATATCCTCACTTGGAATAATTTTGGGTTTGAACAATCACATAAATTGTTCAAAAACCATATTAAGAAGAACTTCAAGTTCAAATCCTTTTTGAATGAAATAGGAAGAAATCATTTGAGTAGCTGTGAAGGGCAAAACTGGTTGAGAACTACTGCACAAGAAGGAAAAGCGATGCAAAAAGTATGCATCACATGTAAATATTCCTTTGCATGTCAAACAACTGGACATGGATATAGGCGTTCATCAACAAGATGGTCTTGTTGGAAGGAAGATTGAAAGGAATAATCCTATCACCAAAGTGAAAATGTTCATCTTGCAAGTTTCCAAAATCTCCAAGATAAACATTTTATTTTAACAAATGATTAGATTTTTTGAAATTTAAAACCCTCTTAGGGTTAGGTTACCATGTCTCATTCCAGGGGCATCTTATGTTTAATGACATTCCCCATGCCTGCATATTTATTTCCTTTTCTACAAGACATGGACATGTTTTCATGTGCAATGCTCATTGCAAAGAAACCAAGAAAAAGCCTCAGGTGCACACCACATGGGTTCATTCAGGAGGTTTACTTTCTAGTTATACACCTCCATTTGAATTGTGGATGTGAAAGGTGGAAAATTAGGGGTTGTGCGGAAAGGTTAAAAATTGGAACGGGATTGGCATTATAGGCACGTAGAGGGGTTACTTATAGATGTTCTTGTAGTAGCCTATTCATGCTCCTTTACTATAAACAAGTGCAACACAATGGAGTGTTCAGTGTAAGATAGGGATCTGTGGTGCTTGCCTGCCATCCGAACAGGCCAGACCAACATTGAAGCTCCAAACATGGATGACAGGCCAGCTACCATACTGGGTTACGTGCGGCTGGCAAATGTCCTGCATGCATTTCTGGGCATGATGTTGTTGTGCACTGGTGCAAGCAGCAACTGAGTTTCCCCTGTTGAGAGAAGAAGCTCCATCCTATGATTTTTTTTTAAAAAATCAGTTTCAGGAGAAGAATATAGCCCTATTATACATACTTTCAATTCTTCATCCTGCAACTGCACAATCTTACATAAAATCAGATGCACGAATAAAAACCCAGGCTGCGTGCATGTTTGTGTGTGTGTGTGTGTGTCTACTGAACCACATAAGCAGCAATCGACTTGAAATTACAGGAAGATTAGTGTGACTCACAGTTTGTTTGTTGCATGTCTGTGATTGATTTTCCCGTTCTCCGTTTACACATTGCTGCCCCTATCATAACAGGATTTCGAGGGAAGTAGGTGGGACACTGGAGGCAGGTCATACTCCCAGTGAATGTTTTTTGTCTTGCAATAGATAACTCTGACCGGGATCATAAACCTTTCCTGCATGAAAATGAAATCACATTAGCTAAGGCAAAAGTTCATCCCACAGATACTTTGCTTTTGTTGAGTAAAAGTAGCCCACCTATTATACAACATTACAACACTACCTGATGATCATAATAAGCAAATCCTAGACCTCATTTGAAGAATTTGTGGCTTATGTAAAGGAATTCCATTGGATTCTGGAATGTATAGTGATCATGGCATTATCAGCACACAAAAAACTTTGACTAGCAACTTCCATTTAGGTTTCCTTCCAGTTGACAGAAATTTTAGGAACTTGGGAAGACAACCATGTGAACTTTATTCATGATATTACAGCAAACACCAAGTCTGCTAGTGTGTGAGTCAAAGCCCCTAAAGTTTTTTTAAAAGAAAAAAAGAAGGGACTTTTGTTTTCTGTTTTATTGGGAGAAGTGAGATACCCTTTATTTCAAAGACTTGCAACTTTGACTCGTAAACAATCCTTGGAGAATCCATACTTTCTCATCAATGTCCCAATACTATTTCCACAGCATCAAGCAAATCTGAATGGTTTGTAAAATGCCATCTGTTCAGTTGCGGATTATCTTAGGATCATGACTTTCAAGGTTTTGGATTCCTCTAAACAGAAGGAAAATTTGATTAATTCAACAGCTGATATTGGGTTACATTTAGCACATTCCATCCTATGGTTTCATCAATTCTATTAAGATCAAAAGCATATGGCATTACCAAAGGTTTCTCCTGGCTGTTCTGGTTTTGAGGGACATACCATAGGTGGATAGCTGGTTATGAAGAAATTAATTCGAAGTTGAAATACTTAATAAATAAATAAATAAATTCGATGAAATTGCCTAATCTTTCGAAATCATTTTCAAAGACTGCCTAATCATCTTTATTATTCATTTGTTAGGAAATCTCTTTTACTTGGTATCATCAGCATCCTTTTTCAATCAATTCATGTACTTGCCTAATGTTTAAAAATATACCCCCCATGTGTCTAAGTTTTGAAATTTAAGTAAAAAATGCTTAAAGGGAACGTTATAAGAAAAATGATTATTAGGCAGACAATTACCTAACCAGCTATCCACCTGTGGTATATTTCTTTGTAGCTAAGTTCAGTTGCAACCCATTGAGGGAAGGAAAAAAATACATACAGTAGATACTGCAGGGTTTATAGTTACATGCTGAGCCCAGCAACCCTGTTCCGTCCAACCCGAACACATTGACCCAGAATGAGATTGTTTGGATATATTACAGATCAATTTGAGCAAATGGGTTAATAAAAGACTACTACAAAAACAATAGGCACTTACAGCTGATACAGTTGGTTACAGAGCATTTTATGTACATTTACAAGATTTACATCTGCTACACAGTTTCTTACAGCATTTTTTATGTACATTCATTCACAGGATTCTGATAAGAGAGAGAGAGAGGGAGGGAGAGGTTCAGAAACAAGACCTGGAGAGCCTGGGGATCTTGGGGAGTGTCGTGAAGTGATTTAAGATTCTCAATCCTGAAATGGTGAGGACAAACCCAAAGAACTATGTGATAGCTGCTGTCACTGTCAAATTATCCTCACTGGAGATCTATATCTATTACTGGTTCAACACTTTTATTCACAGGGGGTTCAATCAATGGACAAAAAGAAAAAAACTGTAATCAAGGCTGTATCCATAATTTCCAAAAGGAGCTACACTGGTAAGAAATGGGGGCAAAAAAAAATCCTGCCATTCTTTACATATAAGAGACAAAAAGGATTTTTAGGCCCATGATTAGAGCGATGAAAGTTTTGATTGCCAAGGGGGGGCTGTCCTTCCCTTCCCCCACCCACAATGACTTGAATACAAACTGAGTCAGAGGAGCTCACTCACTCACTCGCTCAGCCTGACAAAATGGAGCAGCCCAGGCCATACCTGCAGCTATGGATTTCAAGCCAAAATCCCACTAACATTTTGTTCGCAACTAAAGGATTTAGTGACAGAAACTGCAACAAAACAAATGGCCAGGAGTAGCCAAAAAAAAACATGACTTCCCTACACTTGCAGGCTGTCAGCACCCATCTCTACAACTGAATTTTGGCCAGAGAGAACGAACAGCCACTAGTATTGAACCATCTATTGGAAGCCTGGTATGCCTCAGTTTGTGGATGAACTCAAACTGAGTTGACATTGAGTTTCACCTTCATAAAATTATCCTTACAAGTTAGGTCCTATAGGTAGGTAGGTATAGGAGATGGAGAAGGGTCTAGCTTTAGACCCTTCTGGATTTGAGGCTCTTATCACAAGATCAGTAGCCTGAGTGAAGGGGGCCAAAAGTCCAGAAGGGTCTAAAGCTAGACCCTTCCCATGCGTAACAAAATTCCCAATTTTCTTCTCATCTTTATTTTAAGTAAAAAAGAACTTCCAAAAATTCGGAAGGCTCAGTTGACAGCCTGGGAGGGACATTCTGGGTTTCAGAAGTTCCCGTGACATCTTTAGCTGGTTGCTTGTCCCCAAAATACACTAGAAAAAATCATGTGATTCTTTCCGATAATAGGTGACTACTAGGTAAGTAGATGAATGTAGATAGATAATACAGAAGTAAGGACTAGTGGTTAGTTAGTAGGTAATGAAAACAGAAACAGAGTTCACAACTGTGGAAGCTAGGGAACTGGAACCCAATGGAGAAGTGTTTAGTGTCCACCCACCATCTATCCCTCAATTGCGAGCAAGTGGGTGTTATAGTGCACCCTGGCCCTGAATTTTCACCATGATGTGCAGTGGGGACTTGTTATCCTCCTCTGTAACAGCCTCTGATAACCTATAGACATCCACCCCTTAAAACATCTTAATGTTTAAAATGCATATATGGATCTTGTACTAAGGGACTGGGTGGGTTTCAGACTGGTACATAGCTTGATGCAAAAATATTATCTGAAAGTTTTGAAAGCGACAAACCCTGCCGTCTGCCAGCAAGACACCTGGGAACAGCATCCCACAGCAAGCAGTGAAGCAAAAAAACCGGGCTAGCTACCATATATACGGGAACTGCATTAGACAGCTAAACAAACGTCCTCCATCACTTCAGGCCCATGAATCAAACCTGCCTGGTGACCTGCTCTACGGGTGGATTGCATTTACACCTATCTTGTTTCTCATCTAGCGGTAATAGCACTCAGGAGCCCCCCATTTATTGGCAGTTTCATCTACCAATCTGTAGAGCGTAATAACCTCTGAGATTTTTCTTAGTGTGTTTGGAGGTAAGCTTACAAACCATAAAATTTCACAGAACATTTCAGAAAACAAAATGCCCCACCCCTGAGGACGGTGATTTGTTTTCCAAAATACTCCATGTTGTTTTTTTGTCATGATACCCAATGGGTACCCATCAGATATCACGAAAACAACTTTAAAATAAAAATTGTGTTGATTCTTATGCTAGTTATGCCCTCAGAGCAGGGGAATTCTGGAAGTAAACACCCATTAGTTTCCACCTTGGGTAGGTTCTTACTTCACTTTACTTTCTGAACTTCCCACTCTTAGGGTGTTACCCTACACATAAGAACCTGTTCCAAATATTTGAGTATCGTTGAAGGGCACCTTATTTAGCGTAACTTTTTGGCAGGCATTTTGAAAAACAAAACACAACATTCCATTTTTCAAAATGCCCACCAGCCTTTTTTTCCCCCCCATAACCAGAGGATATGATGGGAAACAATCCAAAAGAGATAAATAAATGAAGCAGGCCTTTACACTCCAAAATACCCGATTTAGGCCTGCTCTTGGCACTGCCTTGCACAGGTATTTATTTTTGTAAAGGCCAGCCCCACACGTCACCCTACACTGAATGACCCTAAAAGAGAAGTTTAGAGGAACTAAGGCCCGTCGGTGACCACCACATGAACAGGAGGGTAGTAGCATGTCACCAGGCATTTGCAGCTGCCCAATAACATGACATGCTTACATGACATGCTTTTTGTGTGCGTATTATCTATGTCATGTGTGAACAGTTTTATCTTCAGCGGCAGCAGCACTATTTGAGGACGTTGTTCATTTAGGATTGAGCTCCTGGGGGGGGGCCCAAAAAAAAAAAAGGTTCATAGTTCATACAGAACAGAGAACCCCTTCTCCAGACTCCGATCCTGGAAGATAACTGACATTTTCCTGGTTGGTTGACATTTGAAAACACACAGCTTCTATGGGGACCTGTAGAGTAGTTAACCCCTTTCTATTTTCCTGTCCAGACTCCAAAGCCATCCAACCAAATGGCAGTGACAGGTGACCCTATTGTTTGCCTGGTTTTGTAGGGGGAGGTGGAAGCGATTGGGTATAGGGGTGAGTACCAGCTGGAAAGGTTTGAGAACACAAAGGTCGACTTCCCGCCTTCATCGTCCTTTGAAATTTCGGAGGAGGGCCGAAGTAAACTCGCGCCATGGTGATCAGCAGCAGCAGCTGAAGGTAGGCCGACACCCACATGAGCCTCCCTGCACTATCTCCAGACAGGTCTCTGCAACACATGTCACAGCAGGCAAAGCTCACACGCTCTCCCTTTATACACTCATGCAAGTGTGGGGAGAGGGAAGGGGGGGACCAGCAAAATATATGGTGCTGCATGTAAGTACCTTGATACCCAAATGACAGTAAAAGAGGTGCAATGTTCAAAACACAAGAGAGAATAAAAACACTCCGGTCACTTATTAAAGACAGCAAAGGACAAACAGGGAAGCTGAAATGGTATACATGTTAGCGGACGGTTGGCACCTGAAGGCAAGGCTGTTCAAGAGAAGACAGACACTTCTATCAGTCACAAACACAGATGCAAAGCTTGTTGCCTACAAATTGTGAATCTCAAATTCTGTAGATTCACAAGGCTGTAATGCAAAGAACTTCTCTAGTAAAGAACTCATCATCCTCAAGCAAAGAGCTGCTGAATGAATGAACACACTTTCTTTTATTACTCCTTTTTTGTGGGAATGAACAATGAAACTCATAATGGGACCATTTTCTGCACAAGAATGTATACCTCTGAACAACCCAAGTCTCCTTGATGAGGGATGCATTCCCCCCCTCTGCGAGCTTCCCCGCATGCATCCCTAACTTGGAAAGCATATACAAAAGGCTTCTGTCCAAAGCATTGCAATACTAAAGTCCTATAGGAGAGCTTCTCAATCAATCACTCTCAACCTTTGCACATACTATTTGCACTACAATTACCGCATCTATAAGTACACTCTCACCTGTCTACTTGCTAGACAAGGATGGCTTTTGCAGCTAAGAAGCAAAAGCCCCATCAATCTATGAAGCAAGAGAGCTGAATTATTATCAGCTCACGCTAAATTTCTTTGTTGAAGGTGAAGGTGCTTTCATCACCCAGAGGAATTGTCAACAGCATACATACTGCCAAGTCCTCTCAACCTTTGGTCCTCAAAATCGTAATAGTCCCATTCCCCTCAGTGCAGATCCGGGTGCGAGCAACAACTGATTTCCCTGAAAGCCCCAATCCAGACTCCAATTTATTGATGTTGGGCCTTGCATGATCAGTGTTGACTTGGCTGCGAGGTGAAGCCTTTGGAGGAGTTGCAATTATCTGGTTGATGTCTGTCAGTGTCACATCTCCTTCCGTTCCCAGAGGCTTCACAATTGTGAAAGGATATGCCACAGGACAACTCATATTGAGTTTCCTCATTGCACCTAATCTGTTGCCTGCAACATAAAACACAAGAACAAGACAATCAATGCAGTGACAGCCCATCAGTCCATAGCACCAAGGTTCAGAAATTGAGGTACAAAAACCAACTGGAACATGGAGCTAATATTCGAATCCTTTCACTGTAAGTATAGAGATTTACCAGGTGTTGAAGGCCGGCTTGAAAAGGGTGTAGGAGGACCCTGAAAGATGGGTTCTTCACATGGTTGTCCTTTGGGAGTCCATAATTCTGCAATAAGCACAAGAACTCATCAATTCACTGCCCTTCATCACAGCCCAACTCCATGTAAATTTGGGAAAACTGTTGTTACTATCTTGTTCTGAGAGCTGGCCGTGAAGTAGTAGTAATAACTTGAATGCATACAGAGGAGGAGGAATACAGTCTTGATGCAAAGCATGCTTGAATGACAGATTTGATTCTTACCGGGAGTTTCTGCAACTGTGGCTGTTTCCCTGGGGACAGGACAGACCAACACAACAGGAAAACAAAGACATGTTGATCAGAAATGGTGACAGAGCTGCACAGATGATCAATGACAAAGAAATTGGACCCTCCACCAGAATGCTAATATTGTTATTGCTTCTTACATGTGGCTCATGCAGCCAATGCTGTCATTATCCTCGATACATGTGATCATCCAACTTTCGGCAATGGGTTCCAGATTCTCTGCTGGAGAACTCAGACTCTCATCTGGAAAACACAAAACCAAGGACATCCAGCTTAGTTGAAGCCCATACCTACATCTTCAGCTTCACCATCACAGAGCATATAAACCATGATATCCAAGGTTTTATGTGCAGGATGATGTGATCACCTTTGTACCAGATTGATGGCAATGAGATTGAATTTTCATGCTCCTCTACCTCTGAGACCAGAGAATCCACACCAGTCTGCACCCGAGAGTAGACATGCCAGAGATAAGCTCAGTTTATGCAATGCAGAGATCAATGATGGAAACGGTTTGAGTTGCAGCTTTAAGAATCGGGATGGAGAATTGACATCAGAGCCGGACAGACAACGACGGTGAAGAAGAAGCCAACGATGATGAAGATCTGGTACAGAAGTGGCAATGCCATGAGCAGTGTGCTCAGGGAAGGCGATCCAGCAACAAATCTGCTGGCACGCCTGAAGCGATTCCCAGCAACAAGAGGAAAGAAACAAAGTTGTAACTCCGTACCTTGAAAGGTGCAAGGATCTCCTGGAAAGGCGCATCAATACTGTTGCTCGGCGCTTGCCCTGTGCCGTTGAACAAGCGCCGTCTCTTGCGGCGAGGGCTTCCACTTCCGTGAGAATCGGCATCACGAGTTCCTTGCACCGAGCTCTCTACAAAAGTACATCAAAAGAGACAAAGGAAGTCGGTTCAGTCTCGCTTGGAAATCTCACGCGATTCAAGAGGCACGGAAACGGGGGCATTGAGAAGAAGTCCAGACACATAGATACAAGCCTGGGGGCATACATCGCAATGCACAGACACATTCTTCTTCTTCCTCACCTTGACTACCGAGAACGTCCAGTAGCGGATCCGATGTGAAAGAGTCCGTCATCGGAGCTGCAAACAAAAGCCTGGAGTCCAAGTCATTCTGCGTCAATTCATCCCACAACGCCTGCGAGAATCCTGCAAGCGCTTCCAGCAACATCATCCAAACAGGCGGCTCTTCTTAATCAGTAGATGATGTTTTGTCACCAGCGGTAGCAGCATTGGAAGGACATTTGGAAACCTCTTCAAATCGGTTTTGTATTTCACAGCTTAAGCACAACAACGTCACAAGAGAGAGATAACAAAGGCGGACATCGGAGAAAGAAGAATGCCGAGCAGCATCAATTGGAATCCATGCTCGGCATACGGGCATCATCATCATCCGATTCATTACGACTATCGCACGGATAAACTTCTTCTATTAACAAGAGATACAACCACGACTTTCTTGAAATTCAGGTGGCAAATGCCACGATGCTGCACAGGGAAACCAACCTAAAGGGAATTCGGCATCGATGATGTCCAAATTGTCGCGCCAATCCCACGCGGCGTTTGTCTCAAGGCTCTCATCAGTCATCGTCACCAAATGCAAGAAGAGGAGAGAAAGAGAGAGAGAGAGAGAGAGAGAGAGAGAGAGAGAGAGAGAGAGAGAGACCCCTCCCT
>Ga0209208_10003205_pt1 | contig 23511 bp, 14 predicted proteins | sample S1TSphfallax_3_FD_187694 | JGI IMG/M metagenome (GOLD analysis project Ga0209208, IMG submission 187694) | Host-associated microbial communities from peat moss isolated from Minnesota, USA - S1T2_Fd - Sphagnum fallax MG (SPAdes) (version 2) | ecosystem: Host-associated > Plants > Peat moss >...
ATCGCCAGAAATGAGGAAAACAAAAAAAGAGTAAAAAATCATCAAATTTCTATATCTGGTTTTGAGTTTAGAGCCCAGCAGTAGAATTTTTTGGAAATTTCCTTTCAAAAGTATATAAAATTCGGACTTTTTTTTGCAAAAAAAAAATGAAAAAAAAAATCTCCATACTTTCAACACCACAAAATTGAAAAAAAGAAAAAGAAAAAGAAAAGAACCCTGGTGTAGCCACGAATATAGAAAGTTGATTATAGATTCTGGTATATATATAGCAAAATTTGGCTAAATGTTTGTAGGGACGATCGCCATTTTTTTCTACATCTTCCAAGTTCCTATGGCTGACCGCAACTTAGGCTACATTAAGAAATTCCTTTTAAAAAAACACACAGTCTTTTTGGATGTGTGAAATTTCAGTTTTTTGCTTCCGGTTTTTTTTTGGGGGGTTTGCGTGCGGGCAGCGAGAGTTTTGTTTGTTTGTTTGTTATTTTCTCTCTTTTTTGCGCGGGTTTGCGGACGACGACTATGACTACGGAGTAGTGATGCAAGCGCGCGGCGAGCAGGGAGCGAAGAGCGAACTCCGCTCGCTCGTTCGGACCAGCCAGCGCTGCGTTCGGTTCTTCCCATTGTTTCTCGCTACATTTCTGCTGTCGTCTTCATAGTCCCCTGTCTCTCTTCTATGTTCTGCAAATCACTTGTTTCTTTCTGTTGCCGTTTTTGTTTGTTGCCTTGTTTTTTCCTTCATTTTTCGCTTGTGGGGATAGTCGCCACTCTGATGAACCAGAGAAAACCTCGACACATTTACAATGAGAGAGCGAAGAAGCTGTGGATTCTGCAGCTGGCCCCTTCTTCCATCTCAAGGAAACAACAAAAAACCTTCAGTAGATTGAAGACTTAACGCGATTTCTGTGAGGTCTTCGGTCGGAGCGTGTGATACACTTTTTGTATGTTTCACGGAGTATGTAAGACCTGTAGGAGGTTTTGAGAATGAGGACTTGGAAGAATTTTCGGCTTCTCTGAGGAGGAGGTCTTCTTCTTCTTCTTTGGAATGAGAGGTTGTAAAGAGAGAGAGAGATCTGAGAGCGAGAGGGAGACACAATGAATCATACGAGGGAGGGAGCAAATAAGCGGCAGTCTCAGGAGGTCTTGCACAGGGAGCAGCAGAGAGCATTGTCAGACGAGAACCTGTCGCGAATCTTCTTGCTGATCGAGAGTCCGCAAGATAGGGCGGCGGTGTCACTCGTGTGTCGGCAGTGGCGCAAAGTGGACGGCAACACCAGGAAGTATGTTACCATCGCTAATATGTATGCCGTGGCGCCTGCAGCGCTTACCAAAAGGTTCAAGAGCTTGGATGGCATCAAGTTGAAGGGCAAGCCGCGGGCAGCAGAGTACAATCTGCTTCTGCCGGATTGGGGAGGTCATGCGGGGCCGTGGCTGGAGGAGTTCGGAGCCGCGTATGATCGCTTGAGGACGCTGCAGCTCAGACGTGTGGAGGTTCGGGATGCAGATCTTCACCTTCTTTCGTTAGCGCCTTTCAGCGCCACGTTGCAAGTGATGCATCTGCACAAATGCTCTGGCTTCACAACCAGAGGACTCCTCCCCATCTCCCGCTCCTGCAGGTAATCCCTGAGAAGAATATCTTGGTGCAATTTTCAGCAAGCTGGTCTAGCAAAAGAATATGTTTTTCTCTCTTTTTCATTCTCGTCTTGTTTGGAGAAATTGATAAGGCTGCTGCAAAACTCTCTTCTCTGTCTTTTCCCTAAGTGCCAGCTTCACAGAATTTTGACATGCTGATGATATTCCTGCCTATTCAGGCTTGGAAAACTCAGAAGAGTAACAAACTCCTAGAAGACTCCCTCCCCAGGTGTTCATATGACCAATAGCACCCGAAGAACCTGCAGACATTGAGATATTCTGATTGTTTGAGAAAGGCATTTCTTGCAGAACTGACAGGTGTCGAGTTTTCACCAGATTGTTATTATGACAGTGTCACGTCAGGTTTTGCTTGTGTTACATGCAATCTGTTCTTCACAAAACTGAGTAGATCAGTTGTATTGGGTAGCCTCTGTGCAAATGGATGTGGGGAAAATGAACAAGGACCTGACACAATCTGCAGACTGTGTGCATTTATTAATGATGCATTATAGCCAGGAGTTGGGGTCATGGTAGTAGCCTTCAAAGAATCGATGTAAGGTACTGCAAACATGGCGTCATGTCTTACCTCAAGAGTTTTGTGTTTTGTATGTGTGTGTCTCTGCAGGTCCTTGAAGGTGCTGAGCTTAGAGGACAGTGCTGTAATTGATGCAGGTGGGGAATGGTTGCATGCTTTGGCTCAGAATAACTCAGTGCTAGAATCGCTCAACTTTGCAGTGGTAGGTTTGGACAGTGCATCAGTTGAAGATTTGGCACTCCTGGTTGGAAACTGCAAGTCACTGGTTTCCCTAAAAGTGGGTGAGGTTGATATGTCTAATCTTGCTGGAGTTTTGAGAAAGGCACCATTTCTCAAGGAGCTTGGAACAGGGACTTTCAGCGATCTTGGGGATGAAAGGATGAGAATGGCTGTATCCATTAAGTTGCCACAGCATCTGGTATTATTATCAGGTCTGTGGGCCATGCCTGATGCTGGGTTGCAAATGGTTCAACCTGTGGCTGCAAATCTGAAGAAGCTTGACCTAACATTCACTCTTTTGAGTACCAGGGGCCATTGTGAGCTTCTGAGTCACTGCTTTGCATTGGAAGAATTGGAGGTGTGTATGCTTCACTAGTGTTGCAATCATCCATGACTAAACTCTCCTGTCACTTTCGAATGCTTTGTTTTGTGAAACTTCTTTCCCCTAAGCAGGACATTTTGATGAGCAGAGCCTCCTTAGTTTATTATGAAAGAAATGGTGGTTATACATCCCAGGGATAATCAAACTCCATGGTTCCACTGTCCTTTGGGTCCCTCCATCAGGATGCCTTTGCCTGATCACCTCCATGGCTTTCATGGGAAGTGGCTGCCAAGCAAGTGGACAGTGTCTGGCTTGTCTTTTTGCTTGGATTTCATTTTGCTGTAGACTTCTGCCTAGCACTCCTTTTGACATTGGAAGTCTCAGCTTGCTATCTACTTTCAAGGGTTCATACTGCTGTGTCTCACATGGGTAGGAATCTCTTGGATGCAGGCACGGAATGTGTTAGGGGATGAGGGGTTGCAAGTGCTGGGCAGAACATGCAAGGAACTGAGGCGCTTGCGAGTGGAAGATGATGAGGAAGGCTACATATCACAGAGGGGTGTGGTTGCTGTTGCAGAAGGTTGTGCACAGCTGCGATATCTGGTCTTGTACCTCTGTGACATCACCAATGCTGCCCTTGCTATGTTAGGGCAGGGCTGTGTGCACCTCACAGATTGTCGTATTGTGCTTGGAGCAAGATTCAAGGGTGTTGCAGACTTGCCCCTTGATGATGGTGTCAAGTTATTACTGAAGGGCTGTGTAAACCTAACTCGGTTTGCTCTCTACCTGCGACATAAGGCACTAACTGACCAGGGATTGGCTCACATTGGATTGTATGGTCATAAGCTTAAGTGGTTGCTTATAGGTTGCACAGGGGAGAGTGATGTGGGTCTTGTCCATCTTGCAATTGGATGCCAACAACTGGAACGCCTGGAAGTACGAGACTGTCCATTTGGGGAGGTAGGTTTTGCTAATGCAGTAGTGGCAATGAAGTCCCTGAAGTATCTGTGGGTGCAAGGCTACGGTGCCACTGCATCAGGGGGTCACCTTCTTGCCCTGTCTCATCCTTGTTTGCACATTGAGGTGTTCCCTCCTGTCCCAGGACAACCTGAGCAGCTCTTGGCATACTATGCACTGACAGAACCGCGCACTGATGGTCCTCCTGAGCTTAAGGTTGTTGTCTCAAAACCCACATAACTTTCAGCAGGATACATGTCTGTGTATACTTAAAATTTTGCCACCGTCTGGCTGAATGTGGGCAGGGGTGTATGCTCTGTTAAATGTGTCTTACCAATGTGAGATTCTGCCTTGCAGTTTGTTGGACTGCACAGAGGTGAAGGTCACTGATGAACATTCTTTGTAAGGAAAACACTGTAACTTTTCAAAACTAAAAGTTAAAACTGGTCACATGAGAGACTGGCATGATTCAGAAACTTACAACTTTGGCTCCTGTCTCCCAATCTATTACATCAAGTTCTTCAGGGTTCATTACAGGCATGTGCAAAAATTAGATTAGATCATTGGAACATGCCTAACCTGTTTGCAGAAGATTGGAAAGTAAAGCAGCTGCCAGTAGTTAACCCATCCTTCTGTAAGATACGGAGGGCTTCTCTTGTCTCAAGAAATGCTGATAGGTTCCTCATTTGACTTAACACATCTTTATGGCACCTATATTAGTGTGGAGGGTGGATAAGGTGTAAAAAAAGGAATAAAGATAGGAACTCTTTGCATAGCTGGATGCCCTGGATGCGAGTCATTGAGGCAGTAATGGTGGTGAACCATTTGATCCTCAGCTCTCCATGGAAGACTGCAGTATTTTCATTGCAAATACAAATGAGGCTTAGGTGGGAAGGAGGAAAAATTTCCTTGGGTGCTACTGTCTGAAATAAGATTCTTGGCTTTGACCAGTCAGATGTTGGGAAATTGGATTCCTTCTGTAAGAAGTGAAGGGCATACTACCCTAGAGTTTCTTGGCTCTTCCATTTGTTAGAGGTCAAAGTCAGTGGCTGTGTGAAGCTTTCCACACCATGTTTGATGGAAAGTGATGAGCATCTGTGGAAATCCTTATCACAAAATTCTGGTGAATTGGACCATTCAGTGCAGCATATTGAGTTTGATGACTGATCATCTTACCTGCAGTGGTGGTCCTCATACGCTCCACTTTTCAGAACTCTGCTGCACTCTATCTGGTGCAAGAATAAAGACCCAATGTAAAAGCAACTTGTTGGTGTTATCATCCAAGTGATTGTTTCCCCACACAGATGGTGGATCACCAGATGTATTGGCTGCCCTTTGGATAGCAATCTTTCAACCAGGACAAATGAATAGCATTCTTTGACCAGGACAACTGACTAGTGGATGGTTGCATTGGAGCATGTGTTAAAAGGTGCTGGAGCTGAAAGGCTTGAAAGGTAGTCGCACTATTTGTATTTTGTATGAGAATCCCTGCTGTTTACAAATTCTAACATATCACATCCACTTGTAGATGTTTTCAAATTCTTTTGACACCCTTCATTTTCAAAAACCTTATGTTTTACACTTACACTAATCTCAATTTCACCACCATTCATTCTGTTTCACTTTTGTTTGTTGAGGACGAGGCCTTGTGAGCTGTGCAGAAATACTGGACACTGGTGAGGCCATGGTACTTTGTCTGGATTTGTTTAGTACTTAAGGAGAGTTCTACTTAGTGCTCAGTGCTTCCTTATTTACTTGAAATCTAGGCCAAAAGCAATTTGCTTTGATTAACTTTTCAAGAATGCTGCCTCTGTGCCAGTCTTCTCCTCTCTCCTTGGGAATCTGAACCTTTTGGTTATGAGCTTCTGCCTCCCTCACGCATGCACTTGCCAAAAAAGATTCCTGTCCAATGCAGTGTATTTTTGTGTCTCTTAAATGATTTTTTTTTCCCAAGGAGATTCTCACCATTAAGCTTGTGGGAAGGCTGATGAGTGATTCTGAGTTTTTTTCCTTGAGGAGGTGATCATGTGCAAATTAGGAGGGGGGATTTTGCAGACATTGGGTTGATTTATGTGATAAGTTGGTACTAGAAGTTGTGAAAAAAAGGCTGATGAGGAGCATAAAAGTCATAGATGGGCCAAGACAAGTTTGAATTTGATTGCATTTTGCCAAAACTTGGCAAAGTTGTTGTTGATGCTGCTTTATGTTGCTTCCACTTCCATATTTGTGCCCATCAAGTCTGTTCAACACTAGATTCATGACATTGGTGCTGCAGTAGTAGTGTAGACAACAGAAGCTGGAATGATTGGTGGGGGGGGGGGGGGGGGATTAGCAGTGGAAGCAACCTTGGCAAGGATTCAGCACTGCTTGGGGAAGTCTTATGATTATGGCACTTGCAAACATGAACAAGCAAGGCAGGCTGAACATGCTGAACAATCCTTCCATGATTTAAAAAGGCTTTTGCACTTCTTCTTCTGACATGCATTGCTGTCATTGACCTATATACATTGGACAAGCTCTCTCCTAGTAGAAAACTTGTGTCATTAAATGTATGTGAGGAACCAGCAGCTGTAATATGGCTAAAAAGGACTTTTTCTCTCATTTCATAACTTTTGAGCATGTGCTAAACTGTAGGTCCAGTCATAGTATGGAAGTGGGTATGGTCATATCAGTAGGCAAATACATGAGCAATTATCAGCTATATTGGCAGAGAAAGAATGTGGCAAAAATTTGGAGGTTAGGTGAGAGCAAGATGGGGTGGATATTCTTTTGAGCCATGCCCCTTTAGGTCTAAGTTTTGCCATGATTAATGCTGGGTTGGAACATGGGTTGGATCTTTCTGAGATACTAGGTCCAGCATACTTCTCTACTTAACCCACACTTGTTACATTCAAGTGACAAAATGTCGTGGTCACATCTTGATCCCTTGTGAAAACCTAGCCATTAGCCCAAAATTATTGGCAAGCATCTACATGAACAGCTTGAAAATGCAACTGAGTCACTCAGTTTCTTTCAGAATTGTGACAGAAACTCACTAACCTTACCAACTAAGAAACCTGAGTAAATTCAGTGATCACCAATAAGGTTGTAGAGATTTCAGATCTGCCTGTATAAGTAACCAGTCAGTAAACACTAAGAAATGCAAGGCTGACATATCTTTAAACCCTAAACCCTAAACCCTAAACCCATTTCAAGTAATTAGTGTAAGATGGAATGATGAAGGGAAGAAAAACTTTGACACTGGCTTGAATTGGTATAACAATGAACTTTTCTATCATTTGGATGTGTTATTCCCTTTGAAAGTGGGTTCAAATGGTTCTTGGAACATTGTCAACTGATTAAAATAATCATCCACTTCAATTTAAGGTGCTTAATTTCAAAGTTCAGATGCATTTGATCTGTCCACTTTAGTTATGTAATCTAACTCAGGCTCTGCACTGCTTCACACTATCAGTGACAATTAAATGATTGAAAAAAGAGCGGCTTGATCACTAACACCATTGGGTATCTAATGAAATTAAATTAATATTTCTTCATAAATGTGAAGTTTAGAATGCGATCTATATGATAAAATTAATTATCTTTCCTACTTGATTCTCAAATTCCAGTTTTCAATTAGGGGTAAATTGTCAGGATCACAGCTACAGTCTCATGATCGGATACAAAATGCATCATGACTAGTGGTGTAAAATTAGGGTTTTGCATCTCCTATCAACATGACTTAGAAAACACCGACCTTAAGGTTCCACAATAATGGAGTTGGTAACACCCCCCATGGAAGGTGCTGCAGGCACATCTGCAAAATGAACTACAGGACCAGGAGAAGCATTCTGGGGTGCCGAAGGTCCAGCAAATCTGAATACTGAACCTGGCAAACCTCAAGCTTCTCTTGAACTCAAGGATGGACTTGAACTTGGTGGCAAAGTTCAAACAGCAGAGCTCAAAGGGCTAGGCACATATGTTGGCCCCATGGTGTCCCATACAGCAACCTTGGATTCCTTGCCCTTTGTTACAGATCCTCAACAGTGATTGGTCGAGTGTCCTTCCCAATTGGCCCAGGAACTGGGAGGGGATTAATTAACCCTTGAACCCAGCAGGCTCTGTGGCATATTGGTGGAGTAAGGAACATTTGAAGTCTCCAAGCTGGCATTGTGACGAGTTAAGTCTTTAGATTTCTGGGGCTTGTGAGTCGTGGAACTGTACTTTGGAGGGCCGTAGAGGTAGTGTGAGGGGAATGTCTAGACACAAATGCAGCTGGAGTGACAAGGAGAGGTGATGATGATGGTTGCTGGTCTCTTGCTGCAACTAAAGAGCCTCCTAAATCAATAATGTTGGTGTTGGCTGAGCTCTCCCTGGTTTCCACCTCCACTACTTGGGTGAAGTACATCTGACAAGTGACACGAACACACACAGAGGTGAATGCAAATGAGATTTCACATCTTCAAGCACTCTGTTCTGGATAGAAAATTCCCAATGAGTGCTAGTGCTAATGAGACATCTGGCATGCTTAGAGACACTGAATATAACAAAGGGCTTCAAGAAATCCAGGCAAGGGTCTGGCCACTGAGGGCAGTAATAGGGGCCATGTGAGATAGTGGATCAAACCAAAATAATAACTATTTCATCAAATAGTAGGGTACAAGCACCATATAGGACATAAACCATGACTTACCATTAGACAAAGTTCCATCACCTCACTCACAATCAGTACCACCTGGCAGTATATACATCCATGGACTAGGAAATGGCTTGGATGGTCAAAGCTATTACATGTCTTGTGTTATATTAGACTTCATTTTGGAGCTCATCACCAGCAAGTGTGCCCTTTGTCTGAGCTCTCCCTCATGGACAAGACATGCTTTGAGGTGAAAGTCATGATTTAGGGTTTTGATTGTGATAAGAATCAGGCAGGAACTTGATTTAGGTCATGCTCCATTGCATCAAAATATTGCCCACCTTCCTGAACTCTCCCCAAACATCTTTTGTGTTTTACCTCAATTCCTATCCCCTTTGGTGCTTCAGTAGTTTTAACAACCTCCTTTTCACTGTCCTCGTCCTGATTGCACAAAGTCACGGACCAATTATTGCATTGGAAATGCATCATTAAATTTATGTGATTGTAACCTAATTGAACACCCAAAAGGAAGCAACAGAAAAGACAGTTAGAAAATGAAGAATCAAAGGTTCTCACCATAGCTGTATTTTCCTCCTGTCGGATTACTTGTGCATGCTGTGGGTATCTCCTACTGCAACCCTGGACCCAGATCGAACTCAGCAATTCATAGACGCAAAGGGCAATTTTTTCCCTTGCATTCATGACTAACTGACTAACTAAACTAATCTACCTCAGATTTCAGATAGCACACATTGTGAGCCAGATATCTCAAATCACCATAGTTCATGTACAACATCTGAAAGCCAGAAATCACCAGTTCAAAATATAATGTGGGGAAAGGGGAGGAGAAGAAAAAGAAGCAGTAACACAGATGAGAGATAACTGAAAATGAGACCTGGAGAATGCAGCTTCATTAACTGCTGCTGCTCCTGCTTGTGCTCTCACCTTCTTCTGAATCAGAATCCAACATTTCACCTTCCCATCTGTGGCCCTTGTAATGTGTCTCTATGTCCTCATCCTCCTGCATTTACCGCAACCATGAATTGTCCACATACTAGTTGAAAAACTTCAAAAACTTACAGTTAGCCTAAGCTGACAATCCAGATTGCGCTACTCGCATCTTCAGGTAACTCAGTGTCTGGAAGCAACTCAGAAAACAGAACACTTGGCACATGCTGCAATGTAAAAAGATTCTGTAGAAGCTTCTCCATGCAACACAAATCAAGCTAGATTATAGACCAATTTAAGAAACTTGGCATCCAAACCTGAATTTCTTACTCCTGCACCTCATAGTGTCCAATCCACTAAATGCCCACAGGAAAGCCACCTGAGACTGCTAAACCTGCTAATATTTGGAAATTGACATATCAAGAGGAGTTCAGATGTAGCAAGACTTTAGAACTTGAAGAGAAAATGATGAGGCCTACCTGATGGAATCAAGATAGGCATGCGAATTCTTGTTTTCCAAGTTAGTACTAGGACTATAATGAAGCGTATGATCAGGTCCAAAGTACCCATAGTACTCATTGTACAGCATTAAGTGTAGTAGGTCCATTCCCACTGCAATATGTCTGTTCCATCCACATCACCAAACTTTGGCATAAGAGATCTCTCTCTATCTACACTTTTCAAGGGTCCACAATCCATAAAAAGAGAAATTCTAAGAAAAGAATGAGATGAATCAATTAGCATTTAAACTCAGCGGGCATAGCAATGTTTTGGTGTTCCTTCGGCCAAAATCTGGCACTTGGGCATCAATCTGCTTTAAACTACCTCAGAAACTTGTCAAGAGGAAAACATTCCTCAAAGCATCCCCACATGTGCTCAGTATGTCACTCTGGATATTTAAATTAAATGTCTACGTTTAGTTGTTTTTTTTTTTGGGCAACCCCACCAATAAAATTGTAACTAGAACTACATATACATGTGAACTACTAATAGCCCTTTCCATTGGGGTGGTCCACGCGCTCTTTAAAGGGGGCTATGCCTCTAAATTTGACAACTACAAGGGGATAACGGTTGGGCCTATCCTAGCAAAGTTGTTCGCTATGATCCTTGACAAAAGGCTAAGCGAATGGGCTGAACAACATGGGCTACGTGCCAAGGGTCAAGCTGAGTTTCGCAAAGATTACCGCACTACTGACCAACTCTTCATATTGCGAACTTTGATAGAACAGAGCATGGCAAAAAAGAAGCCACTTTATTGGTATTGTGTAGACTTAAAGAAGGCGTTCGATACTGTGCCACGTGAAGCGTTGTGGCAGGTGTTGGCTGGCCTTGGGGTGAAAGGACGCTTCTTGCGATGCCTACAGGTGATGTATGCCAAGGATACCATATGCATCAACCACCCAAGTGAGGGTGTCACCTCCAGCTTCAGGTGCCAGCAAGGTGTGAAACAAGGTTGTCCTTTCAACCCCCTATTGTTTGGGCTATATTTGGATGCCCTAGAGGGGCGTTTAGACAGCAAAGAATGCGATGCACCAACCTTGGCAGATGTGCACGTATGGTTGTTACTTTTTGCAGATGACCTTGCTCTAACATCGGAGTCAAAGGTGGGACTACAACAACAATTAGACGCACTCTAGTAGTTCTGTGCTGAACGTGGACTTATAGTGAATGTGAAAAAAACAAAAGTCATGGTGTTCAATTCTATTGACCCATGACAAAAGTTTGTGTTTAAAGGTGACATTATTGAGCATGTGCAGACCTTCACTTACTTGGGGATCTTACTCGAGACCACCCCGAACCTAGATAGTGCAGTGGAACATCTAGCAACTGCCAGTAGGCGCTCATTATTCGCATTGAACTGCCACTGTGCAAAACTATGTATTATGGACATTAAGTTACATTGTGACCTTTTCAACACGTTGGTGCATTCCACAGCAAGTTACGCCTGTGAGATTTGGGTGGACTCCAAGAAAATAGAGGCTATTGAAGTAGTGTACCGAAGGTTCCTCAAGTCCCTATTCGAGGTGCGAAAAACAAGCAGCACGTCCATTGTGCTGGCAGAATTTGACAAATTCCCCTTTGAACACTTTGCATGGGGACAAGCATTGTTGTACTATAATCGTGTGAGCACGGTCACTAAAGATCGCATCTTAGGAAAGGCATGGGAAGCCTAGCTCGCTATGCTTGTTGCGGGAAAGAAATGTTGGGCTAGATCCGTGAAAAAATGGCTACTCCAGAATCAACCCCAAAAGGTGGTAGGTTTTCTGCCTCTGGCTCAATCACCGTTGGAAACAACACTTCAGCTTGCAGCGATCCATGCGCTCCAAGCGGGGACTACTGAACGTTGGGAACAATTCCTGGGTCAACGCACATACATCCGACTTGTTTAGCAAGGCTAGTGCAGCCAGTTGGTGGTAAATCTACAACGAGAGGCCCGATCAACCAGGAGGTTGGGATCCCACCCCCTCCAGGTTTTCCCCACACAATGTTGAATGTAAAAAGGGTGAAGGATAATATGCAACTGGCTTTCATTGAAAATCTCTTTACCAACCGCGAAATTGGGACCAACATGCAAACAAAATACTTGCGCTTCAAGGGTATGTCATACGAAAGCGAAAGATACTTGTGTGATATCAACTGTGTCTAGCTGCGGAAAGCTCTGGCCCAGTTTCGATGTGGCAACACGCAACTTGAAGCAGTGTTAGGTGCGTGGAAGGGCGTGCCATACGCAAAGAGGCTTTGTCGAGGCTACGACTTGGGGAAGTTAGAGGATGAAAAACACTTGCTCCTTATCTGTCCAAATACACAGAAAGTTAGGGAACGCTTTTGTTCGACCTTACCCCTCACCCACACAAGCACTCTTGTTAAACTCATGCAAACTACGAACATGGTCACCCTAGCCAAATTTGTGGCATGCTGCCAGTACCAGAGGACAATCTGTCCTCCATGATCTACCTTTCGTCTAATGGACTTTCTAGTCCCAAACAGATGTAAAATTGTAAACAGTAAACAATAGCAAATCACATGGACCAATCATTATGATTAACCAATCAAAAATAGTGAGTCGTAATTAGGTCCAATTTATTACACTCTTTTTTTGAGGTGCACAACTGTGTTGCGCCTTTTACCAGCCACGGCAAGTTGGACGAATTTGGTGTAGAAAAACCAATTTCCTAAGCTAAACCAGCACATTTTCACTTTTTCACAACAAATTTTATTGTCTAGAGTCACATACTGAGCACCGGTGGAGATGCTCTCAATGAATACTGGTACCATTTCTAAATTAGTGCCTCCTTACAGAAGAACTAGGAAAACCTTGGAAATTCATGACTTACATATATTATTAATGATAGGACATTGAAAATGAATGTAAAGGAGACTTATTGCAGTTGAAAGATTTTCACTTGTATTGTATTTTTAAATTATAAATTTCAATGATGATTATTCATCAAAGCTAGTTTAGGTAGGATAAATAGCTTTACATTCCATATGTCATCATCATAGATTGGGCAATTTCAAACTAGAATTTGTTTAGCTCATTTTTATGTAAGGAAAGATGTCTTTTTTAATTTGTGTCTTTTTAAAGTTTTTTTCTTTCTTCTAACACCATATTCACAAGAAGATTTTGAATGTATTCTCCACCAATTTGCATCTCCTTTGTTTTCAATTTTAATTTGAATTCAATTTAATTCAATTAAATATAAATTCAATTCAAGTTACATTGCAATGTTGTTCACATCTCAATTTCATACAAGAATGAATTAGTGTTATTTACTTTAAAAACATTTTTAAAAATCTTGGTTTATAAGGATTTTTTTTGTTTTTATTTTTTTAATACATTTGTAAATGAGAATGGAAAAATGTCTTTTTGCATTTAGCATGTGGAAACAACCATGATGGAATCATTTTGATACTATGCATTGTACTGAATCTTTTTTTTACTTCTTTTTTTGTTTCATACATCATAAATTATAGTGCGATTTCTTACAACTATATAAACATTATGTGGGAGTTATATGCACAAAAGGCAAAAGAGAATAAATGTTAAAGAACTTTATGAGTTTGGTAATGATTTAATGAAATGTGTTTCAAACACAAAATAAAAATGAAGGTTAACCATAAATTTTAAAATATTAAAATTGTGTAAAATTGTGTTTTTATCACATAAATTGTGATTTTTGATGGTGCTTTGGTTGTCATGAATCTTTTATGTTTGGAAATGCACTTTTTCCTCCCTCGTTGTGGTTTGCCCTCATTTAAAGTTTTAGACAACAAGTGATGTTCACCTCATCATGTGTGCACTATGTGAAAATAAACAATTGAAAATTTTAATGAACCCCAAAAAGAAAAAAATATTATTGTCCTCAATATTTTTCCTATGTTTTTTCTTTTGGTTAAAAAATATTTTGATATGTTTTAACCATTTGATTAAGTTTTGTGCATAACAATATAACACATCCATGTGATATCAACCCATTTATATCTCTACAAAGATGTTGTTAAATGGCATGGGTTTCCATCTTCAAAAGAGGAAAGAAAAACCTAAACATTCAAAACTTAAATATTTGTCAAATTACTTCAACAAAAGATTTTTTTTTTGAAAATACAATAAAAAAGAAATTGGTCAAATAATGGTTGAAAATTTATATTTGTGAATAATATTATCTTTAAAATCCACATTTGACATTTTATTGTCTCGTAAAATCAATTTTCAACAAATTTGAATAAGGATTTATGAATGTTTACAAAACATTATACATGCAAAATGCTATTTGATCATTTTTACAAGATTGCATAAATAATGTGAATAAATAAACTAAAATAACTTTATGCATGCATGTCTTGTAACAAATCAACGGTTACTAGCAATCTATTCAGATAATGGAATGTTTAACAATCTAAATTTTGATATCATAAATACATACAATGACCTTTTCACGAATCTTCTATTGAATAAAAATGATTCTTCTATGTATTCATGATCACTTAAGTTTGAGATTTTTTCATTAATTTTTCCAGGGATTCATTACTAAAATTTTCAATTTGGAACAACATTAGTTATATGGGTAAATGACCAATATTATCTTCATTACAAATGTCATTTTTTGATGATAAATCTACTAAATTTATAATATATAAATTAATGATTTCAAATCAAATGAATATAAAAATATCCTTGAAGCTTATCAAAACATTTTAAATATTGTAAAATAAGATAGAAGATGAAAATGTTGCCATAAAATAAACATGATTTGATGAGATCAAATGGTTTGTAGATCTTTTTGAACTAATTGATGGTCCTTGTCCTTTATTCAAATATGACATACTAAAATAAAACAATCCATCTTGTTTATTACATAATTTATTGCACATGCACATCATTTTATATTTAGAGTTTATTTATTATTTGTAGTATCATTTGTAAAACTTTAAATTTTTTTTTCAAGAAAAAAATTTTGTGAAGGAAAATACATAGTCTTTTGGAATATTCAAAAAACAATTTGACATGAAAGTTTCAAAACTCATTAAGTATTGCTACAAAAAATGTATTGAAGTTGCCTTTGCACTACATTAATCAAAACTATTCAAGCAATCTTGAAAATACTATGAATACATTACTTCATGTGTGATTTTACATCCCATGGATATGTTATAAAAGTTACAACTTGTTCTTCATGTATGTTATTATTAAAGGATTGTAGTTACTATATCATCAAATGGAGGATGTAGGAGAACAAGCAACCCTCATTACCACTCATTCCCTTCCCAATTTGGAGCCCTTATCATCCCTTGCAAGTGTTGGTAGCACCACCCCCTTCACAAACTAGCTAAGTGTAGGACTCAAGTTTAGGGTAGAATTTAGTATAAAAGGGGGATAATGTAAAAGGAGAATGGTAGTTAATTTCTTACCTTTACTTTAGTAAGTTAATTTTTATTAGAGGAATATCTGAATAATCCTAAATTGATAATAGATTTACCTACTACCTCCACATTTGGAGGTGACACTCATTAGTTCCAACTAGTTTATAAGAGAATTGGTGGAAAGTCAACTATCGACTTCTAGAATATAGTAGTTGGCTAATTACTAGCCTAGACGATAGGAATTAATTTAGTGGAGATTTTTATCATTAGCAATTTTCTTGGGGGCTTTGTACATATTCAAGGGGGAGCAATCCCATTATTTCCTCTAATTCCCTTGTTTTTTTTATTTGGTTTTGAGGGTTAAATTACCCATTTTCTTTCTCACTTTGTGTTTTTCCCCTCTATTTGTAATTTTCCCTTTGCTCTAATTTTGTCCCCTACCTCTCTAGTCTTAGAGCATTAAATAAGTATCCCTTTGGTTTCAAAATGTACAAGCAATAGTAATCCACTTTTGTGAGGTTTATGAATGGGCAAAGGTAATAAAGAAGTTGGTTTTCTTTTATTTCTTATTCTTTGTTGGTTCTCTATATGTTTCTTGGTTGTTTGAATGGTAAATGTATGGTGGTAGTAGGGAGGACACCAAGGGGGTAATAGGATCAACAAGGCTAGGTGGACAACAAAGACCTATTATCCCCACATGAAATGTTTGGCAAGCAATATTTCTACTACAATGCATAATTACCATCACTATCCCTTATATTTGTACTTGTTTCCACTAATTTTTTCCATCTTCATTTTTTGAGTTACCAAATGCCTCCTTCCTATTTTTTAGTGTTACTGTGTTTATTAACTAAAGAACGATAGATATTTGGCTATTGCTATAACAATAACTGTCATCTTCTTAATTAAAATTATGGTACTACTTAGTAAAATAGCTTCTTTACTTTCATTGAGTAGTTGTAATAGAATTGTTAAGGGAAATATAACATTACCTTTGTCAGTATTACCACCGATTAGGAGGTAATTATCGAAGGGCTTAGTTGGGATCATTTTACAATTATTAATTGAATTAAATGCATACTAGAATGAATGATTCTCATGAATGAAAATCAAACCAATCATAATTGAGATAATTGATTGTATAGCGCAAATATTAATTTCATATTGTGTTATGCATGGTTTCATTAGAACTATATATTACATTGGATGACTATTTAGATGTAATATTTGGTGGCCCTTTCCCACCTTTCATATTACACACATAATTAGAATTTTAAAAAAGAATTGTGATATCAAAATCATGGCATTTTTTGAAAAAAAAATAGCAAAGTTAGCTAAATTTACACAAGAAAAACAAAAATTCAAAAACATCCCAATTTATTGGATTGAACATTTTTTTAAATTATATTTGTTGTTTCTTTGATCATCATAGAAAATAGGAAAACCACACCAAGAAACAATTAGGTGAATCATCATGTATTTGAACATTGTCTAGAAATAAAATTTTAATTGAATTAGAATATGCTCCAACATTGTCATCCATCAAAAATTCTAAAGTGGGTAAATGTATGTTTAAGAAGCATAACTCCTTGTGACTTGAAATAACATGATTTTTTATAATTGTGTAATGCATATGAAGATTATTGTGGTAGGTTGTTATTTACATCACAAATTTAGCATGTGATGAATTAATAATGAAATTTGTGTGAAGTTCATTTATCATAAGTTTGTGCATTTTACACATGAATATCATGCATTGAAAATATGTTTGACACATACGTAAATGTGTTGATGGATGAAATACAAACATATGAATGAACGAAAGTCACACAAATTTCATATCTTCCTATACAACTTGTGTGTCAAATGTGTTTTCAATGAACATATCAATGTGTGAAATGTATGAATAACGATGAAAAAAATTTGCATGATTTTCCATTATTAAGTTTTGAGATGTTAAGTTTGTGATGTATCAATCGTATTTTGCATGTGCATTTTGGTGGAATTTATGGTAGGTAACTTTAATGGTTAATATAGAGGATTCATCTTGACTTTTTGTCTATTTGAATTGATTACTAAGGCCATCTATGTTGTTCAAAACCTTAAACAAAATAAAATGATATATTAAACAAACCCAAAATGATAGCCCATGATGAACATACAATTTCAACGGAAAGTGACCCAAATTTTGTGTTGAGATGGTGGCCTCATACTTTGTCAAAACTAAGGATGAAATTGAAAGCTAAAATGAAAATGATACACATGAAAAAAAAGGACCAAAGTGGTTTTCTCACATGAATTGATTTTCACAAAAATTTCACCCCCTATTTATTATTTATTTTACCCATGCCTTTAGTGTTGCTCATATTTTATATTAAAATCAAGCTTTGTCAAAATATAATCATGCAAGTCTTCTAAACTAAAACCCAATTTCATTATATTGTATTCACTTTTGTTCAATTTATGGCTACATTCAAATTGGTGATGAAACAAGGATTATGGGTCAAATTAGGGCCCAAAAACAAGGTGACTTTAAGGAATATTTTATTATTTTAACTAGAAGACATCTAAATGTTAAAGACCCTTCAATCCAAGAAATTTATAAAACACACATTGCTTCTCTTTAATGTACAAGCACCCTTATGCAATGTTCACCCATCTATGCAATATCTAATAAAGTTATTCATAAAGTAATCTTTACTTACATCAATACCTAATAAAGTTGTCCATAAAATAATCCTTAGTTTTAGCCTCTCTTTGATCCTAATTGTCCCACTCATCCTCCTTTTTTGAGCTATCCATAAAATGTAGCAAAGTCACAACCAATCCTCAAACACGAGATAAAGTCCTCAAAATTAATTAATGTAGTCACTTTTCTAACCACCCTACAATCTATTTTCATGGCCATAGATTGGGCCTACCTAATAGGGGGATAACTAGGTTAGGCCTACATACCTTTTTATGGGCTACCTACCTATGGGTTATTTAGGGACTATCTAGGAAACTATTTAAAGACAACTTAGGGGGCTATTTAGGTGTTACTTAGGGACTTCCTAAATTAGGGGCTTTTTAGGGGGCTACATAGGGACTTCCTAAGATAGGGGATACTTAAGGGGCTACTTGTGGGGCTACATAGGGAATTATTTAAGAGCTACCTAAGGGGATATCTATTAAGGATTACATAGGGGCCTTCCTAAGTTAAAAGATACTTAATTGTCATTTGCAATGTTATTTAAGTAAAGGGCTACTTAAGTGTATATAAGGGCTACCAAAATCTTAGTTCAAAATCATAATCCAAACCCCTAATCCACATCCTCACTCCAAAACCAAAAGTACAATCCAAAATCTTAATATTCAACCTTATGCAAAAGAGTAATCCATAAATTTTGTCTTATGGCCAATGGGGACCTATATAATTAGGAGCACCTTTCATTTTATTTTATTTTTTTGATTTATCACTTATGGAAGGGTTTTTTCACTTGGAAATCATTGTTTCATCTTTAAATCATCTAGCTCTACGACATATAACTATAGCTCTTCATCTTCAAATCACGATGAAATGATATAGGAAATGTTTACAAACATGGATAGATAAAGATGATTTTTTTGCACCTATAATTATTCTACCAACTCATTTCACATGTTTAATGTTAATGAGTTGAAAGACGGCATGGGTCAATCAGTGGATTTAGGTGTGGAAATTCAAGATATGTTCACCATTATGTGAAAAACACTCAAACCTTAAAACCAAATTTTTTATCCAAATTGTAAATTTTAAGGTTAAGATTAAGGTTTTAATTTTAAAAGTTGAAATTAAAGTTCTTGTTTAAGGTTAGGATTAAGGTCTTAATTTAAGGTTAACATTAGGGTTTTAGTTTTAAAGTTGAAATTATGGTTTTAGTTTAAGGTTAGGATTAATGTTTTATTTTAAGGTTAAAATTAGAATTTTAGTTTTAGGGTTTGGATTAAGATTTTTTTAAAAAAAGGGTTTAGATTTAGGGTGTTAATTTTAAAGTTTAGGTTTAAGGTTTTGATTAGAATTTTCCTTTGGGGATTAGTATTAAAATTTTATTTTAAAGGTTTGAGTTTAGGGTCTAGGTTTAAGGGTTTAATGTAAAAGTTGGGTTTTATTGGTGATCACCACATTCAAGTAAGGTGTCCTTTAAAATTGGCTCTAGAATAGTGCTTTCTATAATTCATTTTACACATGAAGCATGACAATGTTTGCATCTATGATGCATTTTTATGGAAATAGTTGAAGTGTAGTTTGTGAAGATGTCATCTTCATTGCCAAGTGCATCAATGGTGCAATTGGGGATGAAATATAGTGACTCACAATAAAAAAAAACAAATTATGTTGGGCATCGTTATACCATAATTTTACAGTTGCATTGGGTTCATTGATGGCATCCACACTTGCAAACTCTAAAATGATGTTGCCCATAGGATTTCATTCAATGGGCACAAAAACATGTACTTGATGAACAACACCATGGTGTTGATCACCTACAAGGCCTATTCGTTTACTTGGATTTTGAGTATCCAAGTTCTTACCATGATGTTACTATTTTGCACCAATTTGAATTGCATAAGGGCATTAGTTTTTTGTGCATGATGATGGGTACTTTGAGTACTTGTTTGGGAAACCTGGTTACCTAAACAAGGAGATGTTGATTATGAGGAAGATTGGGAGGTGTGAAGTAAGCCTTAAGGTTAACCACGATGTTATCAATGCCTAAGAAACATGCATGTGGGGTATAAAGTGTGAATGGAATGGGGGATTGGTGGATTGAAAAGGAAAATGGAAATGATTGATGAAAAGGTTTCGGTCACAAAACTTAAATACACACATTTATTCATAGCTACAATTATTTTTACAAACTATCTATACAAACCACTAACAATAAATCATAATTTGCAACTAGTGTTTATGACTATTTTTTAGTCACATGTAATGTTTTGCAACTATTTTCACATTAGTCATTTAGAACAAATCATAAGCGCTAATTAATCTCAAGTGACATGATGTCAACGATGACATCATCAAATTTAGATGAAATCTATGGTCAACAAATAGAAAAGACCTTTGACCAAATCATATAAATAGAACTTTTGTGGGCACAATTTTTCGCCTATAGTTGTAATTATTTTAATAACCTATCAAAATTTACCACATGGCACTTGGGATAAATTAAACCACATGGTAGCTAAGTTATGTCATGCCACGTGTAACTTAGGATAGACTAGGCCACATGGCACCTATGTTAAATCCTATTCCACCTTGTATGCCACATACATAACCTTTCACATTGTAAAAGAAATGAGTTGTGTTACCTTGGTTTTATCTTTGCATAAATAACAAAATGGTGGTTTTAAGCAACACACATGGTGTTCATTGGGTGGATTCCACAATATGATGGCTTCCTTATTCCAACCATGGTGCCTTTGCCACATGGATATTCAAGAAATTTCCTCCTCGTTGAGAACATGCTTCCACCTTAACATAATCAAGTTCATCCATACTTGAATTCCTCGTAAACATCCTTGCTTTTACCATATAGTCTTTAGGTCTCTTTGAACAACTATTGATTTTGGGTCTTAGAGTCTATGTCTTTCTATGTTACAATCATGTCTTTTTGAACTTTTATTTCTAGGTCTCTATGTCTATTTGGGAAATTTCTCTTTTTTGGTTTCCTTATGTTTGATTTGGTCCTTCCTTTATTTATTTCGCCATGCCTTCATGTGTTTTTGTCTTTGTGTTTTTGTGTCTCAGTATGTTATTGTCCTATAGTCCTTGTGTTTCAAACTATGTTTGGGTCTCTACATTTTTTGAGATTCTTTATTTTTATCTTTTTGTGTATCTCTAGGTCTATCTCTATGTCTATCCATGTTTCTATTTGTGTTTGACCAATTGATCAAGTTTCTCTCCCGGGTTGATGCAAGGTTGGGTGGACCAATTTGGCACAAAACTAAAGTCCCTATTTATTAAAAAAAATGGTCAACTTTTGGATATTACAACTAGTTTACACTAGTTTACATTGGTTTCCTCTATATTTTTTCCATGTCATTAATGACACATCCAAAAATTTTATTTCTTTAAACATCTAAGCAAAAAAATCATAAAATATTTCTTCCTCCAATACGATATGGACTTATGAAAAAATGTTCATAATTAGTCCATTCAAAAGTCCATAAATATAGTTTTAAAATTCAACTCATTATTTATTTTGTTCAATGCTTCTTTGATATGATATTCTACTAATTCCAAATCCCTAACACACACCCCATCAATCAATGAACTATAACATAGTCCACATAGAAATGGCACTCAAAGGTGCAATCCATGAGTTTTGAGTTCAAAAGTCCGTGGCTTTTACAAATTTTAAAATTATTTTGTGCATCATGTAGATATTCAAGTTAAGATCTTGAAACCATGTCCATTTTAATAAATTTTAAGACCTATAAAACGACATGGACATTGCAATGACAAGCACAAGGCATAATCGGTTGGCATGACACTCAAATTGGTTCACCCAACCATGCATCGACCCTCCATACCCTAAACCTAATTTTTATACCTAAATGCATGACCCCCAAAAAAGTAGGTCATTCTCCCCAATAATGTTCATGGGATTTGAATAACTCCAAGACTAAACATAAAAAAAGTTACTAACTTGTAAACATGTCACATATTTTTTGTAGACTTGCTCATGAACTACTAAAAACCTACTACATATTCTCCTTTTGTTACAACTTGTAAAAGGTCAATGTTCCTTACACTCTAAAATTTTGCAAACCCAAAGGTCCAAGAAAAATAAGACAAAAACATTTTTTTTTAAATTTATAAACATAAGGATAAAAATGTGTAAAAAAATGACTAACATTTAACCCTATGTTTTTCTATCCAAGCTTGCCTCTAACCTCAAGGCTTAAACCTAAACACATACATTAATCATGATAAGAAACTAACTTGTAAAATCATTCATGCAATTCTACTAAGCTACTAAAAACATGTTACATACTTGTTGAATTGTTGGAAACCTATTGCTTTTATTGCGTAAATCATTAATATTTAGGATTATGGTTCCTTGGTTTATGTATTAAACCAAATAACACTTAATAACACCTAATAAATTCATGGTTTTAATTAGCACTGAGATTGCAAACCTAGGGGCTATTGACAAGTTTACATTAAATATGTAGTAATTTAACATAAAATTTGATGACATAAAAAATGAGAAGTGATCAACATTAAAAATGTTCATCTTAGAAATGACAAAAAATGATGAACAAAAGCACTAGAAGGTTTGAATCAAAACTAATAAACAAAATCTGAATTTGTGTTGGATTCGGGTTTAAAAAAGTAACATTAAACATGAATTAAAGTGATGTATGTATGTATATGTTTTGGATGACCATCAATTTCAATTGTAGATCAACAACATTTGCAAAACAAAAGATAATTTTATCAAGTCACAAGAATGTAAAAAATCCTTTGATTATTAGAAAAATCACATCAATTGCAATCATTAGTAAAAAAAGTCTCATTTTGTGACTTGTTTTAAGTGACTAAAAATGTCATTTGCAACTATTTAAAAACCATTGGGAATAAAAACTAATAAATTCTCTCTAAAACAAATGAATGTTTGTGGAGTCCTTATAATGAACAAAAGATGAAGGATGAGAAATATCTTACTTATTAGAAGTACTTTAACATTGGAGAGGAGCCAATTAGATGCAATATATTTCTCATTTTTCTAGATCGCTACATTGTTTTCCTTGTTGTTTCGGTATTTATGAATAGTTAGGCATACTCTGTCATTAATTGGCATTAGGATTGATTTCACTATTGAATAAGTTTTGACATGTGCCATCATTTTATTTTCAGCTTGAAAAATATATGGTCTCCATTTTTTTCTCAGCTCTTTCAATCTTCAAAGCCACCTTGACTTGACATTTTTTTAATCCTGGAAAAAAGCTTTACCAATAGGTAGGTAGGGATTGTAAGCATTGCAGAAATCAAGGAAAACCAGATTCTACTCACACACAAAGGCACCCAAATGCTCTGGCCAGTGATTGAATTCAATTTTTTTCAAGAGGGCAAACTGGAGACTTCTTAAACCTTTAACCCAAAACCCATCTGTGATTAACATTCATAAAGCCATGGCAGTAAAGAGTGAGGTAAAACAAGAGACGTTTGATGACAATGGGTGGCATGAATTTGAGAAACTTTCATGTGATACGATACCGTAGACTGGGCTCAACTTTCACATCAAAATTTGAATTCATTTTATTTTCATATTTTCATCATTTTATTGTCATATGAGGGCTGAAACTATTCAGGTGTAAATTGTGATAATTATGATGGTTTTCAACACCTCAGCTTCATATTTTCACAAAGAATCATTTGTCTATTTTAAGGAT
>Ga0209208_10003206_pt1 | contig 23511 bp, 13 predicted proteins | sample S1TSphfallax_3_FD_187694 | JGI IMG/M metagenome (GOLD analysis project Ga0209208, IMG submission 187694) | Host-associated microbial communities from peat moss isolated from Minnesota, USA - S1T2_Fd - Sphagnum fallax MG (SPAdes) (version 2) | ecosystem: Host-associated > Plants > Peat moss >...
GGTCAATCGCTTGAGATAGGAGAGCGAGGAGTACCCCGTCCCGAAATCGTCGATGGCGACGGTCAGTCCCCAGCGCCGGAAGAGATTGAGCGTGCTCATCGAGCGCTCGATGCTCTCCATCACGACGGTTTCGGTCACTTCGATCCCAAGGTGTTGCGCCAAGCCTGGATTCGTTTCGAGGATCTCTTGCAGATGCGAGATGAAGGTCGCGTCTTCGAGCTGCTGGGCCGCAACATTGAAGTGGACGCGAAAGCCGGACGGCAGGGTGCTGATGCTCGACAAATCACGCACGACGCGATCGCAGACCCAGCGCGAAAGCGGTGCGATCAAACCGGTCCGTTCGGCCAGCTCGATAAACTCTTCCGGGGGCAAACGGCCGCGGATCGGATGATCCCAGCGCACGAGCGCTTCGGCCCCAACGATCGCACGTGTTGCTAAGTCGAATGTCGGCTGATAGGCGAGTGCAAGCTGACCGTTTGCAATCGCTTGGGTGAGATCGGCCACACGAGTACGCGCTCGTTCGGCGATCGATTCCATCGCGGCGTCGAAAACGACCGTCGTCGCCGGGCCGCGCTTTTTTGCAACATCCAGGGCGACGTCGGCTCGCCGCAAGAGATCCTCGGGCGACCTTCCATCTTCGGGGAAACGGGCGACGCCGATGGACGCAGCGATCCGAATCTGCGCTTCGAGACGATGTCCGGCCTGGAACGGCTGGTGAAATACCTCGGTGTAGCGAGCGAGGCTCGTTTCTACGGCGGCGGGCGATGCTGCCCGGTAGAGAAGGATGCCGAATTCATCGGCACTCATCCGCGCGATCGTATCGCCATTCGTACGATTACTGAGCGCCGTCCCGACCTCGACGAGGAGCTCGTCGCCGATCTCGTGGCCGGCGCGCTCGTTGATCTCGCGAAAGCCGTCGACATCGAGCAGCGCGAGTGCAAACGGTACCCCTGCTCGAATCGCCTCGCGGGCCGCCGTTCGAAAGGCAAGCCGATTCAGGAGACCCGTCAAGGCGTCGTGCTGAAGGTGAAATTGAATGCGATCGACGTGATGTTTTTGCTGAAACCGGCGCGCGAAAAATGAAGCCACGACCTCGATGTAGGCGAGATCATCCTCTTCGTAGGGCTCATCTTCGGTTGAGGATACCGATGCAAACGTTACAAAGTAGTTCCCCTCCGCGCTCAGAACGGGCGCGCCGACGAAACTTCGGAAGCCGAGTTCTTCCGCGACCATACTCGACGGTGCGGTAAATCGGAAGTCATTCCAAGCTCGTGCGTGTTCCTCGCTCTTTAAGAGGTGCGCCATCGTTGCCTTTTCCGGAAACGCGGCACCGGGCTGCAGCGCGCGCGTCGCGATCGGCGCGGACGAGTCGAGCCCGCTGGAGGAAGTGGCATCGATGATCAACATGTCGTCCGCGAGGTGACACAGGATTCCGACGAATGCTTTGCCGGGCCGCAACGCAAGTGCCGCGATCTCGAGGATTGCGGCGAAGTCCTCGAGGTCGGACTTTTCCGGGTACGATGCGATCTGCCAGACGGCACGGACGCGCCCGGCACGTTTCCTCGATTCGCCCTCGACCCGGTCGAGCGTCCATTCCATCTCGACCACGCGCAAGCGAGCGGCCATGAGGGTTCGCGCGGCGGCGATGAGCACGAGCGTTGCGCCGATCAACACGAGGATCCGACCGCAATAGTAGGTGATATCGTAGCGGTGCGGATCGATCAGCAAGACGCTCATCTCGACGCACAGGCACAGCATCGAACCTGCGTATGCCCGATCGATGGAGGTCGGCTTGCGGATTCGAAAGGCCAGCACGGTCGCAATCGCCAGCGCTGCGGCGAGGGACGGACCGACACCCGTCGTTACGAGGCCGGCGAGGGACGTGCCGTTGGCAAGCGGCGGAAGCCGGCCGACAAAAACGAAAGCTACCACGAACCCGCATGCGACGAGTCCGAGCGCCGCGCATGCGGCGATGACGGTAAATCTCCGCGACGCGGTCGAGTCGCCGGCGTTTCGTGTCACGACGTAGGCCAGCGCCCCGATGGCAACGATGGCGTGCCAGAACATGAAGAGCCAGACACCCGACTGAATGGGCGCGGCAAGGACGGGTGGCGCCGAGGGGAGGAGCGGCAAAACGAACATTGCGCCGAGCAGCGTCACGGCACTCGACACAAACGCGAACCCGAGCACGACCGTCGAGCGAAGGACGTTGAATCGGCGCCACGTGGCGAGGAGCACGATCGCCGTCGCGAGGTCACTGATGATCGCGACGAAATACACGATCGGCGTAACGATCGCGAGGCGCGCGATGGGCGCGCTCGGAAGTGCGAGCGCACACGCAAGGAGCCCGATGACCGCGACCAAACCCACGATCGGCGCCGGCTTGATCATCTCGATATCCGCGCCGGTCGCGTCAGCCTCGCGGATTGAAAAAAATCGCGAGGCTGGGTCGGATTATCGACGGGCGATAGCCGAAATGTTACGTGCGAACATCATGCATTCGAGCCCTCCCTCGTCATCGTCGCCGTTCGGGTGAATGGTTCCGCATATTCGATGAGATCAACCGGAAGAGCGTTGCCGACGGCATCCGAGCACCTGATCGAGATCGATTGCGACGTCGACCGCAGCGAGTGTCAGGCCGGCCTCGCCACATGAAGACGCTCGAGGAGTTGTTCGAACGGGCCGGGGCGAGCAAAGAAGTAGCCTTGGCCGAATCGGCAGCCGTGCTCGAGCAGCCACGAGAGCTGTTCGGCGTTCTCGATTCCCTCGGCGAGTGCGGCATACCCGAAGCGGGCGGTCATTCGTAGCAGCATCTCGGTGATCGCGCAGTCGCGCTCGTCGCTCGGGCAGCCCGCGACGAACGACCGATCGATCTTGATGATGTCGACCGTCAGTCGCTTGAGATACGAGAGTGAGGAATACCCCGTTCCGAAATCGTCGATCGCGACGGTCAGTCCCCAGTGCCGGAAGAGATCGAGCGTGCCCATGGAGCGTTCGATGCTCTCCATCAGTACCGTTTCGGTCACCTCGATCCCGAGGTGCGCCTCGAGTCCCGGGTGGGAATCGAGGAGCTCGTGCAGGTGTGAAATGAAGTCGACATCTTCGAGTTGCTGCGCCGCTACGTTGAAGTAGGCTCGAAAGCCGGCCGGGAGCCGCTCGATGCTCGACAAATCGCGCACGATTCGATCGCAAACCCAACGCGAGAGCGGCGCGATCAGTCCGGTGCGCTCGGCGAGCTCGATGAACTCTTCCGGGTTCAGTCGGCCGCGCACGGGATGGTCCCAGCGTACGAGCGCTTCGGCGCCCACGATCGCGCGGGTCGACAAATCGAACGTGGGCTGATAGACGAGCGCAAGCTGATCGCTCGCGATCGCTTCCGTGAGCTCGCTCACGCGGGTTCGCGCTCGTTCCGCGATCGATTCCATCGCCAACTCGAACACGACCGTCGTCCCCGGTCCACGCTTTTTTGCAACATCGAGGGCGACGTCGGCTCGTCGCAAGAGGTCTTCGGGCGAGTCCCCGTCTTCCGGGAAACGGGCGACCCCCATGGAGGCGGAGATCGTCATGCGCGGCGTGCCGTTGCGGTACCCGGCATCGAGCGGCTGCTGGAAGACCTGCAGGTAGCGAGCGATGCATGCGTCGAGCGCAACGCACGATACCGCCCGGTAGACGAGGATGCCGAATTCATCGGCGCTCATCCGCGCGATCGCATCACCACCCGCACGCCCACTCAAAGCCGTGCCGATCTCGACGAGGAGCTCGTCGCCGATCTCATGACCGGATCGTTCGTTGACCTGGCGAAAGCCGTCGACATCGAGGATGGCGATCGCAAACGGTTCCCCGCGTCGAATCGCCTCGCGCGCGGACGATCGAAAGTGAAGCCGGTTCAGGAGACCCGTCAAGGCGTCGTGTTGGAGGTTGAATTGAATGCGATCGACATGCTGTTTCTGCTGAAGTCGTCGGGCAAAAAACGAGGCGATGACCTCGACATAGGCGAGGTCGTCTTTTTCGTAGGGCTCATCGTCGGTCGATTGCGGCGACGTAAACGTCACAAAGTGATTTCCGTCCGCACTCGCGATCGGCGCGCCGATGAAACTGCGAAAGCCAAGGCCTTCAGCCACCGTACTCGACTGATCCGTAAAGCGAAAGTCGTTCCAGGCTCGCGCGTGTTCTTCGCCCGCTAAGAGGTGCGCCATGGTTCTCTCTTCCGGAAACGAGGCGCCGGGGTACAGCCGGCGCGCCGCGATCGGTGCGGACCAGTCGAAGGCGCTCGCGGAGGTGGCATCGATGACCAGCTTGCCGTCCTCGGTGTGGCAGAGCATCCCGACGAAGGCCTTGCCGGGCCGTAGGGCGGCTGCCGCGATCTCGAGGATGGCTCCGAAATCCTCGACTTCGGAGATCTCCGGATACGATGCGATCTCCCATACGGCGCGGACGCGCCCGGCACGCTTCGTGGATTCACCCTCGACCCGTTCGAGCGTCCATTCCATCTCGACCACGCGCAAACGTGAGGCCATCAACCGTTGCTCCGCGGCAACGAGCACGAGCGTTGCGCCGATCAACACCAGAATCCGGCCGCAATAGAAGGTGATGTCGTAGCGGTGCGGGTCGATCAGCAAAAAGGTGAGCTCGAGGCAGAGGCAGAGAACCGCGCATGCGTACGCCCGATCGATCGCCGTCGGGTTGCGAATGCGGAAAGCGAGCACGGCCGCAACGGCAAGGGCGAACGCGATGGATGGACCGATACCGGTGTTGACGACCGCGGCAAGCGACCTGCCCTCAGCGAGCGGTGGAAGGCGGTCGATGAAGATGAAGGCCGCGACGTACACGCATGCCACAAGTCCGAATGCGGTGCTCGCGGCGATGATGGTAAATGTCCGCGAGGCCGTCCGGTCGTTCGCCTGCCGTGTCGCGACGTAGGCAAGCGCCCCGATTGCAACGATGCCGTGCCAGAACAGGAAGAGCCAGATGCCCGATTGCGCGGGCGCGGCGATGACCGGCGGAACCGTCGGGATGAGCGGCAGAACGAGCATCGCGCCGAGGAGCGCCGAAGCGTTCGAGAGGAATGCCAAGCCGAGCACGAGTTCCGAACGAAGGACGTGTGCCCGGCGCCACGTGGCGAGCAGAATGATTGCGGTCGCGATATCGCCGAGGATGGCGACGAAATACACGATCGGCGTAATGATCGCAAGGCGCGGAATTGACTCTCTTGGCAGGGAGTAAACGGCATATGTAAGGCCCCCGATGACCACGATCAGGGCCAGGATCGCCACGCGCTTCAAGACCTTGTCAGCGCCCGGATCGGCAGCCTCAAGTAACGGGGATGCTCGGAACGAACGGTCTGCGCCGATCAGCGCCAACGCGGGCCGGGCGCACGATGTTTCGCGCGAGAAGCATGCATGGAAGGGCTCCCTCGTGGTGGTTTATCCTGCGAGGAGATTCTTCCGCAGAGTTGGCCTGCCTAACCGGCCGCGCCGCCGCGTGGTTTAGGTGCTCAGTGCGCGATCGGCGAGCTGATCCCGCGCTTCGAGCGCGACCCGGACGGCGTGCGCCTCGAGGGGGCGCGAGAAATAGAAGCCCTGCAGCGAGCGGACCCCGAGCGCACGCAGCGCGACGGCTTGCGCCTCGGTTTCGACGCCCTCGGCAACGACGCCGAGATCGAAGGCGCGAGCAATGCTTTGGATGGCCTCGACGATCGCGCGCGATTCGCCCTCGACGCTGTCGATGAACGTCTTGTCGATCTTGATCGTATCGATCGGGAGCGTGCGCAGGTAGCCGAGCGAAGAGAAGCCGATGCCGAAATCGTCGAGCGAAATTCGGGTGCCCATCCCGCGCAGCGCCTGCAGGGTGGGGATCGTCTGCTCGTGGTCGGTTGCAAAGAGACTCTCGGTGACTTCGAGATGCAGCAGCGTTGCGTCCAGGCCGCTGCGGTCGAGCGCCCGGTGTACGTCGGCAAGCAGCGTTCCGCCCACGATCTGCGCAACGGATACGTTGACGGCAACCGGGGTCGGGCGCTCGGCCTGCCAGGTCGCAGCGGCGGCACACGCATGCTCGAGCACCCAGCGCCCGATCGCAACGATATCACCGGTTTGCTCGGCGATCGGGATGAACTCGCTCGGTCCGATCGATCCGTGCGTCGCGCCCTCCCAGCGGAGCAGCGCTTCGAGCGACGTGCAAGCGCCGGTCGTCGCGTCGACGATCGGTTGAAAGACGAGTCGCAGCGCCTTGTCGGCGATCGCATCGCGGAGCGCCTGCTCGAGTGCGTGGCGCTTGCCGAGCGCCGTTGCCAGCTCCGGCGTGAACGTTCGCATCCCTCCGCGCCCGTCGTGTTTTGCGGCGTACATCGCCATGTCGGCGGCGCGGACCAACTCGTCCGCTGTCTGGCCATGGTCGGGGAAGATCGAGATCCCGATCGTGGCACCGACCCGGACCAGGTCGTTTCCGATCTCGATCGGCTCGGCCACGCTCCGCAAAAAACGGTCGCCGATCGCTTGGGCTGCGGCGTGTGCATCGTCCGAGCGCTGCGCGAACAGGAATTCATCGCCGCCCCAGCGGGCAAGGATTGCATCAGGGGGCACGAGCTCGCTCATGCGCTTCGCCACCTCGCGCAACACCTGGTCGCCGGCGTGGTGTCCGAGTAAATCGTTCACTTCCTTGAACCGGTCGAGGTCGAGAAAGAGCACGGCGATCGACGCGCCGGCGGTTTCGGCACCGCGGAGTTCGCTCGTCAGCCGCTCGGTGAGGGTCGCGCGGTTATATAAGCCCGTCAGTGAGTCGTGGAGCGCAAGGCGCGAGAGTTCGCGACCGTACCGTTCGCGTTCGCCGATCTCGCGTTCGAGATCGGTCGTGCGCTCGCGTATGCGTTCCTCGAGCGTTTCGAGACTTTCGTTCAGCGCGGTCTGGGCGCGAATGAGTTCGGTGTTGGTTTGGTCGCTGCGCTGCCGTTCGCGTTCCATCTCGAAGACGAGGCGCTGATTCGCTCGCGCGGTGCGGATCGCGGACATCGTGCCTCGGTGCACCACCGCGGACGAGATACACATGAAAATGAAATACCCGATGCCGCTGAGCCCCAGGATCACGTTCTCTCGGCCGGGCAGCGACAACAGGATGAAGGATGCCGGGAGCAGCATCGCGCCGGCGAACGTGATTGCGAGCGGCAGCGATGCGCCGAGGAGTCCGCCGCTACCGCCCGCCATTGCGGAGAGCACGATCGCGATGGTCGTACGCTGGAGACCGTCGAGTGTCGGCAGGAAGAGCAGCACGAAGACGACCCAGGTCGCCGCCGTAGCGACGAGGCCGACGCTGAACCGGATCAATTCCGTTCGACCGTCCCAATCCGGGCGCGCGCGCCGTTGCTTGCTCGCGACAATGTCGACGCTGCGGCCGACCGCGATCAGCAGCACGATCGCGAGCCAGGCGAGCATCTCCGGGATTTGCGGCGCATGAGAAACCCAGAGAATCCCAACCGTGAGACCCGTTGCGAGGCACATGAGGAGCGGGCCGCTCAGGCCATTCTGATACAACAGCTCGGCGGCATCGCGCCGATCGAGTTCGACGTCTGAGAGCGTAAGCGGAGTATGGTCGGGAAACACAGGAGTGCTTTGGTGTGGTGCGCGCACGGACCCTCTCGAAACGCGCGGGCGAACGGCCGCAGCTCGAAGTCTTAACGATATCAAGCGACTCACGGATGGCCGCGCAAGGCGCGTCGCTAGGCGGTTCGGTGGACGAGTTGCCCGACGGCGTCGGTCGCTTCTTCCATGAAGACGGAATTGCGGGTTACCTTCGCACGATAGAGGGCATCGTCGGCGCGCTTGAAGAGCGTCTCGAGGCGGATATCGCGTTCGCTATGCGCCTGGGTGGCGCCGACGCTGACGGTGACGACCGGCGCGACGGTCGAACCGGTGTGCGGGATCCCGAGCTTCTCCACGGATTCGCGAATCGTTTCCCCGATGCGGATCGCCCCGGATGCGTTCGTCCCTTGCAAGAGGATCACGAATTCTTCGCCTCCGAAGCGACCGACGAGGTCGATCGATCGCCCGCAGGAGTTCCGGATACAATGCGCGATCCGCACGATGCACGCATCGCCGGTTTGATGTCCGTACGTGTCGTTGTACTGCTTGAAGAAGTCGATGTCGACCACGAGAAACGCCACGTCCGTGGGATCGCGCTCCTGTAAGCGAAGCGCAAACCGGGCGTCGTTATCGAAGGCTTGGCGATTCGAGAGGCCGGTGAGCGCGTCGATCGTCGCGAGTCTCCCGAGCCGGCCGTACAGCGCATTGATCTCCCCCAAGAGCACCATCAGGACGATGGCGGAGGCCGCGACGGTTTCGAGTTTTCCGACATACCAGCCGAGATAATAGCGGCCGGCGGACGCGGCATTCAACCAGGCATCGAGCCCGGCGATCAGCAGGGTGACGCTGAGCCAGAGTTCGAGCGTGCTCGTCCGACGTGAGGAGAGGACGACGACCGCGGCGATGATATTGAGCGCGACGAGAGCGGGCGCGATCGTCGATTGGAAGAGCGGAGTGAAGGTGCCGCCCGCGACGATGATCGGCAGGCGGCCTCGGTCGCCGGCGATGATGACGACGGCCACAAGCAGAAGGCAGCCGACAACCGACCCGGCGATCGCACCCGCGAGCCAACGTTCGACACCGATCTTGCTTGGAATCCGCACGCGCCCAGCCCGATCGAAAACGCGCGATCCGGCCACCAGTGCGGGAAAGGTGAAGTGCCACACGACCCACAGCCAAACGGAAACCTGGAGTCTGGCGCTGACCGCGGGAACGTCACCGAAAACACCCGGGAAAAACGCGATGTACGGAATGGTGAGCAGCCCCGAGATCCCGTAGGCCAGCCCGAAGATCGCGAACGCTCGCATCCCGTTCACGCTGAACTGCGTGAGCAAGAGATACGCGGTCAGCAGGTCTGCGACGCACCACAGCGTCGCGCACATCGGGACGAACGGCACGACTACCGCTCCGCGCACGTTGCCGAAGTGGATCGCGGCCGCGACCAGCATCGTGGACGCGAGCGCGAGCGCGATTCCGAAACCGACGGCCCGGCGCGGTGCTCGACGATCCATGAGGTCGGCGAGTGCGATGGGACCTAGCACACGCTGGGCCGATACAAACCGTTCACTGGCGCCTTTTTGTTTGACCGCTGCAAGCTGTCTGAATGCTGTACCCGCATTCATGGGGCCAGCCGCAAGGGAGCGGTTAGAGGCCGCGGAGACTCGGCGCATGGTGCCCGGTCCGGATCTCCGATCCGGGCCGGTTCTGCTCTGTCGTCCTCACGCCGTGGCTTGGACGCGTGCGTTGATCGACGCCACCGCCTGGCGAGCCGATTCGAGCGCACCGGCTTGCCAGCCGGTCAGGTAACTGATGTGCTCGCCGGCGAGATAGATCGGCCCATCGGGCCGCGTCAGCGTCGGATAGGCACTCTTGCGCAGCGCGACCGTGTACGTCGCCCAGCCGCCCTGATTGTGCGGGATGTTTTGCCACGCGACGGCAAACGCGCGCGAGAACTCGTGCGGATATTGCGGGTGGATCTTCGCGCCTTGGTCGATCGCCGCGCGTAACCGCTCTGCCGGCGAGAGTTTGCCCATCGCGAGCGCCCTCTCCCCGAAGTTGTAGGTGCCGGTGAGGATCCCGCGCTTGCCCAGATACCCCCACGCGGGATACCAGATCTGCGTGATCGGCTGATCGGTCCAACTGATCCCGCCGAAGATACGATCGTCCTCTTCCCAGAACCGGCGCTTGAATTCGAGCCCGATTTTGGTGACGTCGGCGTACGGGACGGCCGCGATCGCGGTCTTCATCGCCGGCGACCAATCCGCGGGGATGGAGCGCAGAACCGAAAGCGGGATCGTACAGATCGCGTAGTCGGCATCGAGTGCGCGCTCGGTTCCGTGCGCGTTCCGATAGGCGATGCGCACGCCGCTGCCGTGCCGGCGAATCGCTTGGACGTGCGCGCCGTATTCGATCACGCCGGGTAGCCGCGCGGCGAAGGCATGCGGCAGCGCGTCGATCCCGCCGACGGGCTGAAACATCGTCGGCTGCTGGTCGAGTTCGCTTGCAAAGCCGGTCTCGCGTCCGAAGCCGGATTCGATGAGCGCTTGGAGGCTGAGCGGATCGTTTGCGATGCCGGGCGTATTGCCGCCGCCCGGATTGACCCGATAGCCCAGCCGGCCGTCGCGCGGCGCGATCGTGAACGATGTGTTCAAGCCACCATCGTCGCGCAGATAGGCGATCAATTTGTCGCGGTCGTCTTTGGTCATCGTGACGTCGAGCGCGTCCGTTGCGACGGCCTTGGCGAGCAGTTCGTCGACGTGCCCGCGCAGGCCGTAGACCGCTTCGCGTATGCGCGTGCGCTGCGGCTGCGCATGGGTGCCGTACACGTACGCATTTTCGTTGACGTTCGTGAAGACTTCGATCGGCACGCCGAGTTCGCGGTAGTAATCGATCGTCACGTGATGTTGCGGCACGCGCGAGGGGCCCGGATTCCACCACAAGCCCTCGCTGAACGCTGCCGTCTGCGTGTGACCGCCGAGCTCCGTTTCGGTCGTACCGTTGCGCACGGTCCAGGCGCGCCCACCGGGTCGCGTACGCGCTTCGAGGATCGTGCACGTATAGCCGCGCTTGCGCAGTTCGTAGGCCGCGCAGAGGCCCGCGACGCCCGCCCCAAGGATCGCAACGCGCGTTCCTCCGCCGTGGCCGTCGAGCGTGAAGGCGGATGCGCGCGCGGGCCCGAGCAAATCGAGCGCCAGCATCGCACCGTAGGCGTTGCCGCCGCGCGCGGCGACGGCCCGGAGAAACGAACGGCGGGTGATCGGCATGCTGCGAACTTGCACGATCCGCGCGCGCCTCCCGCGACGATTATCCGGCCATTTGGCCGACGTTTGGGCTCGCGGCTCCGAGCAACGCAGGCACGGCGCGGCATCAGGTGAGCGGCCGCAAAAATGCGCACAGCGGACCGGTTTCGAGCGAGGCCCGGACGGCACCGGAGGAGAGCAAGCACCGGGTCTTGCCGGAAGGTTCACGCGAGACCGAGTTCGCTTAGAGGGCGCCCGGAAGCAACGCCCGAATTGGCAGCGGTCGTACTGGGTGGACGGCGGGCTGGCGTAGCTCAGTGGTAGAGCACGTCATTGGTAATGACGAGGTCATGGGTTCAATCCCCATCGCCAGCTCCAGATGACCGGATGCTTCTCGTCGCGATGCGACGGGGAGCGTCTTGCTTTTGCCGTAGAGCACGAGGTGTCTTCGCCCGCTCCGAACGCGCGTACCGCGCTCCTCACCGCACTGATCGACGATGCGTCGCTCTTTCCGCCCGCGACGCTGCCGATGCGCGCATCGCTGATCGCGCATCGGCGCGCTCGCGAGAGCGCCTACGCCTCGCTCGCGGGACGCTACGTCGTGCCCGCGTCGCGCGGCGCGGAGTTGCTCGCGCAGCGCGAGCCGGACGTCCCGCTGCGGCTCTCGGTGATTCTCGACGGCGCCGCAAGCGGCGACTGGGAGCGCGGTTTTGCCGGCGATCTCGAAACGGTCGCGGATCTGCACGCCGCCGGACTCGCCGTCGAATCGCTCGAGGTGCGTTTGCCGCCGGTGGAAACGATCGACTCCGCCCGGCTCGCCGCGGCGCTCGCGCGGTTGCCGGCGAGCGAAGCGGCGCCGCTCGCGATCTGGTTCGAGCTGCCGTATGACGGCGGCTGGCGCTACGCGCCCGAGGACGCGTTCGCCGTCCTTGCCGAAGCCGGTGCGGCGGTGCCGCGTACGGTCGGCGCCAAAGTCCGCTGCGGCGGCCTCGAGTTGCGCGCGTTTCCGACCGTCGAAGAACTCGCCGCCTTCGTTGCCGGCGCGCAGACCGCGAACGTGCCGTGGAAGGCAACGGCGGGGCTCCACCATCCGCTGCGCGGCAAACACGGCGCATTCATGATGCACGGCTTTTTGAACCTGTTCGTCGCGGCGATCGCGTTGCACGCGGGCCTCATCGCGAACGATCGCGTGGCGCAGATCATCGGCGAGCACGAGTCGCGCGCGTTTTCGATCGACGGGGCACACGTCGCCTGGCGTGAGGTGCGGATCGATGCGGCCGCCGTCGCCGCGGCACGCGATCACGCGACCTCGTACGGCAGCTGCAGTTTCAGCGAACCCGTGATCGATCTCGTTCGCGCGGGATTCCTCGCGTGAGCTGGATCGCGGGGACCGCCGGCTCGGGATTCGATACGGATAATTTGCCGCTCGGCATCTTCGTCACGGACGGCCGCGCGCGCCCCGGGGTCGCGATCGGATCGTTCGTATGCGACCTCGACGCCCTCATCAGAGGCGAGTTGCTCGACGAGCCGGCCCTCGCCGGTGCGCAGACCCTCAATGCATTTCTCGCCGCCGGTCGCCCGCGCTGGACGGCGCTTCGCGCGCGCCTGCAAGCGCTTTTCAGCGCTGCGACGGGAGAAGAGCAGGCCGCCATCGCGGAGGCGCTCGTCCCGCGCGTCGACGTGCGGATGCAGTTGCCGATCGCCGTGCGCGATTACGTCGATTTCTATTCCTCGATCGAACACGCGACCAACGTCGGGAAACTCTTCCGGCCCGATAATCCGATCTTGCCGAATTATCGCTACGTGCCGATCGGCTATCACGGCCGCGCGAGCACGATCGTCGTCGACGGCACGCCGATTACGCGCCCCAGCGGTCAACGCAAACGGCCCGATGCCGACGCCCCCGTCGTCGGGCCGGCGCAGATGCTGGACTTCGAGCTCGAACTCGCGTTTCTCACCGGCGACGCGGATACGCCGCTCGGAACGCCCGTGCCGATCGATGCCGTGCGCGATCACGTCTACGGATACGTGCTGCTCGACGATTGGAGCGCGCGCGACATCCAGGCCTGGGAGTACCAGCCGCTCGGGCCGTTCTTGAGCAAATCGTTCGCCACATCGATCTCGCCGTGGGTCGTTTCGCTCGATGCGCTGGAGCCGTTTCGCGTCGCGAACCGGGCGATCGATCCGGCGCCCTTGCCGTATCTCCAGCCGGCCGAGCATTGGGCCTACGACATCGATCTCGAGGTCTTGCTGCAAACCGCCGCGATGCGCGAACGCGGTGCGCCGCCGGCGACGATTTCGCGCACGAACTTCCGCAACATGTACTGGAACGTCGCGCAGCAATTGGCCCACATGACCTCCAACGGGTCGATCGTCGGCGCCGGCGATCTGTTCGGCACCGGAACGATCTCGGGCAGCGAGCCCGGCACCTACGGAAGCTTGATCGAGCTGACGCGCCGCGGCGCCGAACCGCTCGCGCTGCCGGGCGGCGAGACGCGCGGGTTTCTGGAGAACGGCGATACCGTCGTATTGCGCGCCGTCGCCGTCGCGGGCGAGCACCGCGTCTCGTTCGGTGAGGTCAGCGGGACGATCGTCTAGCCGGTCGCGCTGCGCTCGATCGGCAGCACGGCGCGTGCGTGCGACCCGTAGCCGGGGAGGCGCGTCACGGTGAACTCGCGCGTCAACTTCGCGATCAGAAACAGACCGCGCCCCGATTCGCTCTCCGAGGGCGGCAGCTGCTCCGTGCGCTCGTAGCCCGGCCCGCGATCGAGCACGTGCAGAACCGGCGCGTTCCCGCGCCACTCGACCTCGACCTCGACAAGGCCCGGCGCATGCCGCGCGACGTTCCCGATCAGTTCGCCGAAGACGAGCTCGGCCGCGGCGTAATCCGAATCGCCCGCGCCTTTGGCGCGCAAGTAGGCGATGAAGAGCTCGCGTACGTCGCGCGCGACCCGCGAATCGCGCGCGTCGAACGCCCAGTGCATCGACCAGTCGGTGCGCAGGATCGTATCGCCCGAGCGCGGCACCGTGGACGGGCCGTCGCCGATCTCGATCGTGAACACCGCGACGTCGTCGGCGGAGCCGTCGAAGAGGACGGCGTTGCGGATCACCTGCGCGGGGTGCTCGGCGCGCGTCGTCGCCGGATCGCAGAACGCATCGAGCAGCCGCCGTTCGCCTTCGTCGATGTCGCGGGTCGATTCGACGAGGCCATCCGTGTAGAGCAGAATCGTCGCATTGGGTGGCAGCACGATCGTCGAGGTCGGCGGTTGGGCGCCGTCGCGCAGCCCGAGCGGCAGCCCGTACCCGGGGAGCGCGACGACCGTCCCGTCGGCCCCCGAGCGAACGAACGGCGTCGGATGGCCGGCCGTCGCGTAGGCGAACGAACGGCGGCGCAGGTCGATGACGCCGACGAGTGCGGTGACGATCGCATCCGGATGCGAGCGCCGCAACACCGCATCGACCGCGTTGAGCAGTTCGGCCGGATCGCTCTGGTAGGTCGCGAGTGCTTCGAGCGATTGCCGGACGCGGCCCATGATCGTGGCGGCTTGCAGACCGCGGCCCGTCACGTCGCCGATCGTCACCGCGAGCCGCCCGTCCGCGAGCGGATAGGCGTCGTACCAATCGCCGCCGATCTGCGCCTCCGTCGTGCCGGGCGTATAGACGGCGTCGAGCCGGACGCCCGGATAGACGGGCAGGCTCTGCGGCAAGAGCGCCTTTTGCAGCGTCGTCGCGACATGCGCTTCGCGCGCGTAGAGCTCCGCGTTCTGCAAGGCCAGCGCGAACCGGGCCGCGATCTCGGAGAAGACGACCGCGTCGCCGGGATCGAAGACCGCGCCCGGGCCGGCGAAGACCCCGATTACCCCCAGCACCCGCCCGTTCGCGATGACCGGAGCGCACACCAGCGGTCCGCGTGCGGCCTCACGCAAGATGTCGTGATACGCGGGCGCCACATGCGCGATGATCGCATCGAGTGAAAGATCCGATTCGAACGCGACCGCCGGCAGCTCCTCGAACCGCTGCGCGGCGAGCCGCGCGGATTCGGGCCGTGTGGTGGCTTTCCCGTTCAACTGCGCAGCGAGCCGTGCCGCGATCGCCGGGTCGCGATGGCCCGTGCCGGCCGTGATCAGCGCGCCGTTCTCCGTGAAGAGATCGATGACGACGAATTCGGCGAGATCGGAGACGAGAAAGCCGCACAAGCGGTCGATCAGGCGCTGGCGGTCGAGCGTGTCGGCGAGCAATTCCGTCGTGCGCGCGATGAGTGCGAGTTGGCGTTCCTTCGTGCGCTGCTCGTGGATGTCGGTAAACGTTCCGAACCAGCGCGCGATCGTACCGTCGCGAATGAGCGCGCGCGCGCGGACCAAATGCCAGCGAAACATGCCGTCGGCGCGGCGCAGCCGCGCGTAGAGATCGAGCTCGTTCCCGGTTTCCCGGTGGGTGCGCCAGGTGGCGAGGACTTCGGCGAGATCGTCCGGATGCAGCGCGGAGGTCCAGCCCCACTCGAGCGCGCGCTCGTGAGCGATCCCCGTGAATGCGACCCAGCGTTCGTTGAGGTAGTCGAAACGCCCGTCGGGACCGGCCGTCCAGACCACTTGCGGTGTCGCCTCCGCCAGCGACCGGTAGTCGTCGGCGATCTGCGCGAGCAACGTCTCCATGTGTTTGCGCTGCGTGATGTCGGTGTGCATCGAGAGCGTCGCGATGAAACCGGTATCTTCGAAGATCGGATTTGCGGAGGCCAGCGACCAGACGTCGCTCCCGTTGCGGTGCAGGAAGCGGCACTCGACCACATCGATGTCGCCTCCCTTGCGCGCGACGAAACGTGCGTTTGCCGCATCGCGCGCGTCGGGGTGGAACAAGTCGCTATAGTGCTTGCCGTAGATCTCGTCGACCGTATAGCCGAGCATCAGCGCGAACCGCGGGTTCGAATACTGAACAAAGCCGTCGACTCCGAGGATCAGCACGCCTTCGCGAGTCGTCTCGATGATCTGCCGGTAGCGGGCTTCGCTGCGCGCCAAATCGCGGTACAGCTGGGCATTGGCGATCGCCGTACCGGCATCGCGAGCGAGTTCTTCGATATCCGTGATGTGCTGCGGGAGAGAGGTCAGGCCGCGCGCGCCCCGCATCCCGAGCGAGAGCACGCCGAGGGTTCGGCCGTGCGCGAGAATCGGCACCGCGACGATGCTGCGGATGCCGCTGCGAACGAGCTCCGCGCGATGTTCCGGCGATACGGCGAACGTGTCGATCGCGGGTGCCAAGTCGGCGACGTGCTGCGTGCGGCTCTCGCGCCAGGCGCGCGCGATCGGATGCGCTTGCGCGTCCGGCGACGGAACGAACGCCGCGAGGCCCTCGATGCTGTAGCCGAGCTCGGGGATGCTCTCCGCGGCGGCGCGCACGAGCCGGCCGTCTTCGACGAGGTCCACGATGCAATAGTCCGCGAACGGCCCGACGCACAGCCTCGCCACGGCGCGCAGCGTCGTCTCGAGATCGAGTGACTCGGCGAAGATCGCGCTTGCCCGCGAAAGGATCGTGCGACGAACCGCCGCCTCCTCGCCCTCGTTGCTTGCGATCCCCTGCACGGTCGCTAGCCCAGCGGTCCGGTTCCGGCTTCGAGGAGCGCCCAGTTGCTCGCACCGAACTGCTCGCGCTCGGCGGCGTAGAAATCCTTGAGCTTGGCCCGGAAGGGCGCCGTGTCGACCGTATTGACGATCATCCCGCGCCGGGCGAGCTTGTCCTCGAGCGAGGCGTTCGAGATCTCGGTCTCGCGCCGGTTGACGAGAGCCATCTCGTTGATCGTATCGCGCAAGATCGTTTGCAGGTCGCGCGGCAACGCCTGAAACGCCGGTGCGTTTGCGACGACCCAGAAATTGGACCACATGTGATTGGTGACCGAGAGATAGCGCTGCACGTCGTAGAGGCGGTAACTCTCGAGGATCGAGAACGGATTTTCTTGGGCATCGACGACATGCGTCTGAAGCGCCGTATACATTTCGCTTGCGTTGATCGGGGTGGGTGCGGCGCCCAGCGCGCGGAACATGTCGACCCAGATCTTCGTGGGCGGCGTGCGGATCTTGAGCCCGCTCATATCATCGACGTGCACGATCGGATGCGTGCTGGTCGTCACTTGGCGAAAGCCGTTCACCCACGCGCGCTCGAAGGTGACGAGGCCCCCTTTGCTATCGAGATCGGCGCGAATCGCCGCGCCGAGCGGACCGTCGAAGACGCGTAGCGCTTCGCGCTGGTTGTGAAACGCGAAGCCGACCGCCTCGATCCCCGCGAGCGGCGAAACGTTGGCGTAGATTCCGCCGTAGCCCGAGTAGAGTTGAATCGAACCCGAGCGCACCTGCGCAAGCATCGCGGTATCGCCGCCCAGCACGTTGTTGCCGTAGACTTCGATCGCAAGACGTCCCTGCGATCGCCGCGCGACGGCTTCGCGCACGCGCACTGCGCTCACGTTCAGCGGGTGATTGACCTGCGTCGCGTGACCCCACTTGAAGCTGAACTCGGGAGCGCGCGCGGCAGCGCGCCCCCGGATGACGGCGACCGTTGCGAACGTTGCAGCGGAGCCCGCGACGAACCGGCGGCGATCGATCCCCACCTTAGATGGGATCGTGGAAGCCGAGCGCGATCATCTCTTCGCTCTGGCGGCGCGCTTCGCGAAAGCGTTCCTGATCGGCCGGCGCGCTATTGGCCGGCTCCGCGAGCAGCGCGGCGAGCTCCGCATCGAAGAGCGCGCTGACCTCGGCCGCCGTATGCATCCCGAATTTGATCCGCTGCGTGATCATCAAGCGGTAGATGCGGTCGGTGGCGAGATCTTCCATGTAGCCGTCGAGCAGCGATGCGCCCAGGCCGTTGAGATACCCGTTGCGGTAGCGGATCACCGTGCGCACCGCCGCGCGCGTGCCGTCGATCGACTTCGTGCCGACGCCGGCGATCGAGGGCCGCAAGTCGGGCGTCTTGTTCGCGCCGGGCTTGCGCGCGTGCAACTGATTGGGCTCCGGAAATTGCGCGACGGCGATCGCGTTCTGATCCGGATGCCCGGTCCAGGCACCGTCGAAGAGGCACGAGGCCTCGTTTTTCTTGTCTTTCTCGAGCGCCGCGAGCGCGCGCGCATTGAGTTCGGCGTTGCTGCGATCGGGGAAGAGCGCCGTCATGCCGCCGATGGCGAGCATCCCGTGCGAGTGACAGACTTCCGGAATGCGTTCGCGCAGATTCTGAAAGAACGCGACGTCGGTGGGAATCGTGTTGCGATCCGGCAGCACCCAATTGGGATCTTCGAGGTTGTAGTGGATCAGGCTCGCCATGTAGTCCCAGCGGCCGAGATTGAGCCCAAAGATATGGTCCCGCAGATTGTACGCGAACTCTTCGATCTCGTAGGCGAAGTTGTGCGCTTCGACGAGCGCCATGCACTTGATCGCATAGGGATCGACCCCTTTGGCCTTCGCGACCGCTTGCAGGACGTCGCGCCACCACAGTCCTTCCTCGGCCGTCTCGCTCTTTGGAATGTAGATGGCGAGCGCGTTTTTGAAAATCGAGAAATCGAGCTTGTAGGCGAGCAGCGCGAGATCGAAGAGCGAGGCGGAGGTCACCTCGGGCATGACGCCGGCCTGCGAGAGATGCAGCCCGCGCACGCGCGTCCAGAGCACGGTCTGCGAGGGTTTGATACCGACGGTATTTCCGCCGCGTTTGTGATCGACGTAGGTCAGCGTGCCGTTGTACGCCGCGACCGCGTTGTCGATCCCAGCCAGCGTGCGCTCGAAGGTGTTGGCCATCGAATCTTCGAGATCGATCATCACGCCGGGCGCGCCCGAGTTGAGCATCTTCACGACCAGTTCGTGATCGTCGGCCGGGCCGGTCATTTGATTGCGCTGGTCGCCGACCCACGCGGGGAGGTCGATCTTCCAATCGCCCTGCGCGGCCGACGGCGGCCGGTAGTTCGGGAGTTCGCCCGCGTGGCTGCGGGCCATCAGTTGCTTGCGCGTTTCGATCGCGGCTTGCTGACGCGGGGTGAATGCTTCGTGGAGCGGGCCGTAAAAAGCGGCGAATCCGGCGGGCAGATCGCGTTCGAGCGAAAAGCCGGCGGGGGCGGCACTCATCGGCGGGATGTGGCGCATCATCTGGGTGGGCATGCGCCGACGGTTCGTTCCGGTTACGGGCGCTCCTCGATGAGGCCCTCGCGGAGGAGGCGGCCGAGCATGTCTTCCACGTCCGGCCAAGGGAACGGGGTGCTACTCCCGCTCCACCGCACGGCGTCCTCCGCCGTGAATTCACCCGCGGCGAGCAAGCGCCGCACAAACGGTACGGCCTCGCCGCTGAGCTCGATCCCGCGCGTCCCGGCCATGATGAAGAGCTGCGTGCCGCCTTCGGCGGGCATCACGTGGATGTTGCCGTCGCGCCGCAGGCCCAGGCGCTGACCCGGCGCGATCGCCGAGCCGGGCGCGGGCGGTCCGACCGCGAGCGGCGTCCCCGGATTCGGGTTTTGGACGAACGATTGCCACAGCCGCACGACCGCGGCGCTATCGCCCGAGAGCGCCTGCAAGGCGGCGGCGGCACGCTGCAACTCGCGCGAGATCGCGGCGACGCCGTCGGGATCGACCGTCCCCACTTCGCTCCCGCGTAGAACCGGCGCCGGGCTGCGCCAGGCCGGATCGGCGGCCAGCTGGGCGTCGAGCAACTCGCGCACGAGCGCGGTGAACGACACCGGGGTGAAGGAGAGGTTGAGCGCGAGCGAACCGCCGCTGCCGCCGCAGGCTTCGTGCCAGATCCCGGCCGGCAGGATCAGCAGATCGCCCGGCTCGAGCAGCACTTCGGTGACGTCGCTCTCGTCGATCGGCGCGAGCTGCTCCCACTGCTGGGCGTGGACGGGATCCGTGTACTGTGGGGTGCCGTCGGCGCGGACGCTGCCGTTTCCGCGCGGCCACGCGATCGCCGGCTGCTTCGTGAAGCGCCAGATCTTGCTGCCTTCGATTTGCAGCGTGCTCGCGACCCGGCCGTCGAAATGCCAGTTGAAGCCCGAACCCGCCGGCGAGAGATAGGCATTGAACGAGGCTTTGCCGACGAAGCCGAGTTGGCGTTTGATCGCGGCGATGAATGGCGCGAGTCCGGGAACGCGCGTTTCGATTTGCGAGACGCACAGCGTCGCGCCGGCGTCGAAGAGCGGCCCCGCTTGGTCGACGCCGGCACGGATCGCCGTCGAACGGAGTTCGCCGGGGAGGGCCGGCATCGCCGAGGTGCCCGCGGACGTCTTGCGGTCGAAACTCGCGCGCAAGAAGTCGTCGGGATACGGTCCCGGCGCGGTCAGCGCCCGGCCGAAGGTCTCGCCGTCGAAGAAGCCGGCGTACTTCTCTTTGAATCCTTTGACGAAGAGCGGCTTTCGGCCCCAGTACTCGCGTACGAACTGCTCGGGGGTCACCGGAGCTAGCCACGCCGCGAGCTCGCCGCCGGCGGCGGCGGCGGCGAGCGGGATCTTCGCGCTCGCAATCATCACGGGATGAACTTCGCCCGGGGTCCAGAAATGCTTGCTCGTGCGTGCGCCCGTAGCTCAATTTGGATAGAGCAAGGCACTCCTAAGGCCGAGGTTGCTGGTTCGATTCCAGTCGGGCGCACCAAAAAATTGGCCGAACTGATGACCTCCAGAACCGTCTATAACGCGCTCCGAATCGCGTCGCTCTGTTTGGCCGTCGTGTTGTTTGCGTTCGCCGTTCCGGCCGAGATCGCGCGGCTCGGTCCGGCCGACGGCTTGATGCTCGCGGGCGCGGCCGTATTTGCAAGTATCCTTTCGGCGCTCCGCGCGCCGATCGCGTTCTTCGAGCGTGCGAATCGCCCGACGCCGAACAGCGATCGGATCGCGCTCGTGATGCCGCTGCTGGCGGTGCTCTTCGTGTCGTACGGCTGGGCCGAAGCGGCGGCCGTGAACGTCGTCGCGCAGTTGTTTCAACCGCGCGGCGCCCGCCGCCGCTCGCCGTTCGAGCGCGTGCTCGGCGCGACGCTGCGCGTGCCGATGTGGGCGCTCATCGCGCCGCTCCACGACCTGATCGTGCGGACCGCGGCACCGCTCGATTTCGTGGCCTTCGCGCGGTACGTCGGAATCAGCCTCGCCCTGTACGTCGCAATCAACTTCGGCTGGCTCGACACACTCGCTGCGCTCAAAGCGGGCCGTTCGCTCCTGCCGTACTGGAAGACGCACCTTCGCGATCTGCGGTCGATCGTGATGATGACTCTCGAATTTTCGTGGAGTTACGTCGCTTTGCAAGTCCTGCGGCGCGACGGTGTGGAGCTGGGTCTCGCCATGTTCGTGCCGGTCGTCGTCATCGCGGCGCTCTACGTGCAGGTCGCGCGGGTCAGCTCGCGCGCGCATCGGCTCACGCTCTCGCGTGACGCGGTCGAGGCGATGCTCGTGGCGAGCGATCCGAAGCCGCAGATCCGCTCGATCCTCGAGAGCATCGATCAGCGTTTTGCGCGCGAGGCGGTCGAGATCTTCGCGTTCCGGCGCGGCGGCGGCGAGATGTCGGTCGCGAAACTTGGCGTGCCGCCGCCGCCCGGGCTGGAACGCTACGCGACGCGGGTGCTCTTCGAGCTACGCACACACGAGACGCCCGTCGAAGGCTATCGCGCGAGCGAAGGCGGCATCGTTCTCGCCTTCGCCGCGCACGATGAGGCCAACGTCCTCGGTGCGCTCGTCGTGTATCGTGAGGCCGGCACGAACGGTTTCGTTTCGTCGCGCGAGTGCGAGCGCGCGGCAAACGAACTCGCCCCGCTCTTGCGCGATTACGGCGCGATCGCGGCGACCCGGACGGCCGCCTCGATCGACACCCTCACCGGCCTCGTCAACCGCCGCACGGTCACCCGCGCCATCGAAGATGCAATGGCCTACGTCCGCAGCGGCGGCAGCTACGCAATGCTCTTGCTCGATGTCGATCACTTCAAGTCGATCAACGATCTGCTCGGCCATCAGGCCGGCGATCGCGCCCTCGCACGGATCGGCGGGATTCTCGCCGAGAGCGTTCGCGACGGCGATCTGGCCGGCCGCTTCGGCGGCGAAGAGTTCATCATCCTCATGCGCGATGCGGATCGCGAACGCGCGCTCGCCGTCGCCGAACGCCTGCGCGCCGCCATCGAAGCGAGCGGCATTCTCTACGCCGACGGCAAGCCGATCACGATCTCGATCGGCGTCACCTACGCCCGCCCCGGCGACGTCTCGAGCGAAGCCGTCATCGAGCGCGCCGACCGCGCCCTCTACCGCGCCAAAAACACCGGCCGCAACCGCGTCATCGAAGCCCCCTTCGTCGCCGTCTAACGAGTCGCACGCCACCCTCGCGCCGCGTCCCTCGCGCCGCGTCCGTCGCGCGTCGCCACCCCTCGCTTTTCCCCTCGTGTGTCGCCCGCTTCTCGAGTGTCATGCTGAGCCTGTCGAAGCATGGGCCTGGCAGCCAGGTGGCGCGTTACGCCACGATCTTGGCCGGGGCCGACGTCATCATCCCAGGCCCATGCTTCGACAAGCTCAGCATGACACGCGAGCTCAGCATGACACGCTATATCTGTTTGCTCATAAAAACGGCGATGCCGCTAGGCCATGTTTCTTCACGATCGATGGTGTAGCCGAGATGGTGATAGAGGCGGATATTCTCGACGAAACGCTGGTTCGTATAGAGCCGGACGCTTGCCGAGCCGAGTGATGCCGCGACCGCTTCGGCGTGCTCGATGAGGGTGCGCCCGAGGCCGCGAGCTTGAAATTCCGGCGCGACTGCGACGTTCTCGATCAAGAGATGATCTGGTGCTGGGACCATTTCGACGACCCCGGCGAGCGCGCCGGCGACCTCCAGAAGATCGATGCGATGGCGGCGCACGGCTTCAGCGTAATCGACCGTCATCGGGAGCGGCTCGCGGCCGATCAGCGGCACCCACTTCGCGTAGGCAGCACGCGTCAACGTGCGGATGGCTTCGGCATCTGCCGTGGTGGCTTGCCGGATCTTGCCGGCTTCCCGGCTCATTCCCGTTCCACGGAGACGATGACTGCATCGCCGTCGCGGTCGATTTCGGCCACGAAGACGAGTGGCCGGCAACAGACGGGGCAGTCCTCGACGAACTGCTGGCGCCGGCCGCCCGAGGGGTCGACGGCCACGTAATTCTCCTCGAAACAGGACGGACAGGTGTAGGCGGCGTCGGATTCTAGGGGCACGAGGCAATCGATTCGAGCGGCACTACCGGAAGGCGCGGCCGAGGGCGAAGCCGCCGAACGTCGCGAGGACGCCGAGGACGACGCTGGCCAGCACGTAGGCGAGGGCAAGGCCGCCGCGGCCGGATTCGAGGTTGGCCACCACGTCCAGACTGAAGGACGAGAAGGTCGTGAAGCCGCCCATGATCCCCACGGCCAGGAACAGGCGAGTGGCGGGCGAGATGGCCCCGCCGGCGGCCAGGGCGGCGATCAGGCCGATCAGGAACGAGCCGACGAGGTTCACGGTGAAGGTGGGCCACGGCCAGACGAGGGCGCTCCCGAAGCGGTCGCCGATGACGACGGCGGTCCCCCAGCGGGCCACCGAGCCGATTGCCCCGCCCAGGGCGACGAGGAAGAGGTTGGTCCAGCTCATTGGGGCCGGATTTTGAGTTTACATGGCCGCCGCCCTGTGCTATCATCCGAAGTCGAACGGACCGCGCGTCCGTTTCTTTCATGTTCGGCGCCCGGCGCCGCTCCCCGGACGAAATAGAAA
>Ga0209208_10003207_pt1 | contig 23510 bp, 14 predicted proteins | sample S1TSphfallax_3_FD_187694 | JGI IMG/M metagenome (GOLD analysis project Ga0209208, IMG submission 187694) | Host-associated microbial communities from peat moss isolated from Minnesota, USA - S1T2_Fd - Sphagnum fallax MG (SPAdes) (version 2) | ecosystem: Host-associated > Plants > Peat moss >...
AATGAGGTTTAAAACAAAGTTGTAGCCCTTGTTGAAATCTTTTCAAAAATATGTGGCATGCCACCTAAAAGTGAGTAATCAAGGCGATTCCTAACTCTTAGTGGTCAGGAGTCAAATTGGTATTTTGATTTATGGCTTTTCTTTTGGCCATAATTTATGTTTTAAGTATCTAAATGATCATGCGAACCCATTTTAGACATTTACGTTCCAAGAACTTTCCAATGATATAAGGTTCTTTTCAATCCAATGAGTTTTTACCTCTACAATTGCCCTCTGAAGATTTAGAAGTCCATTGGGACTCCAACTCCAACTCCCAAAGTGGGAGTTGGTTTGGGAGTGTGAGGGTTCATTTCCTCACTTTCCTACACTCTCGGGAGCATGAAATGTGACTCCCAGGCTTTAGTCTTGGCCCGCATCTTTGCAAGCCTTTGCTTTGATTGCAAGCCTAAGGCTAGGGTTGCGACACCTATAATGTATTTTGTGCCTCTCTATGGGGACTACATCCAAATGTCATTTTTCCCCATGACCCCTAAGTGGGAGTCCCAAAACTGGGTCTCTTGTTGTCCCAAAACTTTGGGCGTTCATATCTTTATCAAATAAAATTTAATTTGAGAGTGTGAGGACAATATTTTATAGCCTTGAAAATATCTTTCCTATGGAGCATAGCACGCTATAATTGGACCTCATTTCAACACTTCTTTCTAGGGATTTGTGGTTAAGAGTCAAATTCCCAATTTGACTTTGCCCCTTCTTTTAATCATAACTCATGTAAATCAAGTTTAAATGAACAATGTGAAGGAACTTTAAACATCTACACTTCAAGACCTTTCTAATGGTATCCTCGAGGCCCAATTTGGTGCTTTTTGGCCTTTCCAATCAAGGCTTTAAACATTCGTAACTCCCGCACGAGTGCAATTCCCAAAGTGGCTCCATCTCTTGAATTCTCCCCCATTCGTGAAAGTGTTTCACACCTAAACACATTTTTAGCCTCATGGGCCCTTGCATTTCACACTTTGTCACAAACCTAATGTTAGAATTGCAACAATTTTTTTATAAACAATGATTTGTTTTTCACAGAACTTGCGGTATGCTTCTTATTTAATCAGAAAAGATCTTTCGATTTGTGTTATGACACAAAAACTAAAGTCACCATGTGTGGCAATTTGACGCTTAGGAAGCCAACATTGTGAAGGATTTGGATTCGACAAGCTAAATTTTTGATTATGAAAAAGTAAATCTTTGGAAGACATATACTTCATCAATTTTTGTTTTCAATCATCTTTCTCAAATGTTGATGATTATTTTAACGTTGTTTCAAACTAATGAGTTCTTTATCCAGGTCAATTTGTAACAACTTCTTAATATGGACACACTACCTATGGTGAAGGTTTCATGATTCACATCTCTTCAAGATGTAAATTTTCAACCTTGAAACCATTTTTTTTTCCTCGATGTGCTAAAAAGTGTGTTTCAATATAATGCTTTGACATCAATTAATGTCAACTAAAGGAGATTTCTTCATATTAATTGGTGTTGACTAAAGCTACCATCGTTATAAAACTTGTTTTTTATGTGAATTTTGGCTTCAAAAGAGTTTTCTTTTTGTCTACCAACATTACACGTTAACCATATTTTGTTTCCTTAATGTGCTCACAAATGTTTATCAATATGATGCTTCAACTTCAGTTGGTGTTGACTGAAGGAGATTTCATCATGTTAGTTGGCATCAACTAAAGTCGCCATCACTACAAAGCTTGTTTCTTCTATAAGCTTTCACTTCAAAGAGTTTTCTTTTTCTCTACCAAGGTTGCACATTAACCATATTTATTTCCTCAATGTGCTCATAAATGTTTGTCAATATCATGCTTCAATCTTGGTTAGCACCAACTAAGGCAAATATCTTCATGTATGTTGGCAATAACTAAATTTGCCTTCGTTACAATCCTTGCTTCTAGTTTAAACTATGGCTTTGAACAAGTTTTCTTTTTGTCTACCAAGGTCTTGTGACATTCAATCAGTAATGACTGATGATAGAAAAAAGAATTGATTGTTTTGAAATATTGGAATTCAATTTTTTGTCGACCTTAAATTTAGGGTTAGCTCTGAGTATTATGTGTTGTTTGTATTCATCCAATTCTACAAGTCAATTTGCAAGACCTTTCTACTATGGATACATTGGTCATACTTGGTGTTTTTGCATTTGCTTCTCAACAAGAGGTCAATTTAAACCTTCAATTTGAATTGATTTTCCTTCTTTTTATCATCAATAAGTTTTTGTATGTCATTTTGACCTCGGTCAATGCCAAATGATAAGAATTTAAGTTTACTTGTAGAGACATATTCAAACTTCATTTCTAAACCTCTTTAGGAGGTTTAAAGAAGTAGCAATGGAAGCATTGGTGGACACTGATTGACCCTTCCATCATTACAAAGGTCCCATCTTGTGACACACAACAAGTTGAATGAATTTCTCTCGTTCATTAAGCCAAGGTCAAATGGTCTTAGAAATAATCAATCGATGACAACTAAAGACATAATTACTAATGTTTTCTTGTAAATAGTTTGTCATTTTGTTGATGTGTTATTGTTTATGAATTCATTATTCATTTAGCATCTAACATTTAAATTTCTTGAATTGCTTCTACAGCCAATGCCAACATCATGTGAGAACGTTATCCATGGGATCCAAAATGAAAACAATTTCAACACGAACGAGATTTTGGTGAAATTCAAGATCTACTCGAAAAGAAAATATCGAATGAACATTCCTTTGTGTAGGCTTGTGGGCATGCCAATTGTCAAGCCTATGCTAAAAATTGATGTACTCAAAATGGAGTAGACCTTTCAAATGGGTTATAGGCAAGGGGAGAAAATGTTTTTCGTTTCCCCCACAAATTGGCAAGGTTAAAAGATTTTTGTTTTTTCTATTGAAGCATCATGGGGGCCTCTATGGAAGGAGAAGAACGACAAGTTTGAAGAGTTCTTGAAAGGAAATGCAAATCGAGGGCCATTCTTTGGAAAAATGTTCCATGTCTGGGATGGGAACCATAGACTACAAGTGCGGTTCCTATATATAAAAAAAGTGCATCCTTTTGATTTGGATTGGCACATCTGTGTTGATAGTTTTGTTCTTGATAGCAAGTTTGGCCTTGTAAAGCTCCTCGTAGTGATGGTGAAGTTCAATAAGTAAGTTTGCATTCCCTTCATATTTCCATCTATTTTTTCAATTTGAAGATTTAAAGATAGGACTAACCTTTGATGTCTTTGTTGCAATGTAGGTCCATTGAACTCAACCATGTGAGGCCATCTCTTGTCCATGAGTTTTTTAGAATTCAAAGCATAGGAATGATCCCTTTATAGCAATTTAAGGAAGTCTTCGCAAAAGAACAATTCAAGAAGTGTGAGGCGAAGACAAGGAAGACTTGGTACAAACTCACACATGAGGTCTCTTTTTATTACATGTATAAGGTGAGTCCATTTCCTTCACATATTCTAGAACCAATACCATGTTTTAAAAGTTGAGTTTATTTTCTTGGCATTAAATCAAATCTTTATTGTGTAGAGGATATTGGTCATGGCAGTTGATATTGCCCATCAACTCTATTACGTAGATGTTGACCTAGCTCTAGAGGAATCGAACCAATTGGAGACATTGAATAACAAGGCAATGGATGCAATCCGCAAGGAGCACATGACAAGTTTCCACAAATGGATGCCAATATGTGATCCTTCATTAGGCCTAAAGTTTTTGCACAAGGTTTAGATACATTACAACATAAATCCAGAACTTGAGTTACCATGGACCAGAAAATTTTCTAGCTCAAGTTATGGAATCAATCTGGAGTTCTGAAGGAAGCTCAAAAATTCCCAAAGTAGGGATTCTCAAGTGTAATGTTTGATAAATGGTTTCACAAAGCCACTTTTTAGCACTAGGTTCGATTCTCAACCAAGTTCCTCATCTTGTTTTTCAATTCCTCTCTAGAATGCCAATTAAGTTTAACTTTATCATCATCTTCATGGAATTTTGTGGCTTGAAGTGGAGGCAATGAGGTTGGTCAACTACACAACATGGGACCTAAATGTTACAGTCACTACTACCAAAGTGGGGTGCAATTTACTAGCTTAAATCATTATGGGACCTTAAAAGTGAAATAATTTCATTGCATTTTATTGATTTCACCCTAGTGAAAGTTATTTCATTATAATATCACTATGTAAACACCATGTTTCATTACTAGTTAACATAATTCACTATTACAATTTACTATAATGAATAGGTTTATTTCTATGTTATTAAAAATATTCTATTTATGTTACTTTATGATATACCCTATCTTATTTTAAGCTACTTCAGTTATTCTAACTTATATTTTATGTTATTATAATCTATTATAAATTATTGTACCCTAAATTATTATATGTTATTTTACCTTAAGGTATCTTAATTAGTTTATTATAAGCTTTTAAGTTACTCTAAATTAAATTATTCAATTAACTTTAGGCTATACCTTAGGTTATTTTATTTTAAATTAATATATGTTATTTCAAGTTATACTTTAAGTTATTCAAGGTCATTATACTTTATGTTATTATAAATTATTTTATCCTAAATATAATAATTTAAAATAATCTAAAACAAAATATAATGACCTAAGGTAAAAATAACTTAGAATAAAAAATAATAACCTATGGAAAAAAAAGTTAATACTCTACAATATAATAACTACCAATGGCCTATAATATTATAACATAGAATATTAAACAATAATTTATAATACAATAATCACCAATAGTTGTAATATAACATATAATAACCAACAACAACTTATAATACGATAACCATTAATAACCATTAATAAAATAACCACCAATAGCCATTAATATAATACCAATTAATAATCACCAATATCCACCAATAAAATAGCCACCAATAGTCATTAATATAATAACCATTAATAAACATCAATATCCACTAAAAGAATATATCCATCAATAACCATTAATAGAATAACCACCGATAGTCATTTATAGAATAACAACCAGTAGCCACCAATAGCCACCAATAGTCGTTAATAGAATAACAACCAATACCACCAATAAAATAGGTACATATAACTATATATAGCCATCAATAAAATAGCCACCAATAACCACCAATAACCACTAGTATAATAGCCACTAATAACCATTAATATAATAGCCACTAATAAGCACTAATATCCATCAATAGAATATCCATCAATAACCATCAATAGAATATCCATCAATAACCATCAATAGAATATCCATCAATAACCATCAATAGAATATCCATCAATAAACCATCAATAGAATATCCATCAATAAACCATCAATAGAATATCCATCAATAACCATCAATAGAATATCCATCAATAACCATCAATAAAATAACCACCAATAGCCATTAATAGAATAACCACTAATAGCCATTAGTAGAATAACCACCAATAGCCATTAATAGAATAACCACTAATAGCCATTAGTAGAATAACCACCAATATCCATTAGTAGAATAGCCATTAATAGCCATTAATAAAATAACCACCAATAGCCATTAATAGAATAGCCACCAATGGCCATTAGTAGAATAACCACCAATAGCCATTAGTAAAATAACCACCAATGGCCATTAGTAGAATAACCACCAATAGCCATTAGTAAAATTGCCACCAATGGCCATTAGTAAAATAGCCACCAATAACCATTAGTAAAATTGCCACCAATAACCATTACTACAATAACCACTAATAGCCATTAATAAAATAGCCACCAATGGCCATTAGTAAATTGCCACCAATGGCCATTAGTAAAATTGCCACCAATAGCCATTAGTAAAATAGCCACCAATGGCCATTAGTAGAATAGCCACCAATAGCCATTAGTAAAATAACCACCAATGGCCATTAGTAAAATTGCCACCAATAGCCATTAGTAAAATTGCCACCAATGGCCATTAGTAAAATTGCCACCAATAGCCATTAGTAAAATTGTCACCAATAGCCATTACTAGAATAACCACCAATAGTCATTAGTAAAATAGCCACCAATAGCCATTAATAGAGTAACCACCAATATAATAACCACCAATAGCCACCAATAGAATAATTACTAATGGCCATTAATAGAATAACCACCAATAACTATTAATAAAATAACCACTAAAAACCATTAATAAACACAAATAAAATAGGTACCAATAGACATTAATAAACACCAATAACACTAATAAAAGAACAACCAATAGCCATATATTATAATTGCTTAGGATTGCCAAAAATAATCTAGGGTGAAATAATTTATAATAGAAAAAAATAACTTAAAGTGAAATAGCCTATAATAACTTAGAATTGCCAATAATAACATTAGGTGAAATAGCCTTCAATAGCCAAAAATAACTTATAATAGTTGTAAGTAGTCTGAACTAAAATAATTTACAATAGCCAAAAATAACATAAAATAGCCAAAAAAAAACTTACAATAGTTGAAAATAGCCTAAGGTGAAAAGTTAAAATAGCCAAAAGTAATTTAGAATAACCAAAAGTAACCTAAGGTGAAATAGCCAAAAATAACAAAAAATAATTGAAAATAACCATAAATAGCCGTAAATAATGTAAGGTGAAATAATTTAAATTAATGAAAAATAATCATATAATAATTGAAAGTAGTTTAACATAGGTAGTATTATTATATTAACAAAAAAATTATGCATTTATTATTTTTTTGTTTTTCAAAAGAATGGTCATTGAAATGTTATTGAATAATGATATTTAACTTTTTTTTTGTTGAAATTATTTTAAACTTTCAAAAGGAAAGAAATGTAATTATGTATATTATTGGAATTTTTTAAAAAGTAAATTCGAATCATTTCATTTGAACAAAATTTCAATAAGATATGAATTTTCAAAGTTTATTTTTTTTGTAATGTTTAAAATGAAGTATTTGATAAATAGAATGTAATGTAACATATTATCAAAACAAGTGGGATGGCTTGATAGTAAAGGTGTTTGCCTCCATTTCAAAGGTCAAGGGATTTAAACCTTGTGGGTGGTGTTGTGTGTGGTCAACAATGGCATGTTGACCGAATATTCTCCTATCAAATTCCTATAATAGGTGCCTAGGTTGATTATGTGACCTACCTACCTACCTAGACTAACTTTTTAACCTAGTGTAGGTAGTGACACATATCAATAAATAATAAGCTTTAAAAATCATGAAATTATCAATAATACTATACATTAAATAATTAAAATTTAATTGATTTCCATGTTGGTTGATTAATTAATTAGTAAGTGAATGGTTTAGTAAATTTGTATTTCACTTGAGAGTAACCTTGTTTCACTAAGTACTAGTGAAATAAGTCATTGTCCGTAGCAATTAGTCCCTGTTCGTTAGGGGGTTAAAGAATTTCACTGGGTAAAAATGTCCAAATTCACTCAAAATCTAGTGAAACCCAAAGTGAACTAGGATGCATTTTGTAGTAGTGAGTTAATAAATCAGTGAAGGTCCCTTCTTTCATAATTTTTTTCAAAAATGGAAACTAAAGTTATGGGAAATAACTTTCTACCAAGAATTCAAGGTGAAGGGAGGGATCACGTGAAGGAAGACATGGGAGCTTCAATATGCAACAAAAGAGGCCATGAAACATATGCATTACAGGTTTAAAAACCTCTAACACTCATGAATAATTTTCATTGAGTCCTTCAATTGTTGAGTTTAGTAATCAATTGGTGTTAACTAAGGTTTCGAAAAGGACCCCACCACTTATACTAAAACTTAGTTGGTCCCAACTAAAATGTATTAGGTTTTTGACAAGGGCTCATTTAATGTTGATTGCGATCTATTGATGCCTTCTAAGGAATACTAGCCAGTAGGTGCCAATTGAGGTTTCCAAAAAGACCCAATAAGTTTTATTATAATTTAATCAGTGTTGATTGAGATCAAATGTGTTCTCAACCAAGGTTCAATCCTTGTTGCCTACGATAAATTGGCCCATTCTATATTGTCATAGTTGTGGAGCTCAATCGATGCCAACTAAGAATTTCCAATGTTGTTTTCAATACTTGTTGTTAAGGTTCGCTCAGTGCATAATTTTTTATTGCCTCTCAACAAATTGAATTTTAGTAGTATTTTTTACATTTGTTTCTTCAATCAAATGTCATTGAGGAAATGCATGGATTGTTCAACATTTGGTGCGATCCAAAATCTGACGACACTATGTTTCAAAGGGAGATTATGAAAGACTAGGGCTCATCTCATCTTCCTTGTTGTGGTTGGTACTTTGATTACCTTTTGAATTGCACTCCAGTTTTAAAGAAAACAAAGTGAGAGAAATCTAATCCGGGATACTTGGAAAAGCTTGCTTCCTCTTAAGCAAATAAAAAAAAGGATATTGATAAGAGGAGGAAGAGGAAGAGGAAAAGGGATGTATAAGTTTCTGGCACCCTAAGGGCCATTCAAACTTTTGCTAACATTGACCCAAACCACAATGTAAATCCTGACTTATTTGAGTTTCAAGATTCTCCTAGTTGTGTCGGTCAAGAAGGAGACTCTAGTAAAGCTTTCAGGAGTATGAAGGGTTGTGTTGCTAAGTTGTCATCCCACGCTCAAAGGAGGAAACAACTTGTGCATGAATCGCCCAAAACTTCAAATTTGAAATTTCATATTCAACCTCCTCGAAGCCTTATACTCATGGGCAACCACAAAATAGTGGGGCTAGTGTGAAGGCTCTCAACCTAGATTGGCCTTCCAAGGTGAAGACCAAAGTTTTGACAAAAAAGTGGCCCCTTGGCTTTTAGGATATAAAAGATTTATGGATGAAGGTAATATTTATTCCAAATATGATTCTCCTTTAAATTCTCTATTTCTTTCATATTCATTAAGTAGTGTCATCTCAAATTCTTATAAGACTCCCCAAAGGACAAAACAAACCTCATCTTCATTATAGTCCCAAGGAATTGACTTATCCCACATCTATTGGACCTTCTATTAAGAAGGATAGTTGATAACTATGTTGCGTCTATTTTTGGATTTGCAAACTATGGTTGCATCATGTTTTCTTATGATGATGACTTCTGGGTTCTAAGAGACATCAAGTCATATCTTGAAAACTACAACTTCAAAATTCATTCAAAGTTTGTAGTGGTCAACAAAATGCATTGGACAAATCCCAAATTCCCCATGAAAAAGGTAAACATTTTTTGAATTCCACCAAGGCTTCCTTTGTCCTTGTGGGCTTCATACTAAGATAACGTTCTTATGTCACAAACTCTCTTGAACAAGGTTCTTCTTGTAATTCAAGAATAATGGAAGCTTTATTTTTCCAACAGATTCACAACAAAGATATGTGTCAAATGATGGTGTGTTCTTCAATTGGACCACACCAAACACTATGACGGAATCGCGGAGTGGCTTGCCTTTTTGAATTAGACACAAGATCCACCTTGACACTTTCCAATTCCTTCTCCCTACATTGTCGTCTCTTAGTGGTCTAGTTGTGGACATCAATGCTTCAACATGTCCCTTTCAATTCCATTTGCATTCAACTTTGTCCAATTTCATCTCTTCCTCTACTCAACTTCTTATCTTTCAAGTTGTATTTCTTGTCTCATTAAAAGGTTTTCCCTGAAGTAGGTAATTACATGAAAGTGTGCAAAAATCTTGGAAGACATGTTCTTCTACCTGAGCTGGACCTTGATGTGTATGTTGAACTTCTACAACCACTCTTGGATTTTCTTGAAGAGCAAACTAATCTAGCGAAGGAAGAAAATAGTGACCCAAGTGCTCTTGTGTAGCAGAAGGCTAGATTTGATTTTGATTTTGAGTAAGTTTAACCTTCCCAATTTGAAGAATTTAAAGTGGGTTTTTGGTCAAGCCTTCATAACTAACAATCCACTACTTTACACAAAGATCTGCTACCTCCAAACCAAAGGACTATCCCTTTTTTTCCTCGTGAAGACTCTTTCCCCAACCCACCATCGAATCTTTCGTTGCCAAATTATTTAGAGGCAATGGCTCTTCATTTTTCTAGCATAATCTCTCCCCTTGTGCAAAAAAAAGGTAATAAATATACTACTTCTCTTTTGCACTACATTGAAGATGAAGTTGTAGAATAAATGTTTCTAAACTCTAAATTTTTCTTCAAGCCTTCATTATTTGTTCCAATTTTTTCTACACTTTTGATCAATGTGATATTCTCACATCTCATTTTAAATAGTTGAATGATTATTTAATTTTAACTATAAATCCTAGCAAATACAAATTACCTTTGTACATACCATAAATCCAAGTAAATTTTTAATCCAACAAAAGCAATATACTAATTGGGCCTCAAAAAATTTGGATTTTGAGTATTTTGATCATTGAAACTTTAGGGAAATTAAATAAATAGCCCTAATGCAGTGAAATTCCATTAAACAATGATGTGAAAAACATGGGTTAATACTTGTGTTACTTAGTAAATGTTTGTTTTATTGTGTTTAAAATTGTCTTATTGGGTTAATACTTGTGTTACTGTGTTTCTACACATGTGTTACTTACTTTCCTATGGAAAAAATTGCAATGGAATGGAAACAAGTTTCCAATTTTTCCAAACCTATGTCATAAGTTCAAATTGGTATCCAATAATACAAAAGGATTCAATCCTCCTTATCCTTATTTGTCGATTTTGAAAAGTTGTAAAGGATTTTTTTATTGAATAATAGAATATTAGAATATATTGTGTATCAAGATTGTTATTTTACAAACTGTGACGTCCAAAAATGAATAGAATAAATAAATAATGATGGATTACAACTAATGCTTTCTTAGTTATTTTGTCACAAGTGTCATTTTTTTGGATACCAATGTAAGAATATCTATAAAATTTTAAACCTACTTTTGACTCTTCAAGACATTTAGTTTTAGCTTCTACACAAAATCCCTTTACACTTCTATCATAGATCCATCATGTATAGCATATAAACCTTCTTGTGTTATATAACCATGTTTCATTTTTCATCATTATATTTGCAAATTCTGGCACTTGGGATGTATGCAATTGTTATATATATATTACATAATTATCTAGAATGGAGTTCGCAACCTTTTTATATATTTAAATTAAATTAGAATTCAAAATTGTTATGTTGGAAACAAGTCACACATAAAATCTATATGTCTTTGCAATTTAATTCCAAATTAACATGTTGGCAGTAGATTGCAAATTCCTTATTGAATTAATTTTATCACTATTGGATTTAAAGATGATCTTAATTTTCCTTTTCAATTCTTGGTTTATCTATAATGTCTTCAAATTTTTAACTATTTTATAGTAGATCCCTAACTTTATATATATATATGACCTTGGAGATGAATTCATAATCCTTCTTTTACAAGCAAATCACAATTTTCAAATTGCAAATGAATTCAATATTGTTCTTATGGACATAGATTACACATTTCAAGGCATTACATTGTTGGGAACTCCAAATCTATTCTATTGGAAAAATATGACAAACAAAACAAGTTGAATACGTTGCTTTTAGTTCCTCCTTATTCTAATAAAGTTGAATATGCACACATTCAATACATCATTTGTTTATTTTTTAATCTTGGATGTCCTTTTCTATCATGACTAGCATTTTGTCCTTGTCTTCTTTGTTTAATGATGTTGCATCCTTTGTTTCATCATCATTCAAAATAATTAATAGTGTACCAATTTTCAAGATCTCTTTTTGGTGTGATGCATTGCATTTTCGACTTTTTTTCTCCTTCGATGCATGAAGATTGAAATTGTCTGTAAAGTATTTTGTTAATTCTTCCATTGCGCTCAAATGCTTGCATTTTGACAAAGTTGTTTTACTATCTTCACTATCTTTAACTTGCCAATTCACATCACTTTTTTTAGGGTTCCTTGGCAGAATAAATAACTCTTTATTGTTGGTTTCTCTTAACATATATCCCAATTTTTTTAAAATTATATTTCTTATTAATTATATCAACTACATATAGTGAGTCAAAATGACAAACCAAGATCTTTGGACTCTATTTTCTTCTTCTTAATTAGGGCATGTATTATTTGTGGGACATTCAAAATTCTTGCAAAAAATGGGTACTTACAATTTTTCTAACGATCTTCACTTGGATTTGTGCTTGTGATAACAGACATATGACGGTGACCCACATTCTTCTTAATGTCACAATTCGACAGTGACATGGTTGTTTGACTCAAAACATTATTTATTCATGATATCTTCATCTTCTCCTTCTTTTGATGCCAATTGGGATGGTGTTCTTGGCTCCTCTTCCTTCTCCACTTGGGTTCTTCCTTCCTCGTCCACTAGGGTTCCTTTTGTCTATTCCATTAGTGTTACCTTGTTTGCATCATATTTTAAATTGGTAACTCATATTCGTTGTCATTTGGATCACTTTCATTTTCTAGCCACTTCTTGCATGTGGCTTCTACCAATGAATATTGTTTTGCTCTGTTCATCCCCAACATAAATTATGCTTAGCGTAATAAACAAGTCACGTGTTTCAATCTATGGTGGCCATAGATTGTGCCTTAGAGCTTGTTTCAAGGTGTTCACAAAATCCAAGTTAAAATCCATATTACGGTGACATACACTTTGTATTCATGCACGTTATTTCTTAATGCCCAATATCCCATTCTAACATTGTATTCTATATCTATCGCTTTCATCTGTCTCTAATCCATTGCAAGATACAAGTCCAAGTATGGATGAGTTTTAGCAAGCATTTTCACATTTTTAAACCTACATTTAGAAATGGAGAATTGTTAGTTCCACCATGCTTCTTTTTCATTATATATAATTGTTCAAAAGGTTTGTCTGTCGTGTAATTATAATTTTCTTACATCCCTTTCAAAATGCGAGATGGTAACATTTATGGTGGTTAATTACTAACGTTTTATTATTTGATCAATGATTGTTTATCTCAACAATCATAACATATATTTCCTAGTTGATTATTATTTTAATGCATAATGTTTTAGATTTTGCCACTTAGTGCCACTGTTCATCTTGAGATTTGACACCATTTTTTAATTCAAAAGATGATCTTTCTAGATCTTGGTAGATTTTTATCACTAAACACATTGACTTTATCTTTTATGAGAGAAGTACCAATTGCATATGCATATGCAAAACTTTTCATTCATTATTGCCTATGTTTTGCTCCTCAATTACATTTCACATTCAAGGTTTTATTTTCTCTTGCTTCTATTATCACAAATGTCCATATAGTTTTTGTAGAATTCTTCCTAACAAAATCAATCTTTATTTGTAATTGGAAATAAATCCATTTTATTCCAATCAATTTTCCTTGGGTTACATTTTACATATACATATAAACATTGCATATACTGATTCTACTACATAGTGCAATTGAATAAACATTATTTTATCATCAAGGGTTTGGGTGTCGTCTTTTTTTACTACCCCATAGTTCTCTTGGTTTTAGTGGCGGTCCAATCATTCGTTAATTCACTAGCAATTGGAGGACTTTGTCTTTGTCATGTTGAGGGACCCATGCCTGCCTCCTTGGAATTATAGGTAATCTTCTTTTGGGTTTTGCAATTTCTATTGCTAATAATTCACATAAGGTGACCAAGTCTTCATTTGATAAATCTTTGAAAAGGCTAGTAATGTAATGCTTTGGAAGTGGTTTTTTAAGGCTTGCATGTTATTTCAAAAATTCCATCGCGTGTTTGAACATCATCCAATGATAGTCTTGAATATCATGTTTTATTGATCAAGGATTTCACCTTGGCCTATTCATGGCAATAAATGGAGCTTGTTCTTTTGTCTTTTCATTTACCCATCACTAGGTAACCCACTCATTTGTATTATCCACTTTATCTTTTTATAGGCTACCCCATTTCTTGATTTCTAATAATCCTTGTACAAGGTCAAATCTATAATTGTCTTGAGGAACTTGCCATGGTCATTCCATTTGCTTAGAAATTGTATTAAAAATGGAATGCAACAATGCGTTTTTAATCATGCATTGAATTGTTAACGGTAGCTCATGAGTAATTAGCGATCTATTTGTCATTTTTGGAAGAAATCCAGTTGAGATTTTAATATTGCGTAAGCCAATTAAGTACGTGAATTAATAACATTGGTTGGGAGGATACAAATATTTCTTCTAGGTAATAGGATTGCAATATTATATTATAGGTATAATCATTGCAAATGCATAGTTGTCGCAACCCTAGCCTTGGGCTTGCGACCAAGGCAAAAGGGTTGCAAGGTTGCGAGGCAAGAAGAAGCCCGGGAGTCACATCACATACTCTTGAGAGTGTAGGAAAGTGTGAGGGAGTGAACCCTCACACTCCCAAGGCAACTCCCACTTTGGGAGATGGAGTCCCGATGGACTCCTAAAACTTCAGAGAGCAATTTCAGGGGTCAAAACTCAATGGTTTATGACGTTCTTTATATCATTAAAAATATCTTGGAACGTAGATGTCTAAAATGGGCTCGCATTACTCATTTGGACCTCTGAAACATAAGTTATGGCCAAAAGAAGGGTCGGGAGTCAAACTACCAATTTGACTCCCGACCAAAAAAAGTCCAAAATCGACCCAATTTACTTAGCTGTAGATGACGTGCGACCTACCGTTAGAAAGCTCTTGACGAGAACTACAACTTTGCTTTAGACGGCACCTCAATTCAAAGTCTGCTCGCAAAGTTATGGGGCTCCAAAGTTGTGGGAGTCCCAGCTGGCGCGATTTCGAGACTCCCACTCGAGAGTCCCGGGAGAGAAAAGCCATTTGGATGTAGTCCTATGGAGAGGTGTAGAGTATAATATAAGGGGGAAGGTGGTGGCTTCCCCAAGTCCCAGTCGTGGTGAGTCTTGTGTGTCTGTGTTGCCCGTGGCTTATCCTAGCACCAAAGGTGCTCCAACTATGCACTAACCACCTTGTGTGGGTTGTGTGTAGGCTTGTGTGAGTGAGTGAAGCTTGTCAACTCTTCCTAGTCCCATCTTGGAGCTCCAACACGCCCCTCTACCCCTCAAAGTGTTGTGAGCTAGGGAATGTGCCCCGATTCCTTCCCCTTTCGCTATCTTGTACTTGGACTCACTTTTGAGTCCTTCAAGGAGTTGGGAGTGCGTCAATAGTGATGATACTAAAAATGCAAATAGATAGTAGAGAACGAAAAAATGTAATTAATAATTTATTTAGAAATAAATTGGCTATGCAATTGTTATGTGAATCTTTTATAGGCTTTTAGTTGAGTTCCAGGGATTGATTGGGTACTATATATAAATCCTTTGGAGTTCTAAGGATTAATAGGGTAGTATAGATGCATCCTTTGGAGTTACAAAAATAAGGATTTTTCAAGATTTTTTAACAAGCAACTCCTATGTTCAATTTCAACTGTAATTCATATCAAAAAATCTATTGAACCATAAATTACTGCCAAGATTGGTATTTTGGTTTTTCATTCAATTGTTGGGACATTTTTTTTTCTACTATTGTACACATCTCGTGGTTTTGGGGGTGAACCTATCATTTGACGATTCATAGATTGTTTTATCACTTTGTTATTTAAATCTTGTGGCACCCAGGGTTGCCTACCTATAGTTGCATATAGTCATTTACTTGGTTCCATAAATTCTGTTGAAAGGAAGTTCCCAAAGGTTACAAATTCCTCCATTGACAAATCTTTTGATAAGTTCGTAAAAAAATGTTCTAGAATCAATTTTTTCAAACTTGCCCATTCTTGGAAGAAATCCATTGCATGTGTAAACATCGCCCATTGGTTGTCTTCCATATCCTCCTTTGGAATGTTTATAGTTTATTTGAACAATGTAATATTTTCTTTGTCAATTTTTGAATTTGCCCATCACCATGTGCCCATTCATTTGTTTTGTCAATTTGTTTTTTCCATTATGATATCCGTGTTTTGATTTCTAACAACTACTTGAGGGGGTTTAACAAGGTGGGATCTCTTGGATATTGCAATGGTGTTTTTATCATTTCACATATTCTATCTAGTATGCTTGAAATTAAAAAGTATCAATCATTGTTTCTAAGGTGTTTGGTGTGACCATTGCTGTGAATTTTTTATTTTTGCCACTATAAAATAGATGTTTAGAAATTGCAAATGGGTTGTAGTTGTAGAAAAATTAAAGCTAGGTAGTTGTGGTGGAGAGGGGGAAATAATGTAATTTGATTCTTCAAGTAGCAAAAATGCTTCAAAACATAAAAGGTTTGAAAGATTGAATTGATGTAAAAAATAGGTTGAATAGATAGTGTGCGATCTCATATTGTCTCAATTGCTTATGGGAACACACCTCTTGGAGATGAACAAGTGGTGTTTCAATTGACACATGCGTCTCGGTTGTGAAAAGGTAAAGTTTGGATTGACACATAACTATTTGTTATGAATAGATTTTGTTCATTTGTTTTTATTTTTCATCCATTTTATCTTTTAAGTAGCAACAATGTTCTTAGACATAACATGTTTGAAAGACTAAATTCAAATAAAAATAGGTTGCAATGGTATAAAGAATGTGCAGTCTTATATTATTTGAATTCCTAATGGGAACATACCTCTTGGAAATGAATAGGTGGTGTTTTGGTTGACACATATTTCTTGATTGTGAAGAACTAATGTTTGGATTAATACATAACTCTTGGTTATGAATAGGTTTTGTTCATCTTTTTCATCCATTTTATCCTTTCATCCATTATCATTTTTCATTTTGGACACGTGGAAAAATATTCCTCCATGTCATGAATTTTTTTGCCATGTGTCAATAAAATATTCCCATAAAAATTTGATCCTATTCACCTACTCATACTCACACTCAAATTCACACGTTCACCAAATAGTAATCCCCCTTTCGAAATGGCTATTCATGAGGCAACATTGTTTAATGAATGAATGATAAACAAATGCAGGTGACAACTGGGCAATATTGTATATGGTTATTAATGGATTGAAGCTTGCAACTCCTTATAACATCATTGTGAATCTAGGTAATATAACAACTCTTGGAAGTAAACAAAAAAGACACAAAAATGCTCAATTAAACAAAGGAGAAATCCAAAATTTGAAAAGTGTGGATAATTTCCCACCCTTTCAAACCCAACACCTAGATTGAGTCTCCTTCGAAAGTGAAATGCAAATAAACCCAATATGGCAAGCAAGGACACAAAGAGCTTGAAAGCTCTTATTCAACTATAAAGTTAGCCACACAAAAATAGTGTAACACTACAATTAAGGGAAGAATAAAAACCCTCTAAAAATTATTGATGGTAAAGGCAAGAAGAAAGGGAAAAAAGGCAAGTCTTGGAAAATGTGGTGTGATGGAAAGGCTAGGATGTGAATTTGAAAGTAGGCACTTCCATGTTGGTCTCTTGCTCCCCTTCTTTTTGTTACAATTGGAAACTAGCGAAGGCTACTTGAACTCAATCTCCAAATTGAAGATGACCATTACAAATCTCTCACCTAGAGCTTCATTGACATTTAGAATCAAATCTGACCTAGAGATGGGTCAACCTAATAGTAGTAGCAACAACATTATCGACACTACTTAATAGGCATGAATGGAAGTATAAGAAGCCTTGGGAGTTGAAACAATTTAAGTTCATGATTCAGCCTTGGAGTGAAAGAGCTTCAGAGCTTTAGATGGAAGAGTGTGGAAATGTTTAAACTACAACAACAACAAGAACAAAAATAGTATGTTACATCCTTGTGCAACCACCTTCAAACAGTAGCAGCACCTTGCAACAACAAAAAGAAAAAGAAGAATGTTGTTCAATGAATGTACATCGATTGATAGCATTGGAATTGAAGCTGTAAAAACCATTACTAATTCAAAGACCCGAATGAAGTTAATGTTTTAGAAAAAAACTACCTCTCTTACAACAAAGGAACTCGAGTTGAAAATGGAAAGCAAAAATTGCTTGCACTAATAAAGAGAACCTTAATTTGCAACCATACATTGTCCTAGCCCTAAACTTTTGAAAGCCTTCTTCCAATGAATGAACGCCTATGTAAAAATGACTAACATACTTTCATTCAAACCAAGGCCACAAATGTGACCTTCCATTTGTCAAAATAAGATTACAAAAAGGACACCTTAATACTTAAGGGTCCAGATGGATAATTTCAAAGTTTAAACAAATGAAAACTAGTTGTATAGTTTCATTTGAATTTGGGAATGGTGGCAACTTGTCTTTGTTATTTGTATGAAGGTGATGATGGTCTAACACTTTGTAACCACATAAGTTTCACTAGGTTTATGATCACATGTTATTTTCAAAGTAGTTGTTTTGAAAAGGAGTTATCTTTGCAATGTTGGGTTTTTAAAATAAAAAAATTCAAAATTCAGGCACAAACCCATTGAGAGAAAATTTGATTGGACCTGATTAATATAAACCTAATTTGTTCTCCTTTTGATTTGGATTTGTAGGAATGTTCCTTTTCATTGGTCTACATCCTCATGTCAAGGTTTAGGGTTTGGGTTTGGGGCCTAATTAGGAAAACAACTTATATAGTTTTATATTTTACAATGAAATGTGAGCCCAAATAGGACCGTAAGAAAGCAACTTATATAATAAGTTAAGAATCGAATATGTTTACTACCAATTTTGTTAAGGAATTAGAACCCAAATAGGACATAAGAAATCAGTCTATATAATAAGTTAACAAATTGAATTTTTTTTGCGCTAATTTTGACAAGAAATTAGAACCAAAATAGGAGTCAACAAAACAACTAACAATAAATTAGCAAACTAAATTCTTAAGTGTTGATGTTCTCAAGAAATTTGAGCCCTAATAGGGAGTTGGAAATTTCTCCAACAATTAACAAAATAAACTCTTTTCTATAATTGAATATGTCGCTAAGAAATTTGAGCCAATATAAGCTCTTGTATAATCTATTAATGTTGATGCTACCAAGGTAGTTTTTTTCTATTGATCTTGCCAAGAAAGTTGAGCCCAAATATTAGGACTCAAAATTGCATTTCATATATAACAAATTGTGGCCAATTTACTTTAAAAAGGTTTTAGGAAACATAAAGAGATCAACAACTATATTACACTTTAGGAACATTAAAGTTCATATAGTATCAAACTTTATATTAATCATTTCTTTCAAATGAATCTCATTAAGATGGAAACATGACATAACCTTAATCCACAACAATGTTAAAAAACACTTCCATTTTAGCAATAGAAAAAGAAAAAATCTAATAAAAGGTGATGATTAGAATCATCACATGGAAGGCCAAAGAAAGGCCAAAAGATGCATTGCCCGCAAAATCCAAAGAAAGGAGAAAGCTAATCCCTTTCATGGTAGGAAGCTATTTCACCCATAGCCCTTATAATGTTGCCAATATGCAAGTTGTGAGATCTAATAATAATAGGAGGTCTAGATCAAACATCTTTTGCCAATGTAATCTTGCTCTCTATAACAAAGGCTAAAGCACATTGAAGAACAATATTAACATGCTTCCTAAAAATCCAAATGTAAAAAGACAAGGATAAATGACTTTCCGATCATTTATCCTAGAAAAGATGAACACATTCCTTGATGAAACAATCCATATATGTTGCAACCTTAGCCTTGGGCTCACGACCAAGGCAAGGGCTTGCAAGGGTGTGGGCCAAGAGGGAAGTTCGGGAGTCAAATCTCATGCTTTCGAGAGTGCTGGAGAGTGTGAAGGGATGAACCCTCACACTCCCAAGTGAACTCCCATTTTGGGAGTTGGAATCCTGATGGACTTCCGAATTTTATAAAGAAATTATAGGGGTCAAAACCCATTGGATTGAAGAGTTCCTTATATCATTGAAAAGATCTTTGAACGTAGATATCTAAAATGGGTTTGCATGACCCATTTGGAGACTCAAAACACAAGTTATGGCCAAAAGATGGGTCAGGAATCGCCCCAATTTTCTTACATGCAAGTGGCATGCAACATACTATTGAAAATCTCTCAACAAGGGCTAAAATTTTGATTCAAACCTCATGTCAATTAGAGGTTTACACACAAAGTTATGGGCCTTCAAAGTCACAAGAGTCTTGTGGGAATTTCGAAACTCCCACTTGGGAGTCCCGGGACAAAATGACATTGGGTGCTAGTCCCGTGGCCAAGCATAGAGATACTATAAGGGGGAAGGTGGTGGTTTCCCCCAAGTTCAGGTCGTGGTGAATTTTGTGCATTTGTGTTTTCCTATGCTTCGTGCATGCACCAAAATGCTCTTACTATGCATTAACCAACTTGTGGTTTGGTTTGTGCAGGTCCATGCAAGTAATTGAGTTGCTTGTCAATCTTCCTAGTCCCATCTCGAAGCTCCAGCACACCCCTCTACCCCTAAAATGATGCGAGCCAAAAACGCGCCCTAACTCCTTCTCCTTTTGTTGTCTTCACCTTTGGACTTGCAATTGAGTCCATCAAGGAGCTTGGGGGTGCGTCAATACCATGTTTAGGTGCTTTGTGCACCTCCATGGCCGTTAGAATAAAGTGGTGCTTGTCATGCAGCCCTTTATATTTGCGGATCTTAGTAATATCACTAAGTTCCACAATTACATTGATTAATCGATTAATGACATTCATAGCCATTGTCTACCATGCTAGGTCAATAACCACCACATTGGCAACAAAGACCTAGTTCTCATCAATCATGTAGAGATTGGCTTGTAATAAAATGTAAGGGTGTATTGCCTAGTAAGTGCATGGTAGGGTGGACCAAAAAATGGCAAGAATTTACAAATTTGAGAATCCATTTTCTTTGTATTTTCTCAAGCCCCAAAATTTTGTAGTTAAGTAGCAATAATGCATTGATTCCAAGTGATTTTTTTCCATTAAAATTTTTATCTTGTAGATTTCATTAATTAAAACATACTTCTAAATTTTCAAAATAAATCATGTCTCCTTTCAAGATGAAATGGAATTTTGAAAAATGTGCTTGTTTTTCACCAAATAAAAGTCCAGAGATCATTAAATTTATTAAATATGAATTAAACCATTTCAAGTTTAATTTCATTATTACATTTTAAAATAAAAACCATTTCCCCAAATGTTTTTGAGGTCCATCATAGAACCAAACCAAAGTCCATTCATTTAAATTATGGTAATGGCAACTTGAATTTCATGATGAATGGAACATTTATTTAAATTATGGTTCAGCTCAACACAGAGCTGCAATTACATGTGGAGTCTTAATGTATGTCATAATGATAATTCATAACTGTAAAAAATCTAGGATGCGTCGAATGGTGCGAACTAGGTAATTTGCCTTACTATTAGGAGGCAATCGGCAAATCGAATCGCGTAACCAATGATGGTGTCCAACACCAAGAATTGAAGACCATGCGAAAATGGTGGTGTCTTGAGTCTTGTAACAACCTTCACAAATGGTTTCAAGTTCATCACCAGAAACGAGGTTGACTTGCAACAAAATCACTAGGGTGCGAGAGTTCGGGGAAATGTGGTAGTACCAAGCTTGAAGGGGATTGATTTCAAGACGAGCGTGCACTTCTCGCGATTTGGGTTCTTCATCATGAGGATGTTGCATCAACGTCAAATCTAAAAACAACTCCGGGGCTGGCTCTTCATTTGCTTATGCATCTTGAGGCCCGTAAGACATGGCCATACGCAACGCCATAATTTCAAGGGAAAAAAAAAATCTTCAACCAAATCGAATCGACAATGAATGTATGGGAGACTTGTGACATCAAAATGTGCGATCGCAATTTATAGGCCAAGGGAAAAGGAGAAAAGACGTAAATAATGACCTAGAACCATGGTAAAGTAAGGAAAAAGACAAAGGTTTAAGTAAAGTTGCTTGGGGGAAAAGTGAAAAGAGGTGAAAAATAACCTTCTCCTTCTCCTTCCATTGGCCACCAAGTGGGGATCCTCCTTCATTCTCTTTAAAAGGGCGAAGTCGGATCATTTTGCTCTATTTTTTTCTGACATTATTTTAAACTCAAATCTTGAGAGGTCTTGCTTCCACAACCTTCTTGGGTAGGAGTAATCCTTGGTAGATGGTAGAAAGAAGGAGAGTAGATCAAAAAATTGTAGTAGTTTAGGAAAAATGGAAGTAGGTAGGGTTAGTGTTGGGAGTTTGAAATCCTAGAAAAACTTTATAGACCCTCTCGGGTTTAGTAACATACTTGTCGCAACCCCATTTTTGGAAGAGTGTGAGGATGACATTCACACTCCCGAAATGGGGACTTGGGAGTCCTCTAGGACTCTTGAAACTTCAAAGTCTGATTACAGGGGTCAATACACCTCGCCTTGAGGCGTTTTTCATGTCATTGGAAAGCTATTAAAGTGTAGATGTCAAAAATGGCCTCGCATGAACCATTTGGACATTTGTAACACAAGTTATGGCAAAAAGAAGGGCCGGGAGTCAAACTAACAGTTTGACTCCCGACCACTAAAAGTCCCAGGACAAAAAGCCATTCAGATGTGGGTGCCACGGAGTAACGCATAAAATACTATATGGGGGAAGGTGGTGGCTTCCTCCGAGTCCGGGCCGTGGTGATTCTTGTGAGTCCAAAGTTGCCCGTGGCTTGTCCTAGCACGAAGGGTGCTCCAGAATGCAAACTAACCAACTTGTTGGTTGGCTTGATGCAGGTCCGAATAAGTAACTAAAGTTTATCCCTCTCTCTAGTCCCATCTCGGAGCTTCAACACGCCCCTTTACCCCTTTTAGTGCTAAAAGCTGGGAACGTGCCCTCAAGTCCCACAATTCCGCTGTTTTAGAAACCAAGGCCCATCTTGGGCCTAACTTGGGACTTGGGAGCGCGTCAATACCTTTCTACTAGCTTAGTTACATAGCTTAAGATTCGATAGAAAGGTGCGCCTCGTAGTTAACTTTCTAAGGAGCTAAAGCAAGCCAAATTTGAACAACATATGTGTTAGAAACAATGTTTCAAATGATCGATGGTCTGCAGTCATGTTAAACCTCATACTTTTGCAAAACCTTTTCGGGTTTGGTCGCATAACTTGCTACTAGTTTAGCTGCAGAGCTTAGGATTTGGTAGAAAGGTGCGTCTCATAGTTGGCTTTCTAAAGAGCTAAGGCAATCTAAATTTGGATAACATATGTGTTATAAATAATGTTTTAAGTGACAAGTGGTTTGCAACCAAGTCGAACACGGTGTTAAACCTTCAAAAGTTGGTTTAAATGAATGACAATTTAACATCAAATTCTAGGATTTGACGTGTTGAGCTTGGAAAATGTATCTATTAATTTTAAATTATGATTGATGCATAAAAAACAAGCTACTTGATTTCAACTACAAATGCAATTTAACATCTAGAAGTACACTTGCATTTTTTCTTTCATTGGTAGCATATGCACTTTCGAGTATAGTCACCTCATATAACCGAAAGTAGAAGGACAGAGTCACCTCACATTGCACCCAACCTTTTTCAAGATATAATTGAAGCTGTTTTGGATGTTATTGGATGATGAACAATCAATCCTAATTAAAATTTTCATTCTTCCAAACACTAATTTTAGTTGTC
>Ga0209208_10003208_pt1 | contig 23508 bp, 23 predicted proteins | sample S1TSphfallax_3_FD_187694 | JGI IMG/M metagenome (GOLD analysis project Ga0209208, IMG submission 187694) | Host-associated microbial communities from peat moss isolated from Minnesota, USA - S1T2_Fd - Sphagnum fallax MG (SPAdes) (version 2) | ecosystem: Host-associated > Plants > Peat moss >...
AAGGGAGTTAGTTTACAAGGAACAGAATCCTTGTAAGGATGAAATAAGAAAGTTCAATTGGAATGGACTACCTAAAGGTGCATTCACACTTGGTGTTAGGGACTCTAGTGTTGATTGAGTCCCCAAACACCATGCTAGTCATTTATTTAGGACTTACACCTACTTACCATGAACATTTTATGTTAAGCTAACATTCACCTAACATTAAGCTATTGTTCATTTGACATTGGGTGCCACCTAGGATGCCACCTAGATTTTTCATTTAACACTGACTTAACATCAAGTGTGAATGCACCATAATGTAGATTGTTTCAATGTTTTGAGCCTTTGGAAGTGAAGTCAAGACTGAGGCTAGCAAGTTCTTCTGCAACTTACTTTGGAGTTTATGCTTGAGGTCCATGTAAAGGTAGTTGTTGACATCTTGGAGGCATAGCCTACTCATAGACATGAGACATGGGAACCAGAGTTTTTTTGGGGAGAATTTTTGTCAATTGGGAACCCCAAAAAAAAAAATCCAATGCAACTCATACCAAAAGGGTTTTTCTGTTAAAAATTGTACCAAAGTCATCAGAATTTGAGGATTTACAAAAACAATTTGTCACATGGAAACAATACATAAACTAAAATATAGGTGGAATTACATATAGTAAAGGACGTCTTGGTCATTTTTCGTGAAGCTTTTTTCATCATGTGACCCATCCATCCGTCTGTCCGTCTCATCATCCATCCATGGATGGCATCATACAAGGAAGAAAACCCTGACAAAAATAAATAACCCCCCACCCCCCTCGCATGTGTTGCAGTCTAAGAAAGGCATGCCCGGGCCCAAGGGGGGGCACCCCCAAGATTTTGATATCAATATCAACAACAAACTCAACATATATTCTTCACACAATGCCCAAAGACATACAAAAACGTATGTGTGCACTCATTGCGTAGCATGATAGTGCTTTGGCAGCTTTGGTGATCCTTCGGCAGCAACCAGAAGCTCAGCGGAATGTGGTATACAGAGAGGTTTTGGAAATGTAATTTGTAGTTGTAATTTTGTAATATGTACCCTCAAATACACACACCTGTGCATTAGGCGCGGGGTTCAAACTAATTCTTAAGAACTTAACCTAATTTCCCAATAAAGGACCCTATGTCACCCTATCAAGAGTCACAAGCTTATAAATATGTAAAGATGCCTCAGACTCTCACAGATGTTAGGAGGGAAGAGGCTAGCCTTATAAACACCATAGTACAAGGTCAGCTTCAGCACATGTCTGCCAAATAATTAATTAATATTGATGATTCCATTTCAAAAATACATTATAGCTTGAAATTTTTTAAAAAATATTTTCCTTCTCAAAAAAAATTGTTTGAATTTTTAATTTTTTTTTTTAAATTTTCACATTTCTAAAATTTTAATATGATTTATGCCAAAGCCACCAACAATCCTGCAAGGTACTGTGGAACATAAGATGCCTTCTAGATTCCTTGACAACCATAATGCCTTTTAAGGTTACAATGTATAGAAGAAAGATCTATTAGTAAACCCTTCTCCAATTCATAGCGTTGTCATGATAGTGCAAAGGGACAACGTTCCAAAGATAGGATAATGAGGAAGGGCAAGCTAATGGGCAACTTTTATTTGGTTGAAATTATTTTAATAAGTTGGAGAGTACCTTCAAAATTGTGCAAATTATTGTTGTTACAATATCACTATCTATCATGTTAGTGAATAGGATTTGAATATGATTTTTGTAATTTAAAAAAAGGCTTCAACTTCTTGAAGTCAGCCTAGTGAGAGACCTAAAATATACCAAAAATAAAAAATAAAATGCAACTGTGCTTCACAGAAATCAGAAGAAAGCATGTCTCTACAAATATTGAGTACCATAGTAATAAGCTTGGCCAGTTCAACACATGTTTGTCAAATAATTAATTGATTTTGAGGACTCATTTTCTCAAATATTTCATCGGATTCTTTATTTTCCTCCCAAATTTTTCTTCTTAAAAAAATAATTTATAGAAATTTCATCATTTCTGAAAATAATATAATTAATGTTGAACTGGCCCAGGTACTACAATAATGACAATTTGTAAGACATTAGTTTCCCTGGGAGCATTGCAATTTTCCCATGTAAAGCTCCAGCAGAGTTCATGCTATGGTGAAAATCCATTTTTATTTATTTATGGGTAAGTTCAAATAAATACATGTATTGGCCCACCTTTGAATATATATATATATATATATATATATATATATATATATATATATTTTAAATTTTTTTAAATTTTTTAAAAAAATTTAATTTAATTTAATTTTTTTTTCACAATGGAAAGACAATAAATGGGGACCACTCAATTTGCCATTTGATATTCAACCCGCATTGTGTCCTTTTGCATTTAGAGCCTCTCAAAAGGAGCGATATGGGTTTACCAAGTTTTGTGCAATGTACCATTTCTCTCAACAAAAAAAACCTAAAAAAAGCTTCGCTATGGTCGCCTTGCTCTGCTTGGCTGGATTCAAATCGAAATAAACCATCTAGAATAAAGAAAGCAAAGTGCAAACAGAAGCTGTTGGGCTCCTGCGCTTCCTCTTCTTACACCATTTGAAAACAGAAAAACTAGCCAAACAAAAGAGAGGAGGATAGATGGTTAAAGCTTGGCGCATAGCAGCGAGCAAAATGAGGCCAAAGATAAAAAAAATATATATATTTTTTGTTGCATTCTGCGGCCCTGGTCTTTGGCCATGGCCTTTTTTTCGGCCATAGCGTAATTTTGGTTTAAAAAGGGCTAGTTGCTTTTTATAAACTCGTATAATCAATGCGTAAAAGGTGGTCAACTCTATTATAAGATAAATAAATAAACAAGCAACAATTTGACACCAGATATCTGAAGGTGTTAAAAAAGCTGTTATGAGGAACGAAAGAACCATAAAAAAACGACGATTTTTTATGGAGGTTTTCACAAAAATAGCTTTTGATTCTAACAAACAGATTACAAGTACATGTACTTGAAAATATATTGATGAAATAAACAAAATATGAATAGTTAATACAATATAGTCAAAAATCTTAGGTTGTAACTTTATTATGAGCAGATTAGTTGATGTTATATTCAATTTGTATAAAAAGTGCCAAATATTGGGAACTACCCCGACAAAAGTGAAAAATAGGGAAAAAAAAAAGCGAAAACCACTTAAGTAAAAAAAGTTGTTATATTTCTTCTTCTGTTCTTCATAGCAACTGGGGATTGAAAAACACCAGATTTGATAACTTAGAAAAAGAAATAAAAAATAAAAGCATAATATTAAAGAAATAGTAACATACGTACTCGAGGCCTCCGTTAATTGTGTACAAATAAAACTTGAATAAGAAAAAACAAGAAAGGGTTTTGCTAACAAAAAAAAAAGTATTCTGAAAACCAATAACACGTAAACCCTGTTAAACTGAAGCAAATAAATGTCTGAAAAAAACGGATTCTAACTTCTTTTGGAATAGTTTTAAATAAAAAATTCGTAATATTTTGTCGTATGTTAAACTTAATAAAAACCAATAAAACGTTGGGTTGGCTTTTGATGCATGTGCCTTTTGTGCCTTCAATTTAAGGCCTTTAGTAGTTAGGGTTTTGCCCCCATCAATTATTTCTTATTTGACAAAGGGTATTCATCATAATGTAATTACTACATACTAGATCCATCTTGTAGCTGAGCATTGAATTTTGATTAAGTAAGGGCATAACATAAAGTGCAGACAGCCACAGGGAGTGGCTAAAGCTTTTAGGAGCTTGTAGCAAAAAAAAAATGTATATTTTTTTTCAGCCCTTTTTGTTCTTTCTTCGACAGGGTTCACTCAAAACAAGTAGAAAGAGGAGACAGAAAATAAAATGCATTGAGGCAGGTAGCGAGCAAAAAATAAAATAAATTTTTTGCTTGCTATTTGATTTTTTCACGTTTTGTTTTCCCCCATTCAATTCGTCAAGCGAAAACTCAATTACTTTATCTATGCCCTTTAATGGGCAAATAGCTGGTGCCTTTTCTGCGCCGTGCGCCCTTTATTTGCTTGTTATGCGAAGACAACGGGAGAGAAGAAAGAAGCAAACTTCTTTCTTCTCTGGAGTTCACTTTTTTTTAGCAAAATGCTTAATATTCTACTACATTCTTAGCTCAGTTGGATAGAGCAACAACCTTCTAAGTTGAAGGTCACAGGTTCAAATCCTGCAGGATGCTTAAAGTGCATAATAAATAATATATACCAACGGTACATGCATCTACTTTTTTTATTAGTCTATTGGAAAGACCAGGGTTACATGCGTGGATTGACCGATTTATAACCAAAGTCCCGTGATTTTAGCTAAGAAAGTCAAAGCTTACTTATCATGGGGAGAGTGGTCGAGTGGTTAAAAGCGACAGACTGTAAATTTGTTGAAGTTTTCTACGTAGGTTCGAATCCTGCCTCTCCCAATTCGAAGTATACTTTGTATTTTCAAAATAGAAGCAAAGCACTTGTTTTTGTGCTTATCCTTTCATGCAATTAAATAGGGTGGAATTTTCCTAGACACATATTAAATGCTTTGGTACTTGAGCCCCCTTCGAACCGTACAAGATGGTCGCCCATCATACAGCTCTCCAATTCAACCTTTTTTTGGATTTGATTTCGTCACTAGGTTTTGGCTTGTTTTGATAGTGATCGGCCTCTAAGTGGCTTAAGTAACATAAAGGAACTTGCTTTCTTGCTATAGCGATCACGGGGAATTTTGGCGGGAAATTATAAAATAACAAAAAAAAGGTTTTTTTTATTATCTCCCCCCAAGTCCGTCCTTAAGATTCTAAATATGATGTGTTTTTTTTTTGCATATAATGTAGAGAGCACGAAGAACAATTATGCCGCATGTTAGTCATCAAGCAAGCCATGCTGTAGGATCTTTGATAGTAGAGTTTACTTTACAATTTACAGCATATCAAATGTCGGATAGTCGAGCTAGGGCTTATGACAAGGGCGCCAGTAAGCCGACATTGAAGACAGTAAACGATGAGAACACTCGGAGCATGGATGGATGAATTGGTTTGGTTTTTGGATGTGCAATTTTTTTCCCCATTACTCTCATACAGCCAGCACCCTAACCCTTGTTCCCAGCGAAGCTCTTTCCTCTTCTTCTTCTTCTCTCTCTCTCTCTCTCTCTCTCCTCTCGCTCGCGTCTGCGTTGCGCGGCGCTGCACTGCACTGCGCTTGCACTTTGGCGACAGATCTCGCTCCGCAGAGCAGTTGCTATTCCGTTTTCCAGCGTCCAATCTGCAGCAATGGCTTCCGAGGGAGTTTTGTTGGGGATGGGAAACCCTTTGCTGGACATCTCGGCTGTGGTGGGCCACGATTTTCTGGACAAGTACTCACTGTGCCTGCTCTTTGTCCTCGTTCTGTTTCTCGAGATTCTGGAATCATAATGATGGTGATGATGATGATGATTAGGAAAGAAGTTGTGTCTTGTGAATGTGAACTGTAGGAGGACGATGGTGTTATCTGCTCGTCGTCATGTTGTTATTATTGTCTCGTGTGATGATGGAAATGCGGGTGATTATTGGAGGGGATCTGGCTTTATTCCTTTCTTTTCGGATGTAGTTCGGATGCCAGGGTTGTGATGGATTCTCCTTTTTGGTGATCGCTGTGTTTGAGAAAGATTACTTTCATTCTGACTGCGAGAAAGTGAGGGAGAGTGTGACGGTAGTCCTATTTCATGTGGAAGATGCTTTTGGAATTTTATTTACGGAAGGGATTTAGTTTTTCCTCGAAGGTGCAACGCCTTCAGTCCCCGGCATTTTAGCTGAAGATCAAACTCTGTGACGCTCCTCCTAAGCTTCTGGCTGTAGTTGCAGTATGATCTAAGTTGTGCATTTTGCATTATTGCAGTGTTAAAAGATCTGCGTCTCTTTTCAGGCCAGCTACTAAAGACCAGTATGACGGTTAGATATAGAAATTTCTGTTGGAAATTCGACAGATCCGTCTGTGTCAGGATACAGATTCCACGGCTAACATTGTGTGCAGATCCGCAAGGTCCTTCTGCAGTTACTTCCAGATCTACAATATTAACAGCATGTGTAGACAGCTGGTTTTCTGTCCTCATGAATCCCAGAGTAAGAAAATGAGGGTGATCACATTTTCCCTTCCAGCAGATCTTGTCGATGAGACCTTCTGAGCTGGTCAGAGTTCATAAGGCAAGGAGTCGTTTGCAACTAGAAGATACTGCCAACTTTCCTGATTCAACCACTCTGTGTTACTGGAAAAATTTGGCCATGTCATGCATGCTCTGTGGTTTGAAAGTGATATCTTGTGCACTCACAAGAGCAACTGATTGCGGCTGTGTAGTGAAAATGTCTCCCACAAGAGAAACTATCTGTGTGTTGCTGAACTACTGATTGCTGAATCTGTAGCCAGAACTTGAAAGATCTTTATGAGGAGAGTTTGCCATGTCTGGCTCACTTGTTGTGAAACAGGATCTAAATCATGCTGTTGGAGCTTTTCCTCAAGTGTCTAATGACTCATATTGTGTGTAGGTATGGCGTGACACCCAATAATGCTATTCTTGCTGAGGACAAGCATGTGCCCATGTAAGGGAAGACATTTCACCTTGCTGTGGCTAGCTTTTATGGTCAATGGCTGTTGACTATTGATTTGTTCGCTTGAGGCATTTGTTCCTCAGTTATTGTTTATAGTGGTCTAGAGGATGTCAATCAACTGGTGGAAAACTGCCACTGGCAGAGGAGGTGAGTGTTTAGCTCGATGAATAGCTGCTGTGTTTTTTCAGTCAAAGGGGTGAACTTCAAACCCTTCTGTGTACTTTTGTATCATCAGAAGGATTTTACTATAGATATTCGACAGTCCTTGAGTGTATGCTAATGCATCTGAATTGACGCTGCTATGGATGGTTGTGGGCTCACAATTGTGTTGAATACATGTGGAGGCAATGGCAAGTTTTGATTTAAAGTGCTTGAAATAGTTCATGTGGTATTGTGTCCATTCCACAGGTACAAAGAATTGGCAGCAAAGCCGGATGTGGAATACATTGCCGGAGGTAAGAGAAGTCATGTTGCATTACCACATTGTGGCAGCCTTTTCAGGATATGTACTTAAATCTGTTGCTATTATGTCTGTCAGTTTTGCAATCTGGTTTCACTGCTCAGAGAGTCAGTGATTGTTGATCCAGAATCTTAGAAGAACTCACTTCTCTCTTTGGTCATTGTGCACAGGTGCAACTCAAAATACTATCCGGGTGGCACAGGTGAATTGGTTCATTCTTAAGAAAAATGAACTGTGTTGGCTGAAGATAAGCTTAGATAACTCAACAGCTTCCTTTATGCCATCACACAAATGCAGTAGATTTCTTAAAAATCAAGTGGTAAAGTTAAACTTTTAGCCATATAACAGAACTTTTTTTTGGAATCAAGTGATCAAACTAATTTCTTAGTCATTGAATTATGTTCTTCAAAATTGTGTTGATTGGCTTCTGTTAAAGAAAGGCCTCCCTGCTTTGGTGCAACTTTCAGACTGGAGACTAGGTTTTACTGTCTTTTAAAATGAAAAGCTCCGCACATGCCTATCACTTCTTCTTGCCTACTTAATCTTTTCATGTGCAATCGTAACATTATTTCTGTCCCTTGTACTTGGTGCAGTGGTTGCTTCAAACTCCAAAGGCAACTAGTTATATTGGTTGTATTGGAGAGGATGACTTTGGAAAGCAGATGCAGAAACTTGCCTCTGAAGGTGGCGTAAATGTAATTTGCTGCACCTTCTGAGCCCCTCATCTATGTTTCTCTATGTTTCTGTCATGTTTTGTCGAGGACATATTCTGATGTTTCTGGTGTGTACTATGTAGATCTGTGAGGGTGTTGTAGAAATGAGCAGTGTGGTTTGCTATCAATTATTTTTTGGTCCATGGAGGAAGAGAAGAGTAGAATCCTACAGTTCCCTGTGTTTGTTTGTACAGACACAACTTTTAGTACTGGAATAGCCTTATATGTTGCAAGTAAAGTTACTTTGGGAGTTAAGAGCTATTTTGTTGTATCTTGAATGCACAAGAAATGGCGAGAAGGCATCCTTTTTATCTTGTCCTTGAATGCCAGAATGACTCAAATGGCTTTCATTCCATAAATAGATCAGCTCTTTTCCTCTTGATGTTGAGATACCTGGTGTGGTGCAGATTTTAGCCCCTTTAGGCAAAAAGTTCTACTCCAGGAAAAAGTCTAGAGCTGTTATCCAACATGTTGGAGATGTGTCCCTTTTGTCTATGTGTGAAAAGTTTTTATGACTGATTCATATCTTGGTGTGCTGTTTGTGATGCTGAAGGTACAATATGACATTGACCAAACTACTGCCACTGGTACTTGTGCTGTCCTTGTGGTTGATGGGGAGAGGTAACATTAATGCCCTACAAGCTCATCCTGATAACTCTGAATGGGGTGAACATACACTGTTAGTAGATGAAAAAAGACATGAATATACCACCAAATACATGAGACATAATGGGGGCTGTTTGAGTTCACATTCTGAGGTTAGAGCTACAAGTCAGTTTGGTTGTTCATATTAGCTAATTCCAGTCAATTTACTTTGTATTTTGCAAGCTTAGGAACTATAAGCTTTTCCAGTTAAACAACCCTTATCTAAGTTACAAATGGCCAAGCCCCATGGTGGTGGTTCAGAAAAGGAGTTAGTAAGGCCTGCAGTTCAGATGGGTCTGCATTTTCCCCTTCCATAGCAACTGATGTACTGAGTGCTCATCGGAGTCGTGAACGGTGCTTATCTGTTTTCATGTCACCATATTTGGTCCAGAATGCATGCATTCCCAAATCTCCAATATATCAAGGGAACAAACACCAACTGGTTGGAAAACCTTGAAAATCAAGGAATTGATAAGTTTAACTGCCAAGTATAGAACAATGTCTTTTCATCTGGTTATCCTCTTTCTGGTTTCAAAATTCAAGAACATAGTACTGTGAGGATTTTTGCTCTGTGGGTTCAAAGTATACAATCTTGTCCTTTTGTGGTTTCAACCGAGTCATTCTCCTTGTTTTCAACTCAGAATGGCTTAGAAAATAGAAATCAGGTGACAGTACAGGAGGCACGGTAGTTAAAAGTTAAAACCCAAGTTCTAAGTCAGTTTTTCTCCCTGTCAAAGGACTTGTGCCTGGGAAGTTCATCTCTTTAGACTTAGGACTTCCTATACTTCCAGTCTTAATATACTCAAAAAACTTGTCTATATCTACAGGTCCTTGGTGGCAAACTTGTCAGCTGCCAACAACTACAAGATTGACCACTTGAAGAAGCCAGAGAACTGGGCTCTTGGTAGGTGCATTAGAAGCTTACCCCTTTTATGGTATTACTTCATTAAGTATGGCACAACCTGGAGAACTATTTATGGCAGTTGAAGAGCCCAGTTTGAAACATGTGATATCCCTCAGGACACTTGGTCAATCAGTAGTTTCAAAACCTGAAACTTATCAATGAATGTTTGATTCTGTGATCGTTAGGTCTCGTTTGGGCACAGTGTATACTGACTGAGCACTGTCCCTGTCTGTCCCTGTCTTGTTTTGGTGGCCTTTGTGTCTCCTCATATCCTTCAATGCTGTGATGCCTTTGGTTGTAGGACAAATATGCTTAGACTGGGCTGTTTAGGAGGAAAAAGGATTCTTCACTATAAGGGCTGGTGATTGTGGCAACAACATAAGGTTATGTATGACACATTCGAATAATGGTTTGATGGATTCTTGTTGTGCAGTTGAGAAGGCAAAGTTCTTCTACAGTTCGGGTTTCTTCTTAACAGTCTCACCAGATTCTATGCTGGTGGTGGCCAAGCATGCTGCAGAGACAGGAAAAGTGTGTCTGAAACCATGACTGAATTGTTAAGTCCAATTTCATGTTTACTAGACACAGTATCTTTTTAACCACAGGCAAGAAGGTCATTTGTGCTTTTGTTCTTCATCATAGGATTCAGAGTTTAAAACAACTTGGGTGTGGATGGGTGATAATAGTATTACATGGTAAACTTGGCTGCACCATTCATCTGCCAGTTTTTCAAGGACAAGCTCTTGGAGGTTCTCCCGTAAGTTCCTCTGGTCTCATGCTGATGTCATCCAGCGCAGGTCTTTCTGTTCAAAAGCTGGTCTCTGAAAGATGACTACTGGAAGTTCAACTCATACAAACCCTTATTTCTTGTGTGTACATTGACAGAAGGAAGTTTGTCTTGCATGGTGCTTCACTCTTATCTTACCTTGCTTATTCAGCTGACTATGGACAAATTTTCTTGTCTCAACACTTTGTGAGGGTTGTGAGACTATCTTATGTCTCTTCACTTTCTGACCATGGATGGGAGTGTTTTACTGCAGCTATGTTGACTTACTCTTTGGAAATGAGACTGAGGCTAAGACAATATCTTCAGTTCTAGGCTGGGAGGTAATTTTTCACTCATTTGTACCAATGCTTGTCTTGCAGTCATTATTGTTGATCAATGATGCAAGGGCTTTGTTTCTGTTTTTAACTCTCTGTACTAACATCTGCAGAATATCTGTTGTCAATCCTTCTTTCTTACATGTGGAGCTTCATTTCATGTTGCAGACAGAGGATACAGAAGTAATTGCCTTGAAGTTGGCAGCATTGCCCAAGGCATGTGGCACACACAAGCGTGTTGTGGTCATCACACAGGGTACAGATCCCTCAATTGTTGCTGAAGATGGCAAGGTATGAAACCATATTATGACTAGACCTTCCAGCAAGAAAAGAGAAACTTGAGTTGTATGAGGATAATCGGATTCAGAAACATCCACTGAGCAAGGAACCATCTGATGTTGTGTGACAATTGTTGAGAAAGAAAATACAGGCCTGATGTAATGTTTTCTTGGTCTACTTTGCTGGCCTATTAGTCAGCGTGTGTGTGAGCTCTCTTAAAGATTTTAAAGTAGAACTGATCATTGGTTTCCACACTGCTCAGGTCACTAAATTTCCAGTTATCTTGCTGCCAAAGGAGAAGTTGGTGGACACAAACGCAGCTGGTGAGTAATGGAAACACAGCCATGACCGTCTGACCATTTATGACATGCTGTAGAATCCAAAGAAGTGGAATGTGTTCTGATAGGATTCATTTATTAGCTACAAAGTCAGGGTATCTACCCTACTTGTATGATGCTGGAAAGTGGCTGATGTCATTGTGGCTTACAGGGGATTCATTCGTGGGAGGATTTTTGTCGCAATTGGTGTTGGGAAAGAGCATTAGTGACTGTGTTGCTGCAGGAAACTATGCTGCTAATGTTATCATTCAGCGCTCTGGCTGCACATTGCCATTGAAGCCTACTTTCCATGCGGATTAGAGCCTACATTTTCATGTCAATCTCATGCTTTGCTCAAAGTGGAGGAAGAAGCTGTGACTTTCTTTCAGGCTCTGGATAGGTTTAGATGTTTGAATGCAAATCAACAGGGAACTTGGCTGAAATGTGCTTTGTTTTCTTGTTGACCACAATAGACTGGCAGCATCTTCATTAAAGTGGCAAATTGTTGAGGACCAGGTGTTGGATTTCTTATGTATTCAGTTGTCTGAGAACACTTGCTCTGTGCTATGCTCGGAATTATGAATTTGCAACTTCATTTGCAGTCCTGAAACCTGGATATTCAGTATGTGTGTAATCTAGGGACTTGGTAGTCTGTATGGTTTGGAAGTCCAATACTAGGATGCATCTACACCTTCTGGTATGACCTTGTGTTTGAACCTTGTCCAAGTCAGATGACAAAGGCTAGTCAGCAAAGTGCTGTTTACAGATGTCAGTGTTAAGTTGATACCATCAACGAATCTGTTCTAGCTGAAATCACCACTGTCTGGTTGTCTTTTTAATGTCATGCCTTCTAGCACACAAAATTCTGCCTTGTACTGCTACTATTTCTATTCCTTTGTTTTTATGCTCTTTGTTTTAGGTACAGGATATGGATGCATGCATTGGAATATATATGGTGGTCTACTGGTTGTACAATGTATAAAGGGATGATGGTGAAATTGGATCTGGCTCCTGATTATTGGTTTTTTGGACTCACTAGAACCAAGTGAACATCATTGCTGAGTCTTCATGTGGGTGCAACCTAATGTTTGTGCAAACAAACAGAAAGCAATTAGACAGATTTTAGATGAAGGTGATATGTTTTTCTGACAGCCAAATACTTGATCATATATACATGGTCAATACCTGAGATCTTTGCAGAAATATCTTAAGCACCATGCATGTTGGGAGCAAATTATGGTTCCAAGAAATGCTCACCATGAGGTGCAACCTCTTGCAGTGGCCGAATGATGGTAGCTATAATTCAAGTACAGAACAAGGAATTAATTGGATTAGTTGAGAGTTTGTAAGTATTGTTAGTGACAATACATCCTTGCAGCATGCAAAATGCCATGACAAGTAGCATCAGTCCTAAGTCCAAGCTATAATTTAGCTTTGATGTTTGTTTGAAAACACCTTGAGCAACAAAGACATCAGATGCATTCAATTTGTGGGCATTTCTGAAAAAGATTATTCATGAAAGAATCCGTAAATATAGGAACTTCAGTTTTATATCAAGTGTTGCAACTCCTGAAACAACTTTGAGTCTGTTCAATGTGATTTGCCCTAGATTTATATTTCACAAAGTCTTCTAAATGAGCCCACAGGAACGAAACATTGATTCTAATCCAATGGACTTATTGTGGTGCAAACAGAACATCAAATTACATATAGAGACGTCTCCATGGTCAGATCATAAATGGGTCATTACCTGCAAAATGCAACATATAAATTGATTACTTAACCTCAGTATACCAAAATCACAGTATGATAAATTCATCATCTAGCCAGTATCAGTAGCAGCTACAACATAGAATGGCCACCTATATTCACACAGAATAAATACATCTAGATATATGAATGTGCATCCATCACAAAAATGGAAAGAGAATCAAGTATGAGTCCTGACATTTGTATTGGTGTCTTGTGGCCAAGGCTTCTCAAATTGACCCAACAGATAAAAGCCATTTGGAGTGACCACCCAGTTGCAGTGAAATTCACATGGCATGAAACCATAACTAGGGCCTTGAAAGACAATTATACCAACAGACTCAGGGTGATGAGTAGAAGTAAAGTCACAAGTAAACAGTGTTGTCCCCCAAATGTTAGTATTGAAATGGAATTGATAGCTTGATGAGTAACCGAGTGTTTGCAGGCCTAGATCATTATCTCTAGAATGACAATGAAGCTGCAGCACCTCCCCTGGCATTTCATTTGAGATGACAACAACTGTTTCTTGGCAGGTCACAGGTTTTCCCATCACAAGTAACTGCATAAGAACCACAAACACACAGGCTGCCATTGGCATAATGACTTGCCCATTGATCCCCTGATGAACAGCCATAGCTACTGCCACTACAATAGAGTTTTTTTTCTCAGAGTTGCTTCACACTTACAAGCTATACTATAACTCTCAAGACCCACAAAACATGAATTCCAGGAGACAGAAAACTAGCACAAAAGAAGAGGGACTGAGTTAACCTTTGAGTTCCCCTTTGTAGCTCTTTCTATATAGAGTTTTGAGAAAGTTGTGACAGCCCCTCCCCCACACTCACCCCTTCTCACCACTCTATTTTCTACCCTAGTTCACTTTATGTAGTGGGAAATAGAAAGTACTGGAAAGATGTTGATGACTATGATGTATGATGGGTTAGCATCAAAGATTGTGATGTTGATTTTTTGCTCTCTAAAAACTTGTCAGGAACATGACAAAATGTTATATGACTGGCCAATCACCAGCATAGCATTTTGTACACCTCACTATCAACATGATTTAGATAGATACATTTCCTACATGTCTAATTGGGATGCGGGTTGTGATCCTTTCCAGCTTTGCAAGTGGCTCTGAGTTATCCACCTTATGTTAAAATGTCGAATCAATGTCAATGTTTGGGTTGGTAAATCTTGATCCATAGGTTATTCGGTGACTGGTTGACACATCAGAGGGATCCTTCAAGTATCCAAAACTGGGGCTATTGGATCCCAGTTTTCATTGAAACTGGGGACGAAATTAGAAGTGAGGATGAAAACAATCCGCACCTGGTAAAAAAAACAGGGGTTCAAACTAGTTTCTCAGGTAAACTGGTCCTGGAGGCAGTTCCAGGGTCAGCTTTGGATTTGCATTACCTGCTACCATCACTGATGCTCATTTTTTTCATTAGATCAATGGCGCTTGCCTCGCTGTGACCTGCAACTTGTGACTGTCAACATTGGTTTTGTTTGGTGAGTTTCCAGGGTTGCAACTTTTGATGGTTGCCGTGGGAGAACATGGACTTGCAACTTCTCTGGGAAGAAAGGCACTTAACAAAGGTTCCAAGTTTCCCTGTGCGACTTTTTCAACCAAGTTGCCTTGAGAAGGAGGGGGACATGGAAGCCCCAACAAAGTTCTCTGGGGGACATCCCCCTTCCCAAATTCCCATTTTTTCATGGACAAAGTTTTCAAAAGATGTCATTATAAGGAATTCATGTATTAACGACTAGATTTATGACTAGTTTTAAGTTGTAAATATCACATGCGACATTACAATGTCTAATTGTTTTGGGCAAGTTGCAAGAACATTATTGTAAACGACAATACATGGGATATTATGTGACACCCAATCACAACAACAATTGCATCCTCCATGCACCTCAACCATTTTTTTCATCCATGTTGTCTTGGATGGTCATAGGCTTAGTCACACCAAGGTTGTGACTACATTTGTGACACATCTATGACCAAACATATACACATGCATGACCGTACATATGATAACAAATGTCCAATGCACACATTTTTATTATGTAGGTTAAAAAAGGTAGGTAGATATCCTAGGTTAGGAAGTTGAACTAACAACCTATGCCTAACCCTAAACTAGGTAGCCTAGCTTGCAACCTAGGATTAAACTTAGCATATGCATAGGTTGCAGGGTTGAAGATTTGAACCTTTCATTTTCACATTGAAAAACCAAGTACTAAACCATTGCATCACATCTTTAACAAACAATATTTTGTGTCATTTTATTAGTATGATCATTTTTTTAACGTACCTACATAACCTAACTTAGCTACCCTACTTAACCTAATCACAAACTTACCATGCTTCATAGATTGATATAAATTTCGTGTGAAATTTAGTTTTCTTTGGTTTGTACAAAAATTGCATGAATTTTGTGTTATGGTTAATATGAATGATATTTGTAAGTATTCAATATCTTAAATATTCAAATGGATGGGATTTTTTTTTTGAATGACATATATGAATGTTCATGTTTAATAAACAAAATTCGCATAGTTTTATCCAAAATTACATCACGATAATTGCACAAATTTAGTTAATATGTAAATTGCATGTACTTCATATGAAGATATCTCAAGTAGAAAATACACATCATTTATATATATATTCCATTGCATTTTTACACTTTGAAGCCCATGGATTTTGCACATAGATATTGGTTTACGATTTTCTCATGGATTTTATTGAAATTTCATGATATTCTAAGTTTGTGACGTATGTACGTAGTCTACCTAGCCTAATGACTGAATGTACTAGCTTATTTACCTAGTTACCTACCCTAGCAACCTACATAGGTTAACTACTTAATTACCTAAATAGTTTAATTACTCAACTAATTAGTTAATTAACATACCTACCTACCTAGCCTACGTAATCTACCTACCTTACTTATTTACAAGTAGTTTAATTACATATGTAACCTATTTGTTTAACCTACTTATCCACCTAAATTACTTATTTGACCTAATTATGTATGTAGCCTAGGTATCTAATCTAGCCTCCCTACTTACTTATTCTATGCAATCTAATTATCTATCTAGGCTACCTACCTGCCTAACTACTTTACCTATATACTTAGCTTAATTACATATAACTTTATTTTACCTAGCTACTTAACATAGGAATGTATGTTTAAACTACCTACATACCTACCTACCTATTAATTACCAACCTCCTTAACATTTTTATTCATCTATTCATCCAAATGTCACTATGAGAAACCTATGTCCATTGTAACTTGTTCGATGCAACTAGATTACAACTAAAAAGTGTTCAATAAAACTAGATTATAACTAAATAGACAAGTTGCAACAAACATGATTTTCTCATAGTGTGTCCAACTTTCTTGTTATAAATAATCATACTTGCAACTGAAAATGGACATGTAAGTTCAATAGTACATACAATAATTGCAAAAACAACTTGTTTTTCGGTTTTCATTGGATGTGATAAACTATGGTTGACATTAATTCATCTTTCATCCATTTTTTCATCCAAAATGCATAGTAGTCACATTTACAACTACAAATTGGCATGTGCCAAGATTTAACTACATTTTTTACTAAAAGTTTTATGACTTGGGAACATGTAGGACTACAACAATTACAATTGCAAAATTAGTTGATTTTGACACTAGTTGTACCCATAGTTGCAAACATAACGTAAAAATGGATCAGATTTCTTGTAGTGCATAGTCCTTGGGCAACTTCCTTAAGCAAGTTGCTTATGGAAGACATGGATTTGCAAATTCCTCAAGAGTACTTAACCAAGTTTCCTTGGGCAAGTTTCTCAATCAAGTTGCCCTTGGAAGAATGGGACTTAGAAGCCCATCCAAGTTGCCCAAAGAACAACCCCGCTCTCCAAGCAACTTGGTTAGAATATTTCCTAACCAATTGGTTAAGGTTCCATGTCTTCCAAGTCCCCTTCTCCCTAGGGACCTTGGTTCCCAATTCCCTCAACAAAAGTTACACAATGGACGAATAATCTATGTGTTAATCTATTTTACAACTTGTCATCTATATTGAACAACATTTTTTTCAACTATTCATTTATTATGTTTCATCTATATTATGCAAAATTTTCCTTCAACTTTTCATTGTGAAATGTTGGATAATATGGATGAAAATTTACATAATGGATGAAAAGTTGAAAAAAATTATACAAAATAGTTGACAAGTTGTAAAATAAATTAATGTACGTACAACATTCATTCATTGTGTAACCTTTCCCAAGGAATTGGGAACCAAGGTCCCCAAGTAGAAGGGGACTTGGAAGCCCTAACCAAGTACCTAGGGAACATTCCCACCAAGTTACTTGGAGGAAGGGGATGTTTTCTAGGCAACTTTGTTGAGGCTTCCAAGTCCCCTTCTTCTTTGAGCAACTTGGTTGAAAATTTTGCCCAAAGAAATGGTTCATCCTTCTCCTTTAGGAAGTTGTAAGTCCCCTTCTTCCCCAACTAACTTTGTTGATAAAGTCATTTAAAGAAACTTAGTTAAGTCCACTTCTCCCCAAGGAAATTGCAAGTCCTTGTCTTCATGGAGCAACTTGCTTCAAGAAACTCCCTGGGGACTAGATTTTCTTCTTCATCTATTCATGGAAGAAAATGGAGAATTTGACAAAAGAATCGAACCCTAGACCTTTTGCTTGAGGAAATTGTTTGGGGACATCTTCTTTTTCATCCATCCATGGAAGAAAATGAAAATTTGGCAAAAGAATCAAACCTTGGACCTTTGGGCTAAAAGGGATTATTACCATTACACCATAATTTTTTCTTGAAAAAGGTGGTGCAAGAAAGAGAATTAATACATTCATCATGGTTTGGGTATGGTAAAAGAACTTTATAAAATAGTTATCTTGTTGGACACTATCTTACAATTGCATATAGGGCTGAATGTTGCATTTAGTTTGTTACCTTTGTTACTTCTCACCACCACCACCACCATCAATTGACAAAGTATTATTAGTGTAATTGACTTTCAATTATGGATTTGAAGGTATTTGAACCATTGAATTTAGGACTTTGTGCAAAGCAAAGGCACTTGGGTTTCCAAGATCCTAAAACTATACCGTTGGTAATATGTCAGATTGGAATAGGTGCAAGAATTACTATGATTAAAAATGCGTTGCATGCATCAGAAGCTTTTGCAACCCTAGTAGGAATTCTGGTGGACACACTTGTTGAAAACTCCAAATCAGAACCCATTCTTTTGATTGAATCTATTGCTAACCATTGTAGGACATGTTAACGAGTTAGTTCTAGGAGTTAAACAAGTAGATCTTGATGTCTGATTTTGAGGCCAAAATCTAGTTTTCAAGGGGGGGCTAATATTAACCCAAATTTTCATTTATTGTAAATAATAACCAGTTGTTACCAATAAGTAACTAGCAAGACATTATTATTTTAAGAAACTGTTAAGTTGTTATTAGGCAATGTCTAATCGGTCTGTTAAGTTAACCAATAGCATGTTTGTTAGAGTAATTGGTCTATTGACAAAACATGTTTGTTGATCAACCTATGGCCAATAGCCATTTTAGTTTAATTTTGGTTTACTTGGCTGTAGTACAAGCTAGTGATTATTTAAATTAAAACAACATTATGTTTTGATATAAGTAGGAGGATTTGAGGAAGATTAGAAAGTTTAATTTTCTAATCTGATTTTCGGATCTGTTTCGGATTTTTTTTGTAACTTGTGCATTTGTAAATAAACATCTTCATGTTTCTTTTTTTTTTTTTTTTTTTTTTTTGTTGTTCTCATATCTGAATTATAACACCTGTTAATGTTTGTATGCAAGACAAATTTTGCAAAGTAAAGAATAATTTTGTTAAATTTTAGGAAATAAAAAACACCCTTAACAACCATGTATTGGTAATGAGAAGGCAATTGATGAACTCTATATGATTTTTCTAAATATCATGTGTCCAACTCCATTAAAATCTATAAAATCAAATCTTATATCATTTCCACAGGCATATGTAGCTCAAGGTGTTTTGTTTCAAGGTTTATTGAAATCTTTGTCAACTGGTATGAACTTTTTCCAAAACCAATGCCTTGTCCACACGAGCTCTGTTTCTTCAATGGGCACTCCTTTTGTTTCAGGCAGATAAAACATTACAAAAACTTGCAATACAATGATCCACGCAGCGAAGAAGATGAAGAAGCCCCACTTAAGGGAGCACAACATGGACAAGAATGTTTCAATCATTACAAAGGAGAATAGGAAGTTCACTGATGCCTGGATGCTCAACCCTGCCGACCTTGTTTCAAGTGGGAAAATTTCAGTAGGAATCAAATATGCAAGTGGCGCCCATGACCATGACCATCCCATGAGAAATGCACATAAGAATACCACCACAACTATTGAAAGTGAATGTGGCAAGTGCGCTCCATCTTGTAATCCGAAACGAAGGATCAAAGCCAGTGCAATCTGCATAAGAATTCAAAACAATGCTTATTGTTTGATTATCATTGAGAAGATGATCAAAATTTTAGACTCCACATCCTTGTCTCCAAATTTTTTTGGAGAGTATGAAGATCATGGCAATTAATAGATTTATTCCCCTTTCACTTTTATTTTCCAAATCAATGTATTAATTTGTTTTGGCATCATATATTGTTTAAAATCTCAACTTATTATTTTGGGCCCAATGGGAAATTTTGATATAAGAGATTGCAACTAAGGCCCACTTACACTAGGAGTCAGGGTTGAAAAAAACTTGGGGCCAATTTTGAGCATTTTTGGCTTGTTGTTTGGCCCCAAGTTACTAGTAAATTGCTCAAACTAATGTCCTGACAAAAATAGAATGATTGTTAATTGCAATTAATTACATTTGCAAACTTGTTTCAATTATGTTAAATGATGGTGAAAATATTTTAACTAGCCATCAATCTTTTGACATTTTGTAGGTTAAAGGTTTTTAGAGAGTCAAATTCGTGCTCTTACTTAGTTTTGAAGGAATTATTTTTAGCGTATCATTATTCATGGGTCATTCTAAACATTGAAATTCCTTACAAACATGTAGTCAAAAATGTCAAATAAACTTAAAGGATAAACTAGAACAACAACACAAATGATAAAAAATACAATTTTGTATGTATCTATATAACAATCCAATGTTGATGTTAAACATGACTTTTAACAATGTCATCACCATGAAATTAGTTTTAAGAAAATGATAAATAGAATATTTATTATGGATTAGGAATAATCTATAAACAATTATAGTCTGAAAAAATGACAATAAATACTTAGCAAATGGAAAATTATTAAAGGTACTTACCAGAGAGATGAACATTTGGAGATTGCCTAGCATGAGTAATGCCCTGCGGCCGAGGCGGTCCACTAGGAATAAGCCAAACAAAGTGGCTAGTATAGTAGTGCCTGCTAAAATAACAGCTGAGTAAAGGGCTCCATCACTTTTGAAACCCAAAGTTGAGAATAGAACAGGTGCATAGAAGGAGAGGTCATTGCTTCCAGTGAATTGGTTGAAAATTTGGAATAGGCAAGAAACAATAAGTGGAGGTAAGCTCTTCCCTTTGAACACATCTTTAAATGCAGCAATTCCCTCACGAGATTCGTGATTGCCTGCAATCAAAATGTCTTCAAATTCAACATCCACATTCTCTACTCCTCGAATCCTTCTCAGCACTGCTTTTCCTTCTTCGTGTTTGCCTCTTTGAATAAGGCTGTTCGGGGTATCAGAAAGTGCAATCCCAGCAATGGTTATTAGAATTGCAGGGACACCTCCCAAACCCAAAGAGACTCTCCATCCATTACGGGCCATCTTTGCAGTGCCATAATTGATTAAATTAGCCAAAAAAGCACCCACCGTTACGCCAAGTCCAAAGAGGTAGTTCAAGCTCCCTCGCCATTTAAAGGGTGCCATCTCAGACAAGTATAGTGGTGCTGCCTGCTCACCACACACAACAAGGAGGCAAGACAACAAAAACATGTAAGTAATGAGAAATAATAAGGGAATCATGGAATGTTGAGACCCAACTAAATTAGTATGGCCATACATGCTTGTTCATGTCACCTATGCATGATACCCAATTCCAATATGGTCAATGGGCAAATTTTCTTGGAACCTTGCTTAGCTTCTCCGCTAGGTACAAGTCGGATATAAGGAGCCATAACCCAAGTAGTTCCTGAGTAAAGATAACAAGTTGATATGGTAGCACACATGATTGGTTCCATAATGCTTAACTAGTGTTTAAATTGTTTAATTAATGCTTAAGTAATGCTTTAAACCATTGGTTACATTAAATTATTTTCAAACTTATTCAAATGCTACATTTATAGATTTAAGAACATTTTTGAATAAACAAAACACACATTTTTAATATTAATTTAATATATTAGACCTTGAAACATGTCAAATAAGCACAAGATACAAAAGAAATTACTTCTAACTATGCTTGCACCCAACTATCCTTGGAAGGAGCACAATTTATGAAGTATCTTCATCAAGTAGAGTAAGCCTTAGTGTTTCATAGACTTCACATCATTACTAGTTTTCTCAATTCAAATTATGGCAAGGATTTAACAAATTTATTGAATAACTATCTTATTGCTAAGGATTGAAGGCCTTGTAAGGTGTCAAGTTCAATGTATTTCCATGATGATCACTCAACCTGAATTCAAACATACACTAAGACAAACGATCCATTCAAGTTTGGAGTATATTCTTATTCTATTTGTATGGCCTGCGGACCTGCTGGTGGCTTGCAAAACAATATAAGCAACCCTTTGAATTGGAAAACCAATGTGCAATCATCAAAGGGGACCTAAGAATCAATTTGCGACCTTCTGAAAATGAGTGATTCGTCCATCCTTTTGAGCTACAAAGTCTATAGATGGTGTGAGTAGGGAAATAGGTGACTGGAGGAAGGCACAACCAACATCTAGGGATTCATTTGCTGAAACAAAAGGAATGAGTTTTGTCATCACTTTCAAATTTGCTAAAGGGTCACTCTTTGTAATTGTTGGGCACCTCACCCATTTGTTTGGAGGGTATTATTTTGCTACCCAATTATAAATGGGGTAAATGTTATTATCTAAACAAGTTTCTTTATAAATATGGTATTTTGACAATTGATGAATATCTAAAGTTAGAGATGAATGAAATAAATAGCACACCAATAATTATATTTTCAAATGCCTTGTTTATTTTATTTATTTTTAATTCAAGGTTTATCTGGTGGCTTAAGTTTTTTCCTAAATGCTTATCAAATTTATCTCCAAAGAAATAAACAAATATCTTATTTTGAACTACATCATTGCTGTAAGAATGCAAGCGACTCCCCCATGAAATTTTGCAAATAATTTACCCACTCCAACATAACACATGACGTCTACTTCAATTGTCTAATTAGACATTGACTATGTGGTCTCGAGATTGGTGCCTCAGGAGGAGGATCATCAAAAACATGATAACATGGTTAGATCCAAACTGAAGTGCAAGATGTTGAAACCAACCTGGTTGGAGAATCCAAGACCCCACCCCAAAAGGCTTTGGCCAATAACAAGCATGGCCAGATTTTGAGCTGAAGCTCTCAAGATCACACCCATCAGGAAAGAGATCCCAGCAACAAGTATGCTTCCTTTTCTGCCATAATGTCTTGTGACATAAGATGAAAACCAGGTGGACACAAATGCAGCAAGGTACAGGGCTGAATTGTATGCTTGCAGATTTTGGTTGTTGTATTGGCAGTAAAGACTGCCTTCTCCTAACTCTGCTTCACGCCTCTTGTTCACAACTACAGTTGGGAAGAACTTCTCCAAGAAACTGTTCATTTCTGCAACCCCACCTGCAGAGCCAAAACAAAACATTAGAGAGTGCACACAATGATCAATCATAGTTGCACCAGAACAGATCTCATAATTCACAATTCTGAAGCTAATCACATTACAAAAACCTTCTTCCACTTAGAAAAAATCCACATAACAAAACCCTGAATGAATTTCCGTTTTGAGATCCTTGGTCAGTCATGTCAATTATTAATGTTCAAACAGGGTTCTCTCAACAATCAACTCAAGTCTTGGGGAACAAAACTCGTCATATATATACGCCAAATTATACGTGGAATTAATTGACACCCAAGAACACTCACCATTGATGCCTATATCATAACCAAACATGAGACCACATGATGCAATCAAAAGACAAATGAACACCAAATAGCTCGTTGTGCGGCCTTCAAAATTCTTGAATTCTCCACCACCTGCCACAACTAAGTTCCCTCCAGCAACAGCCATTGTCAAATTTGATGAGCTTTTGGTCTTTGTGAGCTCTGCTGCTCAGCTCCAAAGTCTCAATAGAAACTAAGATGCTGGTTCCAAATTGGAGAGCATTTTGTAGCACACCACAAAAGCCCAGTGCTGAGCAGCAGGCCACTGAAAGGGGTGGTGAAAGGAAGTGGGCCAGGCCTTGGGCTTTTAAACTAGTTCTTTATCGTTGACCCTTAAACTAGGGCTTTAGGATTGGACCTAAGCATCCCCTATTTGGGCCCATGTCCATCGTACTCGTGACATCCTACATACAATGTTTATATTCCCGGGGCCTTGGACTTTAGAGCATTTGCACCCATGTCTCCTCTATTTGGGCTTGTCTTATTGCTTATCACATCCTACGGAGTAGTGTTCATATCATGGCTTGTGTTGTTGACTCTATTGT
>Ga0209208_10003209_pt1 | contig 23503 bp, 17 predicted proteins | sample S1TSphfallax_3_FD_187694 | JGI IMG/M metagenome (GOLD analysis project Ga0209208, IMG submission 187694) | Host-associated microbial communities from peat moss isolated from Minnesota, USA - S1T2_Fd - Sphagnum fallax MG (SPAdes) (version 2) | ecosystem: Host-associated > Plants > Peat moss >...
CCTACTCCAGTCAGAAAATCAAATTCTCAGGTATCAAAACTTTGCTAAAATTTAACCCAAAAAATTAGCAAAATAAGCTGAATTTACACTAGAAAAACCCAAAAAAAAAAATCCAAAAAAATATTAAAAATATTAAAAATATTCCCAACCACTATATTATATTTACCTTAATACCTTTTTAGTGAAGGTTTGGCAGTAATTAAATTATTTTTGAATTTTTAGAAAATTATCTATTTCAAATGTCAAATTTTTTAAGGAAAGTACAAAGGAGGGAAAAGAACAAATTTTTTGTCTCATTATTATTATTATGTTAGAGGTTTATTAGAGTGCAGGGAACCCACCAAAGAAGCTGCCCTATATTTATTGTCAATTTTTCATTAAATTTTTTAATTTATTTTAATTTTAATTATTTTTTAAATTTACAAAAATCACATGGCCTATTTGGCTTTCAAAACCAAAGGCCTAAAGTAGCCCAAGTCTGGCTTTTCAAGCTTAGCCTTCAAGGAAAAGCCCAAGTGCACATTGGTTACACACTCTGACTACATGACCTAAAAATGCAAAGATATTTTGCAATTCACACACCCTCTGTGTGTGTTCACAGCACTCTCTCTTTGTATCTGTGATTGTATGGCAGTTTTAAGGTGCATTCACACTTGGTGTTAAGGACTCTAGTGTTTTAAGTCCCCCTAACACCAAGCTAGTCATTTAGGACCTAAACCTATTTTACCACCAAAATTTTATCTTAAGTTAACATTCACTTAATATTAAACAATCACCCATTTAACATCGGGTGCCACCTAAGATGCCACCTAGACTTTCACTTAACACTGACTTAACATTAGGTGTGAATGCACCTTTAAAAGGTCTATAAATGGTGTTCCTCACATCTTCTTCTTGTCCAAAATTAAGACATTTCAGAAGGATTCTACAAAAACTTTTTTGCTGGATGAAAATGATGAGTTGAAGATACTCTAAACAATATAGCAAGTTTCCTTTGCTCTAAGTCAGAATGTCAAAACTTTAAAATGTGCGAAAATTTAAAAAAAAACATGGAGTAATTCAAAAATATATATTATGTTAATACATTTATTAAACAATTATACAATTTACATTAAAAAATAGTTTCACATTAATTTCCTCCTATAAAGCCTCCAATATCAACTGTCAAAAATGGGTCGCCTTTCAAAATGTTGTAACCACTTGATATCTAAGTAGGTTTTAGATCTGAAATCAACCTCCTTTCTTTACGATTTTGATGGATGAAAACTATGAGTTGAAACTACTCTGAATGATATAGCAAGTTTTCTTTGCTCTAAGTCAAAATGTCAAAATTTTAAGATGTGAGAAAGTAAAGAACATGAAGTAATTAGAAAAAATATTATGATACTATATTTACTAAACAACTATACAATTTATGTGAAAAAATAGTTTCATATTAATTTCCTCCTATAAAGCCTCCAATATTGACTATCGGAAGTGAGGTGGCCTTTCAAAATGTTGTACCCACATGATATTTGAGTAGTTTTTAGATTTGAAATGAACCTCCTTTTTTTACAATCACATTAGTACTTTCTATATGAAGAAAAAACAACTTTCAATTCAAAATAATCCACAAAGGGTTTGTAACTATTTACATCAATATGCATTTTTTTGGGTGGTTTCAATGGATGACGTTTGAACCTTTTTTGGGGATTTGCACTTTGACCCACATAGATCCTTCCACTCTTTTTACAAGTGATTTTGTAAACATGATACATCATGTTTACACTTTCCTTGCATTTTTTGACAATTTGGGGCTTGTTGATGTAGAAGCAATTGCATGAGGTTGAACAAATTTTTCATCACTTTCTGATTGTTTTGTAGTTTTGTCTTTCATGCTTGTCAATAGTTTGCTTGCTAATTCATATGTCTAGTCCCACCAAAGGCTTGGATCTATGATGCCATACATGAAGTATAACATGTTCATTTGGAAAGGCGTAAGTGGACTTACATACCTAGACTTAAGCCTACACATAATTTTATGTAGGGACACATCTCAACAAAACTCTTGTTTAGATTCTTTGCCTAGACATAACTCTAAGTACGGTCATGTGGCAACAAACTATTGGTTAGACTCTTTGAATGGTATAGTTGTAACATAGTTGAAATTACAATGTGATGACCTAGTTAGAATGTAGTTGAAATTTCAACTCATTATTTGATGATGTCATGGTTTATTAGTGGATGAAGTTCATCCAATGGGAGGTTACCCCAAATGACATTTCTTGAAATTGGAAAATAGTTGAAAATTTAATTTTGAGATTTGGATGAAGGTGGATGAACTTTATCCAAAAGTTGAAAATGTTTCGTCAACTAAAATGGTTTGTTGCTTTCAACTAAAATCTTGTTGCTTTAATGTTAGTTGAAAAATTGACACATGTAAGTAGGCTTCAATTGTGTTGTGGGTTCGACTCAACATTGTCAACTATTTTGGTAGGCAATTAAAAACGTCATTTTGAGTTGAAAAAAAGGTTTTACAATTGGAAGTGATGTTTTCAATTTCAAAATGTAGTTGAAACATAGTCAAAACCATAGTTGAAAACCTTGGTTTTTCTTCTAGTGACACTTAAAAGCATATTCTAAAAAGTATAATTGGCCATTTATGATGGTTTTCATACTAAATAAGCTACCACAGAACATGCCTATTATTTCAACGTATAAAGGTCAAATAATAGGTGATAAAATAACATAAGTAGGTTGTGATTCGGGGGTAGGTAACTAAGAAATAACAACATTTGGCTAAAAAATGTACCATTGGTTATTTCACTAATTCAAGGTAAGAAAAAAAAAACTAGAAATTTACTTAGTGTGGAAATTGGAGGCAAGAAAAATGATGACATCATTACATACCATGTCCCTTCTACTAAGACTTGGAAATAGTTACTATGTGGCCACCTCCCCAAAAAACTATTGCCAATATTAGATTTTGATTTTAAAGAAAATACCAAAATTAAAGACTTAGTATAACCCATTATGGACCTTAAGTCCCCAAAAAAGGTTAAGGGTTCAAATCGGTGTTGTTCTATTATATGAGGTTCATGTAGATATGAACCAAGGTACGCACTCTAATATTCAAAACCCGAACTGGGTGGTATAACATAGTGGAATACCTAAGAAAGACTTGAGTTACTTATTGCAATTGCAAGAGATAATAGTGCACTTATACATACCTAGAGTCTCTTTCTAGAAGCAACTTCTATTCATATGTAGTGAAAAAAAAAATTCTTTTTCTAGAAGCAACTTCTATTCATATGTAGTGAAAAAAAAAATTCTTTTTCTAGAAGCAACTTCTATTCATATGTAGTGAAAAAAAAATTTGCCTACTTCCTTGTAAGTGTATGTTAAATGCAAGCTACACAAGTTAAGGCAAGGAATTAATTTAGTGTTTGCTTGGAATGCAAGGAGAACTTGGGGAGAATTATGAGTTGAGTTACTATTATCATGTATTTTTCAACGGATCCACTTTTCCATGTGAGATGTTTTTTATAACTTTCTTATATTTCGCAATGATGGTGTTTGTTTCTTTTGCATTACTTTTGTAATGATGGTGTTTTGCAATGGTGGTCTTTAGTGTGTAAATCATATTTTTATAGAAATTGGTTTTGTGCAAAAATTTGTGAAAACTTGATGACTCAAAGATGATTAGAAGTTGATTACCTAGGTGATTTATGGATTTTGGAGATTGTGTCATAATGGGGTTTTAGGTTGTGATTATGTCAGATTTCTATTAGTTTTTTATTTCTTTTTCCATGCATTGAAGAAGCTTTTTCTTTGCATTTTTCACTACACTATTGTTGGGATGATGGGCTTTCTAATAAAATTATGAAATAAACACATTTTGCATTTTTTTGGCCAAGGTTTTTCTTTTATGATTTTTGGTTTCTTTAGAAAAATAATTGTCAAAAGAGCAACCATTTTTGAGGTGCATTGTGGAAGAAATTGTTTCACTTCTCTTTCTTCCAAAATGGTTATGTTCATGTAGGGATGTGTGGGTGGAGGGGTGATTGATTATGGGAGTGTTGGGGTCTTTTTTTATAGTTGCAAAAGTTGTTATAAGTTTATATCAAGCTGGGTTCCTTGATTGTTTTTATGCATAAACTTGCAAAAGATCAAACTTACACTTAGATTTTCAATCTTGTTTGTGCAAACATGTTTGTTGACTTGATTACATTTGTGCAAAAACTTGCAAAAGATCAAACTTGCACTTTAGTTTTTCAATCTTGTTTGTACAAACACATTTTGTTAACTTGATCACATTTGTGCAAAAAACTTGCAAAAGTTTGGGTTGGGATGTTTTGGTTCTTCAATCACGCTTGTGCAAATTGTAAACACATTTAGGTTTCTAAATTATGTTTGTGCATAAACTAGGGTTTTTATTTTGTAAACCCATAACATGGTTGTTGTTTTTTAAACCCATAATAGGATTGTTTGCATTTGCTAAACCCATAAATAGGGTTGTTGCTCTCTTGCATTTGTTAAATGTGGTGAACTTATCCACTGTGTTCATTAGCTTCGTGTCTTGGCAATTTGGTTACAAACTTTGAACTTTTAAGTTGCATTGAGGGTTCTTTTTGTAGTTCACATTTACTTTTGTGGAGTTTTTCTTTACTCTTGATGTTGGTTGTGAGGGCTCCAACATACATTAGTTTTTTGTTGAAATTGTTGATGTGTATGTGGTTTTCTTTTTTTCTAATTTCATATGAGGCTTTGGAATCACCTTGTTGAGTTTTTTTTTCTTTTTCACATTTAGTTGTTTTTTTGTGTAAAAGTATCTTATGTAAGCTTTCATTTGTTGAAGCACATTGTTTAGGGTATTCTTGCAATGTTATAAATTGTTTTGCATTTTGAAATTCTACATCAAAGGTTGGAAGCAAAGGTTTTTATAAAATCAATTATGCAATCAAGAGAAATAATCATAAAAGTTTCACAAGTAGAACAAGAAGCAATAAGGAGACAAAGATGTGTTACTTAGTAGTAATTGGATATTTTGGCTTTTTCATCATCGCAAATCTATTGCATGCATTTTTTTTGTTTTGAAGGATTCTAAAACAATAATTGATGTGCATGGAATTCAAGGCATGAAGTGTGTAATATGCCATGGAAATGGAAAAACTCAAACCTTCGTAGGATCTAACAACACAAGGGACAAAAAAAGACACTCTATGTCATATACAATATTGTATATATGGTGCAACTCACATGCAACTATATGCAACTTTTTAACAATTAATATTTATGTCAAATTCACACACACATTCCAACATGGTGAATAAAATTCCAACATGACATTTCATCCATTTGTCGACAAATGATGTATGTTAATACTTTTTGTAACTTATTTACAATTATTTTACAACTAATTTGACGAATATAATCTTTAATTATTCCATTCATCCATTTGATGAATGAGTTTTACCCTTATATTTTTAAACTTATCCACAAATATTTTATAACTAGTTCATATTTACAAATATATTTTTTCATTATTTCATTCATCCATTTGAGCAATGAATTGTGTTCCTATCCTTTGCAACTAATTTACAGCTAAAAATGAAATGAAAATAAAGAATTCAATGATTAATTTATAACTAATTGTTTAAATTAGGGTTTCAAAGCAATTGTGTGGTAGTTAATTTTAGTAATACTAAACAACTAAATTGTAACTTATAATGTTATTATCTAGACTTCACACAACCATTATCATGTTGCCCTAATTATAATATATAATGTTGAATAGCATTGGGCATCATTATTTATAAACATGAAATGGATTTGAAACTTTAAATACATATACATTCCATGTTGAAGAATACATTACAAAAAAATTAGAAAATGTTTTTATCAAAAGACAATTTAACTATGAATCTAGACATAATGCCTAAGTTATATATAACAAACATTTTTCTCTGTCTAAACAAAAGGTTAGATCATATAAATGATGACCCAAAACAATCAAATATTGTCATTTAAAACATTATGTTTAATAAATGATTTTTTTTTCTATTTTTGTTGAAATGGAACCTGAGCCATGTAAGTTTTTCAATGCACCTTATTTGCTTATACATTGATAGTGCAAAACTATGTCAATATAAAAAATGGTTGGTTGTAATAGTTTGTGTTCTTATTTTAATAGAAGTAGACAAAGTAATAGCAACTAATCATATTGTAAATATGAAAGATGAAAAATAATATTTAAAGCCAAATATTAATGCATTAATTAAATGGTGGATACCTCTTGATTTGTTAAAATTACACTGAGCTATAGCTGATCTAAGGAAAACTTGTTGATATTTGATAAGAACTACCAAGTTCAATTGTCAACACATTTAACTACCGAACTTAGGGACCTGCTGGAACCATGTATGCTTATTAATACAAAGGCTTGGGGAGGAAGGGGAAAGGAAGAATAGATAAATAAGGCAAAATAACTACTATTAGTTTACATTGTAAGAATATGGAACATTCATATAGAAAACACCCTTGTGATTGTGATAATAAGAATATAATGTTTATTCACAAGTTTGAATACATAAGTGTCATCGTCCTAGGTTGTTTTGCAAAGACTCCTCTTTGCCTTGCCTTATTTCTTTATTCTTCTCCTCCCCTACCTCTTCAAACCAAATTTAATTTCAAGGTAATTTATAAACTAAAAAAATGTATTTCCTACTAGACTAGTTATTTCATGCTAGAATTGGAAATCTATTATGTTATGACATTTAGTTCCACGTATGAAATGAAATCAGTAGCATATCACAACATTGTAATGTCAAAAATATGTAAATAATCCCTTCAACTTGAATAAAACTAGTTTGCAACTTTATTGCCACTAACATGCAATTTATTTGTCAATAAAATGCAATTTACATAACATTGATACAAACTAAACTATAATTTGTAAATTTGCAAATAAAATAAAATAAAATAAAATATTGTGTTTACAATCAAATAAATTGAATTACAATTTTAAGTACTTTGAAAAAATCTTACCTTGTATACATAATTTTGATGTACATCCAAAAGTAAAAGCAATAACCTTTAATATCAAAAAGTAAAAGTAAGAACCTTAAACATCAAAAAATATGAACAAGAACCTTCAACATTTAAAAGAAATAACAAAAACCTTCAACATTCAAAAGCAAGAGTAAAAACCTTTGACCTTTTAAAAAGTAAAAACAAGAACCTACAACCTTTAAGAGCAAAAACAAAAGCCTTCAACCTCTCTAAGAATAAAAACAAAAACCTTCAACTATTCAAAAAGCGAAAACAATAATCTTTCATTTCCAAAATAAAAAACAAAAGTCTTTAATCTCCAAGTTATTTAAATAAATAATATAACTTATAACAACATTTTAGTTTTAGTTCTAAATTAAACAAAAAAAACTAATCTTAGTTATAACACATGATATAAAAATTGCATCACCAAAAAACTAGGAAATGCACAAAATGTTTGAATAAAAAGACTTAAAAAAAAATTAAACTTGAATTTCTTGAAACAAAACATAAGCGCATGAAAGTCATTAATGCATTAGGGTAGATCTGTCGATATATTGCCATGTGTCACTTGCTTAAGGGTTTCTTGCCCAAATTTCAAATCTTTAAATTTCAAATTTTAAGTTGAAATAAAATTGCATATTAGTTCCAAACAAGTTGAAATGTCATATATATTGGGTGGTGGAAATGTATATATGTGGGATGATTGTATGTGTTATTCAAGGTTGTACATTTGTTGCAAAGTATTAGTTGATTAATAACTAAATTTATTTTAGTTGTGATGTAGTTGTTATATGCAACTAAAGTGCACCTTGTCAACAAAATCAAACATGGTTGACTACAATTGTATATATAGTGTGTATAATATATTATATAAATATACATCTTGCAACTACAATGCAACTCAACTTTTTGACGTGGGATTTTATTTATTAATTTGTCGTATCTCCATGGGATAGTTGCAATGCAGTTGTATATTTGTTGTTTTGGAGCTTTAGTTGTAGGGTAGTTTAATTGTCACAAACACAATTTCTCATAGTGAAAATTTCTAAAGGATTTCTTTTATGGTAAAAAGGGATACATGCCTTTATTTGTTGTGGAAAACCCACTCCAAGGATGTTTGATTTTACATTGTGATTGTAAATGTGATTTTCCATCATTGAAACATTTATTGAATGAACATTTGTTGGTAATGTTTTCAAAGATGATGGATAGGTATATTGCAAAATGTGCCACAACCATAGCCTCCTCTAATCTATGGATGTCCAGATTTGGATGTGACACTTTTAGATTAGTCATAAACTTCATTGATGACCATGGGTCCCTTGCCATGTTATTATTGCATTTTTGGAAACTATAGATACATTAGGTGCTACTTTAGCCATCCAAGTAAATTCATTGTTAGTAAAGTTCATTCTCACAAATAAGATTATTGCATATGCAAAAGGTGAAAGAAGGATTCAAATACTTTAGTTGTGATTCATTGTAGTTTGACATACCTTACCTTGGGATTTGCTTTGCACATGTTATGTCATAGGCATGTCAATACGACTCTAACCATGACCAAGATTATAATTGGATGCATGAACTTTGTTTGAAGGGTGTGTAATCCTTTTTTCAATCAACTATAACATTGACCAAAAAAATAAAGGAAGGGGGTTGCTAGAGTGGGAGAAGGCATGTGTGGAAGCTTTTTTGTTAAAGAAAAAGTTGAAAAATTTCGTGAAAATTAGATTTGCATCCAAGGTTTTGTTGTTTTAGGAGACACAAATACATATGTTACTCATGTCAAATTCAAGGTTTATAAGCTAGGATTCAAGTGGGCAGACTTGGGCTATGGTAAAGATTGTTTATAAGTGTTTTATTCCTGTTCATCAGTGCATCATGAACCAAACAAGGGGGTATTAGCTTCTATCAAATGCATTGGAGGTTACAATGATAATACTTGTGCACATGCGAGAGGAATGTGTTGTAAGAAATCCCATTCATTGACCATTACAATGTGGTACATTTGAGCAATAATTGACAATATTTTATTGTCGCATGGCTATTGAAATATTGAAAGTACAACCTTTCCTTTCATTTGTGACCACTTTTCACGAGAAAAAACACACAATAGGGTCCAAATTTTTAAGGTCTACCAAAATCACGACATAATGTTTCTCTTTTTTGTATTTTTTACTTAGTCCTTTTCTACCATGTAAAGACACATTTATGGTTGATTATGATGGAATCTAGAATTGTAATGGTTTAAATAATGGCACTTATGAAATATTTGACACTTTTTGATTCATTAATTTTGATGGGGATCAAAATATAAGAGGAAAGAAGAATTATAAGAAGGATTGGGCCCTTTATTGTCCTTAGTGACACACCTAACATGTTTATTTAATTTAATGGTTGATCCAAGGTTGAAAGGGTTGTAGATTATGACCAAATATTTCAATAATTTAGACATGTTTCTAAAGATGGTGGATGAGTACGATTGAAAGGTCGTGTTTCTTGTCTTGACTAAAGCCTACAAACAATTGCATCTTGAAAGGCCACATACTCTTCCATGAGAAGTAGCCTATTAGAAGACTCATTTTTTGGTGCAACTACCACGATAAAATAAGCAAGTGAAAGTTTGTTGGCACCTAAACTTTCATTTTTTTGTTATACATCTTTCAATACTGTTGAGATTGCAAGTCCATTCTCATGGTGGAAAACTCTTGAGCCAAAATTTTCACATGTTGGGTATTTAACACAATTATTTTTTGGTATTTTAAGTATTCAAATGTAGATTGAAAGGATATTTTGCATGGCAAGTATCCTTATTAATTTGAAAAGATGTCCATTAAGGGTAGAAAATATGGAAAACTTGTTGCTCATTTACCAAATTTGGCCCAATGATGCGAGATTAGATTGCAAAATGATGGAAGGATTTGTTTCATTTTTTTTGCAATTGAAGATGTTACTCTTGAATTATAATGAAAATTGTTGGTTGCTACAAGGTATTATGAGATGCATGGTGAGTTTCCATAATATGGTCTTTTAAATATTATTTTTATTTGAAGAAGTTTGAGTGATTTATGTAGGTAGCTTTTAAACATGTGCCTTGTGTTGTTTCAAATGTTTTAAACTTTATTTCAAGCTACAACATTGAAGTCAAAAGAAAAATTGGTTCTCAATGGTTTTCAATCTTGATGGATTGTTATCATTAGTTGACGTTGTTAGAATGGTATGAATTTGAATATTTTGGCTCTTAGTAATATATTTATTAAGTGCATATTTGATACCACCCAAGATCTCATTAAAAGATGCCAATCATTATTCATACCCACTCGATATATAAACTCTAGAAAAAAAAACGTTCATATTCATAGCCAATCTACACATTGAATGAATCTACATACATATTAAACTAATACGTTAAAATAGACATACTCACCCAACATTGGTTCAAACCTAATGATGTGCAAGTGAAATTCATGTTCGCCCTTTGCTAACAAGCTTGATTTGAGGTGCCAACAACTTGTCAAGTTTGCATTATTGTTATGCTTAAAAAAAAACCATCACCCAAGGTTCTTGGATTTTTTGTAAGGTAAAAGGCCTTAAGGTGAAGGCATTTCAAAAAAATCCAGAATCAAAGAATCATCATCCATCCAAGGTGTTTTGAAAGCAATCGAAATCAAAGACTGAATCATCCATCCCAGGCGTTTGAAAAAAACTTCAAAATCAAAAGACTCAATCATCCCATGCCAGGCGTTTGAAAAAAAATCAGAATCAAAAGAATTATCATCCATCCTAGGCGTTTGAAAAAAAATCAGAGTCAAAGATCCACCTGATCTGGCGATTTCGAACCCCTGACAGAACCGTCGGGTCTCAGGAAAGAACTGGCAAGGAACCCCACCCAAGGGGGGGATTCGGGGAGGGTTCTCTGTGCAGTTATTTGGGTTTTTCAAAAAGGTTGAGACAATAATGGTCCTGTAATATCAGAATCGGGTATTTGATTTTTCATAGTCACGGTTATCAGCCCTCAGAACTGCCCTGATACCCCATGGTAGTTTGGTGCAGTTTCTAATGGCTGCCCGACACTGGAAATAACTTGGCAATACAAACACACACACACACACACACACACACACACACACATGCATGCATACATTGTGACATGTCACATACATACATGCATACATTGTGACATGTCACATACATGCATGCATACATTGTGACATGCTGTACCCCAATTACTACTTCTACATACTCCCAATATGATATAGATTTTAAAATCAACACAAAAGGGTTTTAATTTAATTTATTTATTTAATCCCCCCCCACCCCATGTTTCCATTTGTGGCTTATTGTGATAAAAACAGTTTAGTGTATAGATAACATCTATTTCTAATAGTAAAATTGTGCCCTCCACATTATTAGACTTTTATGGAATTTGAATTAATTTTTTATAAAAAGCCAAGATGACATCTATGAAGAGCAACCTAAGATTAGTTATGTAAAAATATATTGGGTCATGATGATGCATCAATATATATATATATATATGTATATATAAACTCCACAATCCATTACAATTTAGAAAATGGAAAGGTAATTTGGGTCCCTTTGCATCATTTTTTTTTTTTTTGGTGGTGAATTTTCATAATGTGGTGACAAAACTGGGATTTAGAAAGAAGAAGAAGAAATATTATTCTATTTAAAATGTTTAATTTTTTTTGTGCCAAAAATTTGCCAAAAGAACTTAGGCAAAATTTGCTTTTTTGAAGAAATGTTGGCACTTTTCAACTGCCTTGAAACAGGGAATCTCATGGAAGAATATTCCCTCCTCCCCAATTCGCAACAAAAACAAAACGTTGCACCGAACAGTTAATGCCTCATCTTGCCTAGACCTGTCCGCCTTTTCCATAGGGGGTAGAAGACGACGGAATGTGCTGCGGACTGGTGGGTGCAGAGGGCCCGTGTCGCCGCCCGCACAGTTCCATTCACAGTTTCACTGTATGTGCTCTTTTGCGCTTCGTTGTGGTGTGCTGCAGCTTCTTCAAGCCCCAGCTTCCCTCCGCGATCGGTCGCTTCCTTGAGCGACTCCTCCCGCAGGCCGTCGTTCGGTATGCCTTTCTTGACTCCAATTTATTTTTTTTTGTTTTTTTCCCCGCGTCTTTTGATGCCAAAATTGTCCTGATCGGATCGGAATACTCAACACAGCTTCCTGGGCAAGAAGAAATTAGCGCTTGCATAGACGATGTGCTTTTACTCGAACAATAAATAGGCCCGTAGCCAAGTTTGTGTGTACGAGCTTCTTCTTCATCGCTGTCTGTGAATCTGAACTTTTCACTTGTTTTTCTTCCTACCTATGGAGAGCTAGCTATTGTGTCGAACTTTTGTTTCGTTTTTACTAGTTTTTTCTTTCGATGCAACTAATCGTTCGCAAATCGATATGCCTGGAATATAGATTTTTCTCACTCTGGTGTTCATCATCGGCAGCAGCAGCTAGGAGTCTACAATAATGAGTTTCATGCGGTGTTTTGAGGTTCTTTCAAGTGTAGGAATCGACTTTCGGCTTCTTTTACTGTAACCGATTCTTCTGTTTCGACAAGCTGCCAGGAGTAAGAGCATCGCAAAAGTCTGAACAACAGCTTTCTTTCTTTCTGTGATGGTTCAGAAAAAAACAAGCACGACGAATTCAAGACGACAAGAAAGTTGTAAAGTCATGCTAAAGGAAAAGCTTAGAAGGTTGCAACAACACATAGCTAGGTGGTGCTCATCTTTTCTTCTTCACTTAGTGCAATTGATTGAGCCCTGTTTCTAAGCAATAATCCTTGTTGCAGTAAACTGTGAAGAAGAAAAAGCAAGCATCCAAGCTTCTCCTTGTGCATGTTTTTACATCCTTCTTGTTGTCTTGAATTCCTCATGCTTGTTTTTCTTTATTTTTCTTGTTTATGTACTTGTAGCTGGCTTTTGTTGCAATTGCATGAATGATGTATATATGCAACAAGGCATCAAACCTGCAGCATCTGTGATGCAGCTGAGCCTGTATGTTTCAGAGAGAATAATATTGCTGCAGGGAAGGAAGACCAGGGTGCAGTCACATGTGTATAATGATTAGCCATATGTGTATGTCTCTGGCTTTATAATAGAACTGTTCCTATAGATTGCAAAGTTGCTTTTGTTTAGCTGCTACAACATATCTGATCTACGGCAACTTCTGTGACAACTCTCTTAAGGATGCACCTGCTGGTTTTCTTACTGTAAATACATTCCTATATTACTGCTTCCCCTTCTTTTGTTCCACATGTTGCTAATTGTGCAGACTTGTCTTAGACAAATGATGTATGATGTCTAAGGTTGTCATTCAATCTGATAATGTCTCTAAATAAGAAGATTGTTGTAGAGAGGATTGCATGACCAGCCTCCTTATGTACATCTCCAGTGAGATTCTGTCAGTCTGTTGCTTTTTGGCAGTGACATATTACCAGGCATGACCTTAATGGGACTGTGTTTGATGGGATGTTCATGCTGACAACATTTTTTGTCTTTGTGCACTGTAGCTGATGAGTGCTTTATCCATGTCCCTTCTTCTTACTACATGACCTAAATTTAGATGCAGTATATTCATTCATCAAGTTGTCTCTATGTTGGCTTTGTACCCTGCTTTCTTTGATTGACATATTCTCTGACTCATACATGTGACAACTTTGCAGCCTCCTATTAAAGTGGTCCATGGTCTGTTATTAACATTCCATGCAGTTTGCAAGCCTCTTCCCTTTGGATTGTTACCTCAGGGATGGCACCGGCCTGAGTGTTGATTTCCCTGTCAGTTTGAGTGTTGCAATGTTAGCCAGAAAGTTTTGGAAGATGCACTCTGACTTGATCTAGTAATTACTTGTATTACACATTGGGCATATAACCTGGCTTTTGAGTTACTAATTGTGCATTCATTCTATACATGAACAGCATCCTTTGGGATTTGTGGGTGTTGCTATGAGTCATGGGGAGATTGCAGGTATCTTGATCAGGCAATGTGAATAAAGAAATTGCACATTGGGTGTTGATATATATATATACACAGGTTGTATGGAACCACTCAAGATGGCAGAGGGATCATCATCGCTGCTGGGTGTAGCAACTAAGTTGTCAGGGCATTCCTACTTGGGCTCAAAGCTGGCACCGAACTGTCACATGTATTCTGGCATGGAGCATCAGATTGTGTGTGGGTCCCCAAGTTTTGCAGTAGCCATGAGGCTTGGAGCCATGCCCAAGGTATGTGGGGGCTTCAACCAACTGTGTCCCATTGACCACCTTATGTCAAGAGGCCAGAGTTTGGTGCCCACAGGCCGCATTGCCCCAGTCTTTGTCCCAGCACCTAAGGAAAAGGGTTTTCAAGGTTTTATGACCAATTTTCTTATGGCTGGAGTCTTAGCTGCTGTGTCAAAGACTGCTGCAGCACCCATTGAGCGAGTCAAGCTTCTCATCCAGAACCAGGGTGAGATGCTGAAATCTGGTCGCCTTGCAACACCTTACAAGGGCATTGTTGAATGTTTTACCCGCACTGTCCGTGAGGAGGGTTTCATCTCCTTGTGGCGTGGAAACATGGCAAATGTCATCCGTTATTTCCCTACTCAGGTATGGGCCCTGCTCAGGGAAGTATTTTTCTGCATTGGTCCTGTCTAAATGTTTGTATGTTGCAGGATCTTCTGTGGGTTCAGATTGGACTTTGGTTGTGAGTACACCTGGCTAGAAAATAGTTGTGCTATATTTCAAGCTAAATAATGTAATACCATTGAGTCAAATCTCTAATGTAAGTCCATTAAAGATATGTCTGGTAAGGAAATTCCATGGCATAAATGAAGGCTCCTGCTGATTTTTGCCACATAATTTCCTTTATGCTATGTAAATGCTGGGTTGTTTTTTTGTTTGAGCTTCTGGTGATTTGTGTGCTATTCTCCAATATTCTTTTGTCAGTTCTGAAGTCGATAGAGATTTGTGGAGCACTCTTTACGCAGCCAATATCCTTGAATTGTTCTGCATCTCAAAAGCTCTGTCATCAGCCTAATGACCACTCCCTGCAAAACAGGCATTGAACTTTGCATTCAAGGACTACTTCCAGGCTCTGTTTGGTTACAAGAAGGACAGGGATGGTTATTGGTTGTGGTTTGCTGGAAACCTTGCATCTGGAGGGGCAGCGGGTGCCTCATCACTTCTCTTTGTGTATTCTTTGGATTATGCCCGAACTCGGTTAGCCAATGATGCCAAGCCCTCAAAGAAGGGTGGTGGTGAGCGCCAGTTCAATGGTTTGCTAGATGTGTACAGGAAGACACTTGCCACTGATGGTATCGCTGGACTGTATAGAGGATTTGTGATCTCTTGTGCTGGTATTATTGTGTACCGGGGTCTGTACTTTGGAATGTATGATTCCCTGAAGCCAGTTGTACTGGTTGGGAGCCTTGAGGTATTTTTGTGGTACTTCATCCTTGATGATTAATTGTGAAAAGCATGGTTGTTTCAATCACATTGGGGAATGTGATATGATGCTATCAAGTGCCAGAAAACCTGTATTGCATCTGTTGAATTACAGTTAGGGGAATGGAGGGACTCTTCATTGTGTTGCTTTTTTATGTATGGCATTTGTGTGTGGCAGGGCAACTTTTTGGCTAGTTTCTTGCTTGGATGGGGAATCACCATTGGGGCTGGGCTTGCCTCATATCCCATTGATACTGTTCGACGTCGCATGATGATGACCTCTGGAGAAGCAGTGAAGTACAAAAGCTCACTGGATGCATTTAGGCAAATTATAGCCAAGGAAGGCACAAGATCATTGTTCAAGGGTGCTGGTGCAAACATTCTCCGTGAAATTGCAGGAGCTGGAGTGTTGTCTGGATATGATCAGCTCCAGTTACTCATGTTTGGAAAGGCCTATGCAGGCGGAGGTGGTTAAGGGGGACTCTAGTAATATGTCAGAGATAATGATGAAGTGTTTTCAGCGTCTGCAGGTGCTGTTACTAATTCAGTTTTTCGCATATCCTGCCACCAGAATTATATTCTAACATGGTAGTACAGCAGTTACACACCTACTGGTATGGCAAATTTAAGTGTACTAAGACATCAGGAATTGGCATATGTGTACTAACTCTTTCTGTTTGCGTGAACCGTACTGTCCTTGTGTTCACTTCCATGTGCTGACATTGTTATAGAGCTTCAATTGATCACAAGTGTTGAGTCTGATGAATAATTGCTTCTTGTAGAAAGAGCTGCCTGCTCCTCTTCTTCGACTAGGTTTTGAAGAAAGAACAGCAAGTGGTGGAGTATATTTATGGGATGATGAGATTATGGACTTATGGATGCTCAGGAAGATCTGCACAGGTCAGGTTAGGCTGCACACATACCTGTGATCACCATGCTAACAATGATGTCTCAACTTCCTTTCTTCTGATGGCAACTTTAGATGAAGATCTTTCAAACAGTGTGGACTGTGACATGTCCTCCAAGCAAATGGAAAACCTTGACAAACTTAAAGAGCTTTTTTACTTCACCAATTTTTGAATGTTTGCATTGAAAGGTACACCCATACCAGATCCTTTGGTAATAAGGGTTACAAACATGTGGGGTTAGATGCAGTGAATTGAAAGATTTTTGACACAAAATAATGAGTGCAGCTTATGCAGGATGAGTACTCCTCCAGGAGGAGAAAGTTGGGACCTTACTGAAAGGTGTACCAAGTGTGAGCAGTGAATCTGTATAGGCACAACAGAGAGATGGGGGGAGTATGTCATGGACAAATGGTTTCATCCTTTTTAGTGCAACCCCTTTTTGGAAACAACTTTAGATCAGGTATTTCCTCAAATGTGATTCAAGACATCCAATGTGTCATGGGATTCACTTGTCAAGGAAGGAGGCACAGGACATGTTGTCAAACAGATGTAATGTGGGCCAGTAGAGGGCTGGTGGGATTCAGCCCTTTCACAACAATGGGTTTCCATGCTAGCTGTCAGCATGTCTTCTGACCATGGCACTCATCATGCAAAGGACTCAAAGAAGATCATGCTGCTCAAAGTCAGCAGAATAATCCAAGAGCCTTTCTGCAAATAACAGGTAACTCTGTTTGCTCAGTGATAAAGGTTTTACAGGGTGTTTTACTTTTTTGAACCATGATTGTAGTGTTAACCCCACTTCAACCACCATCACTTGAATATCAATTAGCTGAGGTCCTAGTGAACCTGGAGAAACTCATATATCCAGTCAATGCTTGGGCACCTGCAACTGTTGTTTGCACCAGCGGTGCCCTGCAATTGGTTACCTTAATCCCTGTTTACAACAGTCGGTGTAAAATCAGCTTAAATCAGTTGTCAACAAAATTCCCTGGTCATTGTGAAACAAATTTTTTGGAAAAAAATTGTTGCATGCAATATGCAAGATAGCAGTAGCCACCACTGCAGAGAAGCCACCATAAAAGCCATTGCAATGTTGGTTTATGTTGTTGGTTTAGAATTTAGGCACTTTGACAAACACATGTTGCCCATGCAGGGAAGGAGGTGGAGCTGCAATTAATGCAAAGGTTTAGCTGCTTTGACAAATACTTGTTGCCTGAGTGGGGAAGGAAGTGGACCTGTTGCTACAGAAGTTTACTACCTATGTAAAAGCCATTTACAATGTTGGTTTATTTTTTTGGTTCAGGGTTTATCTACAGTGACGAGCACTTGTTACCTGACTGGGGAATGAAGTGGAGCTGTCGCTATGGCTGCCAACTGACTTCATTAGCTCCCAACAAACAGGTGTAGGCAATTACTACACTACTTATCTGGCCAAACATTGGTAAGTACTATTAAACAATAAAAATCTGAAGTGGAAGTTTTTATTATCACATGTTTTGGAAAGCAACAAGAAGATTCTAGTCATGATAAATTGCAGTAGCAATCAAGAGATATGTCCTCATTCGAACGAGGATACTGTTGATTATGCTTAATACAAGTATGTCACTATACACCACTAGAGTCATGCAGGTATTTGATTTTGTAAATAACCCTCATTCTGGGTTTTTGAAAATTTATAATCAAAGAACAATCAATTTCGGTTTTCTTTTTTTTGAACATCAAGCTTAACAAACCTCTGAATCCGGTGATTTCAAAAAAACTCAAGGAGTTGCTCTAAGCTTTTCATAATACTTTGAAGCCAACCATTGGGTACTTTTCTTTACAAAAATTGAAGATGCTGAACATAAAATGGACATGCATCACTAAACTTTCTGTATTGGCATCTGGAAGATTCCATCCGGCTGCTTTGACAGTTTCTGCATTCTCCTTCACCTAAAGCACCACAATGTCATTGCTGGTGTCAATTGCATCTTGAATTTTCTCCACAGTGCTATGAGCTTTGCCAGGTCCTTGCAGAAATCTGATGGAAAACGAAAAGAACCAAGCAAAGATAACTCAAAGATAAACTTGCCAATTTTATTTTCTTTTGATACCAAGTTTTGACTTCTAGAACATGATGAGAGATAGCAATGGGTATTTTAATGCAAGGACAAAACCTCTAAAACTCCTGTGCACAAATCTGACTACAGTATATGAAAACAACCCAATCAAGCCAGCAGGGGCAGAAATCATTCAAAGCCAGAATGGGCAGAAATCAATCAAAGCCAGAATGGGCAATAGATCAATCAAGCACTTTTGAATTCTTGAAGAGCAAGCCTGCAATTTCTCCCAATAACTTCTTCTGTGCTACTCTGTGAGCTTCAAGAAATCATGTGATGCAAAAAATCTTGTTAAAGAGTAAAGCTTCCACAATCTAAAAAAAAACATACTCAAAATCTGGAGCTGAAGGAGCAATTTTACACACTGTGGAAAACATATGTATGATGGCTAAGGGAAAGTAAAAATGGATATTAAACAAGCCCTGAGGTAAGAGCATGCATGATAAAGCAGACAAAAAAAATGAAAGACTTCACTTATATCATGTTTTATTCATATGAAAGCAATGGAGTAGCATCAACATGGGTGGACGAATGATAAAAAATACCATTCATGTCCTTTATTGAGCTTATAAGAAAAAAGAAACTTGGAAGATGTGAACCTTAAATGTAGACAACTAGGTTTGCAAGTACACAAATACATAGGGTTAGATCAAGTTGCAAGTTAGATAGATTTTGTCATGGGCCTTACAATACACTTATCAAGAAGTCAGGGATCCATGATCACAAAACTTTGGGCTATATGATTGAGAGTGGTGGCAAAGACATTGATGACAAATCTCGTTGCTCCGTTTCACCTTATAGTGCAGGCCATGAGCTTTCATCACTATCTCTCTTGTATCCATGTGCTCCTTTTCATGGCTTGATGATGACTTCCTGAAGAACCTGAACCAACCACCACCACAAACACCACCCAGAGAAAGCACACCGTTAAATTCAAGTGACTGATCTCAACATGGGCATCTTGAAGCCTAAAATTAGTGCATGTCTGTGGACAATATGATTTGAAGATTTTTCAAAAGGATCACAGAATTTAAGAGTTTTTTGGGTACCCGAGTAGTGAAAGGAACCCTGATGAACGTCGGGTTTTTCGTGGAGCTTCATCCCCCATTGTCATGCCTTCCACCACATTCAAAAGCTGGGATTCAATCTGGATGCATGGAGGAAACCCAACCATCACCGCAAGGTTGATCAGATCTGGTGGCAAACATACTCGTCCAAAACACCACCTGTTATCAAGTGCCCGTCTCTCTTAATTCTAGGTGTTGGAAACGTTTCAATACCTGGACAATGGTTGGATGCTGCTGCTTCTGAAACACTGCAGCAAGCTCTGTAACAGATTCCATGGCCTTCTCCTGCAGCCTACTGTCATATTGGATAAGAGACTCAGATAAGCCATTTGGACGCATCATCTTCTCCCTTTTACCTTCAGTATACTTGCTCACCTCCACCTGCATCCTGTGCTCATGGCACCACAGTTTTTCCACTCAAGCCCCCAACTTGTGTAGGCAAATGTGTTCCAATTTTTTAATATTTTTCCTTTGTTGAAGATTTTTGGGTCTAATCCAACACAAAGTGCAAAACTCTTTCAAGTTGTAGGTAGACATCTGGGAAAGGAAGAAACTCTCTTAACCCTATGTATTTGAGAACTTGGCCACCATCGCTGCTCTTGATGGGGGCCATACTGAGAAGGTTCCGGAATCTGGATCCATCCTTCTTATAATTCAGTATGCATCCACAGAAGCTTTTTCCAGCTGCTATTGACTCTCTGATTTTTGCAACCTCCTTCTTATCAGTTCCAGGTCCTTGCAAAAACCGACTGTCATAACAGAATGACAAACCCACCTTGTAAGTACCTACATCAAGAGTGTACATTATTCAGCTGCTGTTAAAGCTTGATTTGGTGATCCTTGAAATTCTACTGTCAAGATTTTGCAAGTGCACATACAAAAACCTTGATGGTAAAATGTGGGCAGCAAGGCACAAAACCCATTGAAGACCCACCCACATACCAGTTCTGTCCGATAACTTCTTGGGGGCTGTAACCTGTCAAGCTGAAGAATCCAGCACTTGCATATATGATTGGGAATTCTCGCCGTGTTGCATCTGATACCACAAATGCATCCACAAATGCATGTTCAAATTTTGATAACACATCTTTGAGCTGCTGAGAAAGGAGGGGGAGAAGACTCCGCATCATGGATGATGTATTGGTGCTGCCTGTATCTGATGCCTCTGATGACCTTGTTGATGTCTCTGATGTGCGCATTGATGTTATGGATGTGCACATTGATGTTGTGGATGTGCACATTGATGTTCTTGTTGATGATGTTCCTGGTTCAGATGTCCAATTGCTAGAACTTCTTCTTCTACTACCACTCCCAGTTGAAGAAGATCGATCCCCAGACAATTTACGTGTTCTGACACCACAGATTTTGCCTGTCACACTGTCAGATTTTAGTACTAGACCCCATTCTGCAGCTCTTTCTGCCATTACTGCCTCTGTCAGCTCCTCCCTTTCTGGTGACTTTTCCTGCTCCTCCAAACCCACAAAAGTGACCAAAATTAGGTCACAAAGTCACAAAGCTCACTCGCTTGGAAATCTTGTTTCACAAAGAGCACACTGTTACTTGCAGTTATGTTTCTATTATCAGGTCAAGCATTTTCTTAATCCCTGTATCACTGAATTTCTTCGTCAAAAGACCAGCCAAGACAAGTACCTATTTCTCACTGTTCATCAGAAATTATATCAATGTGGTGACAAGTTGAGTCTTAGTGTACAGAACTCACCCATTTCATGACTTTCTCTACTGTAGGGCTGTTGTGCAGGTCCTGCCGCTGCTGCCCTCCAGAAAAGACATCCCTTTTATCAGGATTCAGCTCCAGAATCATCTGTTGTGTATCTTCCACTATCATGTCAGAGATTTCATCTGTGCAGCTTGTCTTCTGAGCTGTGGTTTGTACAGGATACAGCAGCTCTGATTTAGCTGCTGCAAATAGCTGCATAATGTTATTAGGCTGTTGTTGCTCATTGTTATCATAGCCCCATAAAGGATAAGTGCCCATGTGAGCAGAATTTCCAGAATGATACCCATCACTTGAGAGAGTAGTAGTAGTAGTACTACTACTACTGCCAAACACTTCAAGAGAACTTCGACGTTGAGTGCGGGTTAGCTGAGGTTTCACATTCAAATTCTGGCATCCTGCAGCTCGTTGAGAATTGTGGCGGAGTGAAGCAGATGAAGCATCACCCATGAGCTGACTAGCTGAAGGCTCTGAACCTTGCATACCAAAAAAAATTATCTCTGGAGAATTATTCTTCTTCTTCTTCTTTGGATTCCCTGTCAAGGAACCTCTGAAAATCAGGACCTACTACTAGGAACAAAATCCAACATGTCAACTGGCTACTCCAAGGTTCACTGAATGAATCTCTTACACAATTTTACTTTTAAATGTTTTATTTTTATTTTTAAAAACCCACCAGAAACCCTAAATCACCAGATTCATTAGTGAAGATGTGGCAACATCTGATTAGCATTTTTTACCTGTTGTAGCAACACGGAAATTAGCCAGGCTCAATCTTGGTGTCAAAGTTGCTGATTTCACACATTCAAATTCCACCACCAATTGATTCTATGTCTGTTCCTTCTTGCCTCCCACCAACCCAGAGGTGTTGCTGAGGATTTCACAAGAGGAAAGAAATTCACATCCCTTTAACCTTTGCCTGTGCAGGAAAAAAAAAACTGCTGAACACCTGAACAAAATACCAAATCAAACCCTTAATTAATCCACAATTTCAAACTAGTAATTTGAAGGGCTTGTCGAAGATGAGTCCTGCTTTAGATCAGAGATTTCAAAATGGCAAGAAACAAAAGAGAATTTTTTTTTAAAAAAAGGAGGCAAGAAAGCAATTGAACACAGATCTCATACACATAAATGAATATATAGGTATATCCCCACTGTATCAGCTAGCTGCTCACAAACACACAACAAACAAAAACACACAACTTCAGTCAAGTCTGGACTCTGTTTCTTCACTCAAGCTCTGACATAATAAAACAAACCCACCTGATCTCTTTTTTTTCCCCACACACTAGCTGATGATTCAGAGATTGCAGAAGCAAGATTAAATCAACTGCCAAAAAGCCTGAGGCATCTTACTTTCCTTTTGGGTTCTTCTTCTTCTTCTTGTACAAACTCACATTCATTCTACACACAAAGTAGCAAAACGAAAACACACACACACACCCAAAAAGGAAAAGAAAGCAAAAGCTAGCAAAACACAGAGATCAAAAAACCCACAAATTCTAGAATGTGCTCCACTCAACTTCTTCTTCTCATCATCAAAACCACCACCCATCACCACCACCACGATCATCATCATCATCATCATCATCATCATCATCACCAACCCATGTAGATAGAAGTGTGCAGTTTGAAAGAACAAAGACATGGGACACCTACATCAAACCTGGCAAAACCAAACTCCAGTCTTGATTTTCTTCTTCAACTTCTTGAGTCTTGATTGTCGGGAACGGGTAAATGCACAACAGAAGCACATTGGTAGATAGATCCCTCTCTTCTCCTTCTCTCTCTCTCTCTCTCAGAGAGATCAGAGCTGTCCCTTTGGCTACAAATGCGAGAGAAGGAAGTGGGTAACAGCAGCAAGGAACGAAGTTTTCGGCAATTTGTAAACTACTGTACTGACTGCAATTTTTGTCTTCTTGTACTGACTGGAATTCTGACATCATCTCATCCTTTTGGGCATTTATTGTGCCTTTGCCTACTTACTACCAAGGCAAGAAGGATTTTGTTGTGTTTACCATTCATTACAGAGTATATAGTAGCTTAAGGGATTTGGGCCTTCTTGGCCAATTGCTGAAATGGTAAAGCTACTATGGTGTAGTAGGTCTATTTCTTTTTATATGAGGATTTTTGAATGATGATATTTTGGCTTGTGTTGAAACTTCAGATCAGTTCCAGAGTTATGATCTTTCCAAGGATTTTGGTTTTTTT
>Ga0209208_10003210_pt1 | contig 23502 bp, 21 predicted proteins | sample S1TSphfallax_3_FD_187694 | JGI IMG/M metagenome (GOLD analysis project Ga0209208, IMG submission 187694) | Host-associated microbial communities from peat moss isolated from Minnesota, USA - S1T2_Fd - Sphagnum fallax MG (SPAdes) (version 2) | ecosystem: Host-associated > Plants > Peat moss >...
CCCTGCACCCGGTCCTTCGCATTTCCCACTCTGGTTCACTTCCACCTATTAAGACCCCTAGAACCCCACCCCCACCCCCTCCCCCCCTCCACGAAAAAAATAAAAATCATGACCCTCCTAAACCCTTAGCCCAACCCAAATCTCCTCACCCACCTTCCAAATCCCAAAAATACCTCTTCCATCGACGACGGCAATTGCTGCACGGAAACGGACGTAAAAGTAAAAGTAAAAGTAAAATTAAGAAGTAAGAACTCAAGGTCTTGAATAGTTTTTGGGCCCTCGAGTTCGAGGGGACAATTTTATTAAATGTGATCTGGGTTTCAGGACCTCGATAGACGGACAGACAGACAAACTTACTAAATTAATATTTTAGTTTTATTTTCTTAAATTGTTAGACCTCTCCAATTCCTAATCAAATTGGTTATCTCAAGGCTAAAGAACATGCAATTATATTTGACAATTCTTTGGTTTAAAGAACCTAATTATATTACAATAATGAAAAGGTTGTTTGAAACATTCATTTGCAATTGTTGGTATTTAATAGTTAGTGAACTGACATTTCATCAAATCCTTTATGTCATTGATTTGGTTTTCAAGGACAAATTTTCATGGGCAAATACAAATTACAATCTCAAAATTGAATTTAGTTGAAAAACCTTTGTATTAATAAGAAGCAAGTTTCCAACATAAAAAAAATCATTCCTTCATTTAAGGGAGAACTTAGGTTAGTCAAACATGCATTTCCACAATATATTAGTCATGTAACAAGTAATAACCATCTTTTTTTCGCTCCATATCTTATATATTAATTTAGTATGTCTGTCTGTCTATCCGTCTGTCAAGGTCCTGAAACCCAAATCACTTTTAATAAAATTGTCCCCCCGAACTTTAGGGCCCAAAAACTATTCAAGACCTCGAGTTCTTACTTCTTACTTTTATTTTTACGTCCGTTTCCGCGCAGCAATTGCCGTCGTCGATGGAGGAGGTATTTTTGGGATTTGGAAGGTGGGTGAGGAGATTTGGGTGCGCTTTTTTGGGCTAAGGGTTTAGGAGGGTCATGATTTTTATTCTTTTCGTGGAGGGGGGGAGGGGGTGGGGGTGGGGTTCTCGGGGTCTTAATAGGTGGAAGTGAACCAAAGTGGGAAATGCGAAGGACCAGGTGCGGGGGATCGACGGGGTGCATTATGCATTGGGTTCACACTAGTTCTATATAAAGTGTTTTATTCTCATTGAAGACTTTGCAATGTTGTAATATTTTGTAAAGCTCCACCTTGCATGCATACTCATTTGCTAAACTTTTTTCCTTCTTTTATTTCAGGTAATTTTAAATTCTTGAATTTCACCACTAGCTTCCATTGTTTTGTTGAAAGATCATCCTAATAATTTTCCTTCAAAAGATCAATGGATTGTCGATGATGCAATTTACAACCTCTTGTTCAATGTCAAAATGGCAACCTATTTGCATAAGTCACAACAATTTTCATTACAACATTTAAGTTTTTTTTTTGGTTGTATCAACAAAATTCTTTAAGTTTTTGATGCCAAGTTCAAAATGAACAATTAATAGGTAAAACCAACATAATTAATCATGAGACATTGTAGAATGTATCAACTCTCAACAAGTTTATGGTTGACTTCAATGGACACAATTTGGTCAATATCAATGTCATTTCATGAAGGCACACAAAGAGGTGTTCCAATTTCCAACCTTGGTTACACCTACAATTGCATCCACATTAACCGCAAGAAGATCCTTCTCATGGAAAACACATTTGGGCACGATCCTAGAAACACAAGGGAAAACATCCTCCTCATATGCATCCTTGTATTTTTCTTTGCTAAGCAAATTGATGTAGGTTATGAATTGATCAAAAAAATGATAGATGATATTTGTAGTGAAAATTCACACACATGTTTCATTTGCAAACTTCTTTGATCACATGTCACCTTTAGATCAAAAGCCAACGTGCATTGCATTTTGATTGTGCATGGGCCCAAAGCTAATGCCACTAAGATATATCTTAATTGCAATGCCCTTCAAGAATTTCAAAAGTGCCTCGAATGAACCCAATGTTGACACTTGCACAAAACTCCTTCACCTTGAATTTTCCAAATTAATAGAGCTTGTATGCATGTCAAAACTCTATATGCCATAGACAACAATCTAGTCACCTTCATGCAATATGTAACTAGAACCTTTTCGCCACATTATTGGTTGTTCCAAGTCCTTCCACAACCTTAACTTGTAAAATTATACATTAAATTTCATTGATGGATATAAGCTTGTCTTCCATCATCTTTTGTGTCAATTGCATTAGTGGTAATAATAAATGTGGGAACTATGCTAATTATTTGTTGTACTTATTAATTCATGTAGTAAAGTTCATAGTTCAAAGTTCAAATGTTGTACCCAAAACTTAGTTATGATTATATTTGTCTTCATTTCAAACTCAATATCCTTATTTTTCACCTTTGGCACACTTATATTTAATGGGAGTGTTACAACAAGTCTTCTACTTGTACAATATTTAATCTACTTTGTTCAAATAATTTTTTTTTAACACATACCATGATTCATGATGTCTTGTTGAAATGTCAAGCACATCATGATTGCCACAACCAATGCATCATTCAATAGTCAACGAAGTGGATTCAATGCATAATTGAAACAATGAGATTAAAGTTATCCACAACAATTTGTGCAATGTCTTATGATAATGGTGGAAGAACTTGACCAACAATACTACTTTGTCTTTGACAATTATAACAAAACAATATTGTTTCTTTGTACATCAATAAACATCATGCATCTTGAAACATCACAACCTTACTTGCAAACCTACACAAAACAAAACACATGAAGGTTTTTCTTATTTTACAAATTTAGAGGAAGTAATTTGTTGTTCATAGGTTTATTTATGAAGTTCAATTGGGATCCTTCTATTTGTAGCCAACAAACACAAGAATTCAATGTGGAACTCAAGTCTTATTAACTATCAACATCTCACTAGAATCACCAACTTGCACCCAAGCCACATCTTGTTTAAGTTCAAAAGTATGTAATTATTTTGGAATATGTTTACATTAAAAAAATAAATATTGGGTTATATGGAATTGAAGCCCATTCAATTTCAATTTAAAACCAATATTGAAAAACCAACACATGACCTTGAAACCAAATGCCACATAATGATGCTAAAAAGGTGAATGCATGTTTTGGTGTAGACAAAAAATTATCATAGTTTGACAATTTTCAATACTTGTGGAACTTTGATATATCATGGTGGATGTTTGGAAAACATTTTGCAACTAAAATTTCAATTAATGATGGTTTACATCTCAATATATAATTGTATCATGAAATTGGAGCAAATATTTTAAAATTACTTATTAATTGGAGTACATTTTCACAATGCAACAACCTTGTCACGATGTTGCAATTGTAAAAAAAGATCACGAAGGACTAGATTTAATGGTAGTTTACCTGTGAAATTTTACACATGTAAATAAACAACCATGAAGAAGAATTTTTTTCTTTAAAATTTTCAATTTTTTTCACGTTGTGAAGTTCATATTAGATGTTTTTAAATCATTTGTTAATACATTATGTTATAATAATGATGAAGATTGTGATATTTTAAAGTTGTAAAATGTTCTTCCATTGGAGATGTAGATGGGCTAAATGTTGTTTTTACCATTTTACATATAATAAAAAATGGTAATCTACTATCAAATAAGGATTTTAAATCAACGTTTATAAAATTATTGGTGCACAAGGATACAACTACCAATCAATTGCATATTCATGGGTTTAACAATTGATTTTATGTTTAAAGCTCAAATTAACTACATGTGATCTCTAGAAAATTTCAAAGTGAATGAAATTTTACGTGTTGCTATTTTTTATACTATATGTACTCCTAGTTTTCCCTAAATTTGTCTACACCATACCATGCATCTACCCAAAAAATGTAGAACTTTTTTTTTATTTGCAATCTAAGATGTAGAATTAAACAAATGACCAACAACACCAACATGATTAGGGTGGTGATTGTCGGCATCCCACATGACATACAAGAAACATGATAATGTTTAGAAGGCCATTTCTCTACAATATGTAGCAATAAAAAAAACGATAGCATGAAAATTGAACAAAAAAAAAACCTTCTTAATCTTCAACTTCCAACCATTACTTACATTTTGCAAAATTTGAACTACACCCCACACAATGGTAATCAAACACCACCATTTTCTATTAACAACATAAATAAGGCCAATTAGGATTCTATGCTATGTCAAGAAAAAAAACAATTGCCTTCATTGCCTAGTGATGACATTCTTCATTTTGCAACTTAAAATTCTTTAAAATTCTTCATTTAGCACCTTGTCATAACATTCTTTACCCGCGAATGTTTACCAAATTACACTGTTTACCAATTAAAATTTTATAAAATTCTTTAAAATTCTTGCTTCTTTGGGCTTCCATAACATTCTCGCACCAAGAATGTCATAACTATGCTTCATTGCCCACATGAAACACAATTTGCATGATGATGAAAATCAAAACATTTTTTTCTATGGAGGAACTTTATTTACATACACATACCAACAATGCAATCCAAAATCAAGAATGCTAAAAAACACATATGTATTATGAAAGAAAAATTTGCTAAAAAGAAAAATGTTATAGAAGACAAAAAAAAATTATTTATAAATGAAAAGTGATAATTAAAGACAACAAAAAAAATCTTGTCAATTTTCAACTTTTAACCACCACTTGCATTTCACACCATTTGACCTAAACTTGAGATGGTATACTCAAACACTAAACACCATTGTTCTTTTTGTGTGCAATAATAGAATAATGCCAATTATGATTCAATTGACACCTTGTGAATAATTTTTTTTAAAAATCACCACAATTTATAATTTGTAGCAATAAGAACAATAATAATGAAAACTAAAGATGAAAAAAACCTTTTCAATTTTCAACTTCCAACCATTGTTTACATTTCACACAATTTGACTTACACTCGACATGGAAAAAACCTTTTCAATTTTCAACTTCCAACCATTGTTTACATTTCACACAATTTGACCTACACTTGACATGGTGATACTCAAACACCACCACCACCACCACCACTCCCAATAGCCAATGAAACAATGCATCAAACCCATTATTTTTTACCCATTTAGAAAGGGATGGCTTATTTCTTTGGAAAAGGGGGATGCATTTTTTAAAGACCTTGGTGTGTATATTTTCAAAAAACTTGAGTCTATTTTACAAGTACAATAGCCTTGGTTTAGGTTATAATTCTAGTTTTGGAAAGATGCAATTTCAAGGTCTGAATTCAAGTTTGATTTTCTTTGGGCTGGATACCTCAAGACCTAACCTAGAACCTTAATTTGCCAACATTGGTTTTAACACTCTTTCAAATGACATTAAGGTTTTGGGCATTCCATTTGGTTCCTTTTCTTTTGCTTCTTCATTTTTTCAAGATGCCCTTGAAAAGGATGTGTGCCACCTAGAGGTGTTCTTGAAGTTAAGGGACACCTAGTTGGCTTTTGGGATTTTCTTTCCATTGTTTGCTCAAATGTCATTTTATATTTTTTGTTTTTCCCTCACTCCCAAAGTTTCAATGCCAAGTAGTTTTGTTGGATTTGACCTTCATCTAGATATTTGGGAGGATTTTGGGTTCAAGTTTTTTATAGTGTTCAAAAGCTTTTCATCTCTAAAATGGGGATATGTCTCATTTCCATTGAGGCAATTGCCCAATGCTTATTTGAAGAGCTTGGGGCTTGTGGCCCCAATAATTGTATCCAAATTCTTGTAAGATTTTTGCCCATTTTTATCTAATGCCATAGGGGCAAGAAGTGCAAGTTTGGTTTCATTCTAGGCCCACTTAAAGTTGGCATGTGACCTTTTTCTTTCTACAACACAAGCTTGCATTTCACCTTTCAAGCAATTTAAAAAATGGGAATGGATTGTCTTCAAAAGTTCATTTCAAAGAATTTGCATGAACATTCATTTTCTAGCATTGTATATGAGATGTTTTTGGATCTTCATCATGCTTATTTGAGATCCTACATAAGCATAGGTTTGATGTTTAGTTTAAAGTTCTCTTACTCGTTTCATTATTTCATATGACCTATGTCATTTTCTCTTTAACACCATGCATTAGGTTGGACCTCCCCCATTTGATAGCTTGTTTTTTGGCCCATTGCAACTATGGTTAGCCTATAAACTCAATGGGGATACACTTTCTTTGCTATTCGCATCGGAGGGAGGTGGGGGCGGGGGATGTGGGGAGAAAGGAAAAATGCACCACAACACACAATGCATTCAAGATGCTTTTGCTTCCATTACAAGAAAGGCTAAGTTTCATGCTTCACTCGAGCATAGACATGTCCTTCCATCACCCTCCCTCCAATCTTCACGTCATTGGGTCAATATTATGTTCATCACAAATGGGGTTTGCACTTCGGTCAAGGTTGTCATTATTGATCCAATTCGAACACATTTAGTTTTGCAAACTATGATTTTTTGAGGAACGACCATGATGATTTAAACCCATGCAAAGGGCAAAGTATCTTGTAATTGACACCTTAGGAATATATTTCTCCTCCTTGCAATAAAGGCATTTGAGTGCTTACACAAGTAAATTGACATTTTTTTTATTAATGTGCAAACATGGTGTGGTTAGTCAAGGGCTTTGAATATTATCCTTTGTTGGTTTTACATTCATTTTTAAACCAAAAGGTGTCAATGGTTATAACAAAAGTTTGAGAAACTTCCATTGTGAGGTGAACATTTGTTGATAATGAGGTCTTTTTTAGGTTAGGTGCTCTTACATGTTTCCCATCCATTTTTTTGTTTTGATGTGTTTGAAGTGACATGTGTAAGGTTTAAGGTTCATAAGTTGTTTTTTTGCCCCCTTTGGCAATTATTGGTAGTTTTATTTTATGAACCCCATTGTTGTGTTTGCTTTTTTGAGTGTTATATCTTGGTTGGATGTTGGTCTTCTTTTGTTGTTCCTTCACTTTCCCTTCCATGTGGGTGTTTTTATTTCTATAAAATTTGGTAAGGTTTCATCATTTTTCAAACATAACAATCATTTTTGCCATAATCCACACAAAAAGGTAAAACCACTCTTAATATCATTTTAGATGGCATATGTGACAACTTCTGATATGATTATATGTGATTATAGTGCTTATTTTCATTTTATTTCTTGCATGACCAAGTTACATTTTGCCATTTCTAGATTGCAATTTGTTGGTCAAAAAGTTTGAAGCCATAAATACTAAGTGAGAGGTCATTAGTTGTTGGGAATAATCACGGAGGTGTAAACGGGGTAAGAATAGTTCGATAACCTACGCCCTCTTATTGGTTATTAAGCACAACAATCTTTAAGGAGATTAGAGATACCTTCTTTTCATTCATGCATAGAATAAAAATGACATTTTCATATGCACAAATAACATAATTTATGAATTCATACGGCCAATGAAAGTCGAAAGTGATACCTTGCAATAACTAATTTTTTGATAACAAAATGTGTTATGGACTAGGTAGTAATTGGCAAGATCATGCAAGTTACTTAGCAACCCTAATAACTTATGCTAGTAAGAATCAAGATACCCTTTTCTCACCTACATAAAATGTAGTAGTTAATGAAATCTTCATCCAAGTAGTGAAGGGTTACAAAGATGTGAGGCCAATGAGAGCCCGGAATTTAGGACCTTCTCGTGCGTGGAATTGTCATCCTCTCCGCTGGCTCTTTTTTATCAACTTTCGGAATCGTATGGGGGAAATACACGTGCTTCGTGTGCAGAGGACAATTCTGCCGGATTTTAGGAGCTTCGTGTGCGTGGAATTGTCATCCTCTCCGCTCGCTCTTTTATGACCTAATTTCGAAACCGCAGGAGGGAAGTACGCGTGTTTCGTTGTTGGGAATGCTAGTCACTGTGCTAATGGGATCTGCGCATTCCCTTCCCGCGACAGTTGCAGCTCCCGGCATTTTTCTCCCTTTTGCTTCGGGAGAGAGAGAGAGCCTCTGGACGTGGTGGAAGCTTTAAAGACAAGTTGAAGCGAATTTGGTTGCAATTTGCAGGAGCCAGGAAGCGCCCTTGGTTGGTTCGTTGGTTGAGTGAGTGAGCATGCTGAGATCTCAGCAAAGAGGATGCTCTAGGATATTCGCTTTTCGACATTGTCGGCGAATTGGCCTCACTTTCAGCAAGCGTACCGAAAGGGATTTTGAGCTATTGTTGGAAACGGAGAGAGCAGCATACAAACAGTCGCTTAAGGAGCATTTGAGGGTGGGGCAAAAATAGAGAGAGAGAGAGAGAGAGAGAGAGAGAGAGAGAGAGAACACCATGGTGTCGTCTCTCACTTCTTCCCCTTCTCCTCTCTCAGTTTCTGTTCATTTATCCCCTTGGTCGTCTAAGCCCGCAACTTCCTCCAACGGGAATGCAAGTTGTGATAGATGCAAACCTGAGATGACGAGAGTAGTAGTTACACCACCCACCTCGTCTTCTCTCAGGTCTCTTCATCAAGGCCTGGATAGACAGTGCATCCACGTAGGGTCGTCGGCTCAAGAACGGCGGCTTATTATCCCCACGCACGTGCTCTGCTCGTCCTCTTCAACATCATCCTCCCCGCAGGCGCGAGTTTCTTCCCGTCAGGATGACTCTTCCTCCTCCCCCTTCATGCTATTGAATGTAAGTTACTCGAGTCTTGGGGAATCCACGGTATGAGCTTCTTGGTCTACTACAAATGGAAGCCATCTTTGCCCTGTTAGGGTTAGTTACCATCTCTCATCACAGATAGGGTCTGAGGCAGAAGCTCAGAAGCAAAAGGATACTGTAAATTTTTTTTGTCATGCAAGCATTTGCTTGTCAAAGCTTCTGGCTATGTGAATCAAAAGAGTTTAGGGTAAGAGTAATTCACTTCATTTTTTTGGTTATTATTGTGCATGGAACATGCATGGATGGGCAGCATCAAACATCAGCAGATGTTAGTGATGTGACCCAGCCCCAAGCATCAGTGGCGGTGGCTGAAGCTGACAATGACCCTGAGGTTTTGATTGAGTGCCATGACGTGTATAAAGCCTTTGGGGAGAAGCAGATTCTTAAGGGTGCAAGCTTCAAGGCAAGATTACTTGTGATGCCTGATGTTGTAGTGAATGCTAGTCCTAGAATAGCAATATCAAAAGGCATAATACTAAGGAATATGAACTTGTAGGTTTGAACTGGAGATTTTCGTTGGTGAAAGGGCTTTAGCTACCAGTTAGCTTCCACAATTTGGATATGGTGGCAGAAACTGAGTCCAGAAAGATTGACACTTACTTCCTGACACCATCAATTCCACTGTTTGCAGTTTGAAAGTTCCTATTTGATTGGGGGTTTTGTTATGAGTGGGTCCATTACTGTTTCTCTTAATTGTAGTCTTTTCCCCTGGAGAAGGATCTCTTGGCCACCTCAAATCATTGATCCATATGTGTGTTTGTGTCTGATTTTTGATAATTTGTTGTGGGGGTTGGTTGAATGGAAAAGATACGGCGTGGTGAAGCGGTTGGTATCATAGGACCTTCAGGTACAGGGAAGTCTACAATTCTTCGCATCGTGGCTGGGTTGCTTAATCCAGATAAGGTGAGAGACACAAGTTCAGCTCTTCCATGCCATGCCAAAAACAGATTCTTATGAGTGTAGCTGCAAGTCTTCAGTGTTTCCTTGATGTTTTTTTAATGTTTACTGAATAATAATTGTGTTTCCTAGGGTGATGTGTATATTTGTGGCAAGAAGCGCCATGGTCTAATCAGTGATGAAGAGCTATCTGGTTTTCGTATTGGATTGGTATGTTCAAGTCAGTCACTTGCACAGCTGTTTTGTTTTTGTGTTTATTATTTTGGATGCCATTATGGGTTGTAGACAAATCTAGGAATTTTTTCAATTTGTAAGTTTGTTTCTAAGAAGTCATTTTTGTGGTTGTGTGACATTTTTCTTATGGGCATTGATTGGGGGTATGGCAGGTTTTCCAAAGTGCTGCACTTTTTGATTCACTCACAGTTCGGGAGAATGTTGGTTTTATGCTGTATGCTTTCCTCTTTCATGTTGGATTGCAATGTGGATGGTATGAATGTTCTGATTATGTGATATGGAGAAGTGTGTGCTCATGGCACTTTGATTTGGCACTGATAGGATTTAGTTACAAGTCAATAAGAAATGTCCATCATATTTTCTTTCCAATGTTGATGTTCAGCTAAACTCTTCTGGGGTTTTGTATACACTGCTCCAATATCATGAAGAATATTTTGCCATGAGCTATTTGTGTCAGATTCTAGAGTCCAATGTCATATTGGTGCTGTGTGGTGCAGATATGAACATTCCAGTCTTTCAAATGAGAGAATAGCTGAGCTGGTCACAGAGAGCCTTGCAGCTGTAGGCTTGAAGGTTTGGAACACCTCACTTGGCATGGAGTTAGTACAGTTACTAGCAAGACCATATATCTGATCGAAACAAAAAGAAAACTTTCAGGCCAATTGACAAACTCAATTGTGACCTGACGGTAGTTTGTTTGCCAGGGGAAACAGTTTTTATTTGGTTTATCAGAACCCCCAAAAAACTGGCTCCTTGTTGTAATCCTTGCATTGAGGCCAGGTCTATTTGTGCTAAGAAACTTATCTTGAACCTCAAACAGGGAGTTGAGGAGCGATTGCCCTCAGAACTCTCAGGTGGCATGAAGAAGAGAGTTGCACTGGCTCGGGCTATCATCTCCAATGACAAACCAGGGCAAACAGAGCAGGAGGTACCATTGTCATATGGCCATCATTCTGAATGAAGATCTGGGGTGTGGTTCTGAGGCAAGGCTGATTAAATTCAGGATGATAAGGTCAATGGCCTCATTCTGACTGTATCACTTCTGCTAGTTGATTGACCTGGAGAGGGAGGGATCTAGTGAGTGGAAGACAGACCCATGTGTATTGAACTTTGGTTCTGGAATATTGGTTTTGACTGCAGCTTGTCATGTACGATGAGCCAACAGCAGGGTTAGATCCAATTGCTTCTACAGTGGTTGAGGATTTGATCCGTTCTGTGCACATTAATGGTCGTGATGCCATGGGGAAGCCTGGGACAATTGCCTCATATTTAGTAGTTACTCATCAACATAGCACTATCCGCAGGGCTGTAGATAGGTAAAGCAACAAACTTGCCAAATGTACATCTGTGTGTTTGATATGCTCATTAAATGTTCAACTGCAATGTTTGTCAGTGTTTGGCTTTGAGTTCTTGTTCTAATGGGATTGTTCCTGTTCTGCTCTCAAAAACACTGCAGGATATTGTTCCTGCATGGTGGGAAAGTAGTGTGGGAGGGTACAACAGCAGATTTTGACAACTCAACTAATCCAATTGTTCGCCAGGTAATTCACAGTTTGTCCATTGAGAACCAACCAACCAAAGAGCAGGTAATGGGGTTTATGGTTTAGTTGCCCCACAGCAAAGTGAATGTGGAAAATGTTTGCATAGACCATTATTTGTTACATGCCTTTCAGAAGGATTTTGGCTTATCTAGGTTTAGGAGTGGATTATGCTGGATATTATCTCATCAAAAACTGTCTGGTTTTTTCAGTTTGTGGATGGGAGCTTACGAGGGCCAATTCGATACTAAGCTAACGTTGTCTAACTACTCGAGCGTCTCACTGCCTCAAACAACAGAAGCCAATTTGAACCTTCCCATCTTGAGGTTCAAAATGTCTTGTAAAACATGTATCTCCTGCATGATTCAACTGGGGAGGCATGTTCGAGTGGTTACTGCTCATTCTGTTTTCTCCTCCCCACTGTGTTTTGTAACATATTAATGATGGAGCTAAGGGTTCGGGGAACAGAGTATTATCAATGCTATCATTGTGAAGTTAATGTGTGTTGTTTCCCAGGGCTCCCAGAAGCTTAGGTGGGTGCTTCAGAATCTAGTTCCTGCAATTCAGCACTTGAGTACTGGGCTAAAGTTCTTGAACACTAAGTGCCCGATGTTGAGGATTTACAAGTTTCTTGCATGTGGCTTTTTCCAATGATGCAGCTGATATTGTGATATTTTCTTTTGATGATAGCAAGCAACTCAAGTACCAGAGGCATCTGCCTTGAGACAAAATGGCTAGCTTCTGGAGATTGGTTCCCTAACTTATGACAGGTCCAAAAAAGAAACCAAAAAGCCCTGGGCTCATCATATGGCTCTTGGTGCCATTGGAAGCAAGGGGATGGGGCATCTTGACATGATCTCACAGCAGACGTGTAAGTTGGGTTATATGCTGTAGTTATATCTTTCTTGAAGAGATGAGAGAGATGACTCCTATTGTGGTGGGTATGACTGAGCCACATCCTTGTGAAAGGGTTAGTTCATTCCTGGGCAAGTCTTCCCTAATGCATAGTGTTAGTTGAATTCGAAGTCTGCAATTGTTTCTTCTAGAAAGAAGGGCAAATTGGAATGTTCTTGAAATTCTCAATGATTTTTTTGGGGCATGTGTTTCTGCATTTTTCTCAATATTTTTTTATGATGTTGGATTGCTGGAAGTAGAAAGAAGTTTCATATTGCATATGGTTTCCATGGTGTTCTTATTATGTTCCTATGGTGAACCCTCTTATGTGATCAAGTGAATTTGCCAATATTGCTCTTGATGTTCTTGAAGCTCCAAATGATGTTTACAATTGTGTTTTAGATGTTCCATTAGAGCATCTCCATCAGGGCTTGCCACATGCCTTGTTAACGTCATCTTGGCAAAGAAGAGTTTTCATGTGTTTAATCTTGTTCCAAGGGCATGTGCAGTTCATGCTATCACTTCATGCTCTCTGTCCCCAAGAAAAATCCTTCTCATCATGACAAAAGTGTGCCTTGTGTGTCTGTGAATCACTTTGCTTCGCCAAAAGCTCTTCATGACCTTTTTAGTTTGTTTTTTGAGTTTTTGAGCCACGCAGAGCTGAGCTTCTCACAGCTTTGTTTTGTTAGTTTGGTCTTTGTCTTGCTACTGTGAGGAACTCGGCTCCTCGTGGCTTTGCTCTTGTTTCTTTTTTTTATTCGTTTGTCTTGCTACCATGGGGAGCCAAGTTCCTCATGGCTTTCTTTGTCTTGGCTTCCTTGTTGCTTGTCTTTCCTTCTCTTTTTGTCTTGTTGCCATGGGGAGAGTCTAGCTCATGACAACTTTGATATTTGTATTTTTTTTGTCTTTGTCTTGCCTTCTGTCTTGCTGCCAGGAACTTGGCAGCTCCTTGTGGGTTCCCATACTCTCTTTTTTTCTCCTCGTCTTGTTGCATTGTAAGCTTTGATTTTTCTTTTTCTTTTCCTGAACTCTTTGCATGACTTTATTTTTGTTTTCTTTCTATTCTCTTGTAGTGGAGCTGGATCACGGGAAACTGTTCCCTGGGTGCAGTAAATTGAGTACATGAAGTCAGTGTGTTGGAGCAGTTTGATGCCCAACTGATGGAAATGAACTTAGAGTCACTTTAGGTGAGGGTCCAAGACCAAAAAGTGGCAAATAGAGGCCAAACCTAGATGGCATCATTTTGGAGGGAAGATCAATTGGATGAGAAGGGAAACAAGAGCTCAAAGGAGAGCTCATGATTAGGAGAACCAAGATGCAAGCTACGGTCCAAGGCACATTGCACTCAAGCATTCAATTTGTTTGAAATGAGTCCAAATTGGTTCCTAGGAATTTGGACCCTGGACCCCATCACCAGCTTTGTCCAACCTCAGCTAATGAGGCTTTCAACTTCACACCAATGGTACATTCTTGAAATCGGTTTAAATTTCAATCAAATAAAGTTAAGGATTAGTTTAGCTCAATCACACTTGGGGTATACAACAGGAATGTTTTCCTTCAAAACTAAATTTGAACTTGAACTTCGATTGATTATTAGGAATTCTATAACTTATAACTTATATAATTTTTATTAGTTTTTTAATAAAAGTGTACATTGAAAGCAGTATGGTTTAAAATAATCATAATTTTGATGATAAGAAAATGTTTTTCAGAGTGTTAAAACAAAGCTTAGAAACTAGCATCACTATGTATTTTTATCAAAAAATATCAAAAGAAAGAAAAATGTATTTTCAAACTGTTTCACATTTTTAACCACAAATAAAATTAAAGGATGTTTTACATGAATGATGACATAATTTTTTAGTATTTGAAAACAGCAGATTTCAGGAAAATGATGTTAGAATTTATAATTTCTGAGGTTACAATATAAAGCATAGTTACATTTAAGTTGCTAATAATTAAGTTACATTTTGAAGGTTTGGAACAAAGTAACTGATATGCACACAAAAAATGTCATTATTTGATTTTAAAAATAAGACCCACCTTTCCCCAATCCAAAAACTGAAAAAGAAAATCTCCTCCCACCCCACCTTGAATCTTTTAAATCTGACCCTTGTTTCAAGTTTTGGTTCTTGGTTTGTCTTGACTTGATTTAAGAGCAACTTTAGACAAAGGATCCAAGGTCCAGGAACCAATGAATTCAAGCAATCTTATTGGTCGAAAGCTTTAAATTGGTCCCAAGGACTTTAGACAAGGGTCCAAGACCAAAGAGTGGCAAATTGAGGCTAAACCTACATGGCACCTGTTTTGGAAGGAAAATCAATTGGTTTGGACCAAAAACTCTCCTAAAAGAAGAGCTCCTGATTTGGAGAACTAAGAATCAGGCTAGGGACCAAAGTGCAAAGAATTGGTGCTTTTTCTGAGCAAAATTTGGACTGGCCAAAATCCAGATTCCCACCATGAAATCAAAGGCACCTAGGCTTTATTTGGATTTTGGTGTCAGTTTTTGGAGACAAGCTCTACAACAAGTCTGTACAGCTGATGAGAACCATTCCAACAGAGGGGGCATCATCTTTCATTCGCATACAAAGAAGGGAAACCCCATCCTGCGATCTATTTGACCCAAACTAGATCAAAACTACTAAGCAGCAATTACAGTTCCAAATATAATACTTTACCCAACCTTTTAAACAATCCGTAAACCTCATGAGACAGACAGCCCTGTGCATTTTGATCCCCCCCTTGGTTTTTTGTACAGAGAATATTGTATACTTACGCCTTTGATGACCTCATATATCCTTCACAGCTCTAAAGCACTTTTGCTTATCATGACTCGGCAGAGTGGTTTTGAAGTGGCGAGTGTTTTTTTTTTACTTGCATGCAGTAAGTAAGGAGTTCACAACATGGATGACCAATCGTAGGCTTGCAAGTGCACCGTCAGCAGGGTTTGGTGCTTCCATTTGGAGGACCAAATTCTGGTAGAGTTGCTGCAGGAATGGGCGCATGTGAGGCGCAAGCATTGGGTCAGTTGGATTCAAGGCCAGAGCAGCTTCCTGGATCCATGTCAATTTGCGAACTGTATCACTCCCAAGATCACATCCAAGCTGTTGTACTAACGAGAGCAACACCCCTTGGCTCAGTGGAGTTGGTGTTGTGGCAAACACAGTAGCTGGATCCACCTGAAACACACAGACAAATTCAGATGATGTGAAACCATCACCTTGTACAATTACTGTTGATTGAAAACCACAGCTGAAAAAGAGAGCAAGAGAATAAATGAACCCAAGACCAATTATCATCAAGCAGCAGGCCACTGGTTTGAGCCTTGGTGGTTCCACTTGGAACCAAGCAAAAAGGTGACGCACCTGATTGCATAACCACGAGACAATACTAACATCACTGAGAGAAAGGGCTGTGTTGAAAGCCTCCTCAAGCTTGCCCTCAGCTACCAATTTCCCCAGAACTAAAGTTGGATTGAGTGATTCCTCCAGATGTTGCAGATGCAGCACCTACAGAACAAATTTTCTCGAAACTTTTAGAACCATCACAGACATAGAAGTCAAGAAGTCTGTACTTCTCTCTCATTGTCAGTGGAACAATAAAAAAATACATAGCAGTCAAACCCATCAACTTTTGGATTCTTCAGGAGGCAGCCTCTGGACATGCTAGCTGTCTAGAAGATAATTTTCTTTGTTCCACAATAAGAATCCAATTTGTCTTTGACATGCAAAGTGAAATGACCTCTGATGACAACCAGGACCTTAATCCCCGCACTTCAAAGAAATAGGAGATACTAATACCGTGACCATCACAAGCCCAACGTAGATGCCACAAAGGAAATAGCAGCAAAATAAAATTTAAAAAAATCAATATGCAGGTTAAGGGAAGACCGTCTCAGGAAGGGGAACATTGGCTTGTGAGACAAATGAACCATTTGCACTCGCAGCATTCTCCACCAAAGCAACTATCTTCTTCTGGCTCTCTGCCATCTCTCCCTTCAATGCATCTGCCAGTGATGATGCCACTGTCACAGTATCCTGCACCACCCAGAAATTTGCTCCAAAGTCTGCATCAAATCTTGACATGATACGGGGAGCTATGGCCTGGGTTTAGGTTGTAGGGTTTAAGGTTTAGGGAGATTTGGCAAAGCAGCAAGCACCAAGGACGAACCTTCAGAGTGGAAGCCAGTGCAGTGTGTGATGCAGCAAATTGTTGCTGAGTGTGGGAAGTGTGGTTGGCCATGTTACTAGCAAACGTAGTGTCAATCTGCTCAAACATGACTTGGCATGAACGCTCAAAGGCTGGTAGAAGAGTGCTTTCAAGACATGCTCGCAAAGTCTCCTGCACACCTCACAGAACAAACACACCCATAAAAAAACCATAGATTACCCAAAACCCCTATAAATGTCTGTAGTAATACACTTTGACTGACAAAAATACTCACGACTCGCATGCTCATCACTCTGGAAAATGATAACCAACCTGCAATGCCTGTTTGCCGACAGTGTGGAATTGGACCTGGAGCTGCCGAGCAACCGTTGCCTCCAACTTCACTCCCACTACTTTCTCTAATTGTGGAACAACTTTTTCTGTAATTCCCTTCTGCACATCCTCCAAGAAGAAAACACATGTATCCTCGTGAGTGTTCAGATTCCCCCACAATTTATGACATCCTCCATGGGTAGAATAAACCATGTAAACTGAGGATGAAAATCTATCTGAAGACAACAAAAGCTAATATGATTTGAGATGCATGAAGATCTTACCTGGAAAGTTTCCATTACCACAGTTGAAATCGCCTTCTGGAGAGGGGGCAACACAGCTTGAGTTATGGTTGGACCAAGGGCAACAAATTCCTTCTTGAATCCACGCTCCAAAGCATTTGGCATATCCTTTGATACAAGGTTGCTGAGTAGTGTGTTGACTTGTTGCACTCGCTCCTTCTCTGATTTCTCCCTCTTTGCATTCTCTTCCGCCACTCGAGCCCACATTGCATCCACATGAGCTTTCAGGACTTTTTCCATTCTTTGGCCCAGTGCACCTATTGACCCAGCCAACAATGCTTTATTGTCCAGTTAAAAAAATCCAGCACAAATCATCATTGTACCTGCATGATCCAACAAGTCACTCTAATTTTCTCATAATCCCAAATCATGCTGGTTGAAATAACAATAATCATAGCAGAAGATCATGAAGAAGAAGAAGAACAATATGAAGTTCTCTTCTCACCTTCTATGCGCTTTCCTTCTTTTGATACAGGCACTGCCACCATGACTGATACTTGCTTCTGCAAGTCATTCTGCATTGTAATCAACTGAACCCAAATTTTCCATCCCAACCCAGTTTGAGTTTTCTGTAAGTTCTCAGTTACCCCACAATCATAATGAGAAAACCAAAGAGAAGAAACCAAGGCAGTAGTCTTGAGCCATTGAAGATGATGCAAAAGATCCAAAAGAGTTGTACCTGATTGAGTGATTCCTGCATCACAGTGATTTGAGCTCCAAAATCCACAACACTAGAATTTGATCCCACGCTTGGTGCCTCCGGAAAGCTGGATACTCCAGGAATCTGTGCGGATGTTGTTAAGCCTGGAACACCCGTGATCCCGCTGCTCCCAGTTGTCTTGTTTTTGTTTCTATTTTTGCCCTGTGCACCCGTTGGAATTCTGGGGCTGTCATCAGTGACATTCACCATCTTTTCCCTGGATTGATCTTTGGCTAGGAGAGGTTGTCCAATTTCGTCCAACAATCCTGCCTCTTCTGCTTTTTGAGCTTCATCCTTCATGTAAGACTCAAGAAGCTCAAATTTTGACGTTGTCAGGGTGTCTTGTCGATCTACAGAATCACTGCTTGCATCATTGAAAGTGTCTGTTGAGCCTGCTTCCACACTTAATTCTGATTGATCCAAGGTCTCAATCTCCTCCTCTGCTTCCAGGTTGAAGTCCACAGTGTGACCCAGATTTGTCTCTGATGATTCAAATTCTGTAGTCTTCATGGCCTTGAGAGTTGCACTAGATGCCATCTCCTTTTCTTGAGTCCTGCTCAATTCCTGCATATCTGCTGCATCCGACGGTTTTGCCTGCCCCTCTACGAGAGACATTAGGTGCGACGGTGTGAGAAAATGGGGTGGGAGAGGACCTCCTCCATTGCCATCACCCATTTTCCCTGCAAGTTGACTTCTTGTTTCAAACTCATACTTGTTGGGTTTTGAAGTTCCAGTCTTGGTGGTGGTGGTGGAATTGGGTTTTGTGTGCTGCTGCACAGGTGGTGCTGGGTCCATGGGTGCCTCCCTACTGTCTTTCTCCAGCAAATTGTCTTCCACCAAAGTGTCAGTACTTGCAGCTGACTTGTCCAGCACCTTCACCGGTTGAAGCTGTGATGTGCCTGAGGATATAGGAATATATCGTTGTTCCTTAGCAGGGCTTTCAAGTGGTGATGACTGCTGCTGCCAAGAAGATGGTGTGTCCAGGCCGTGTTCTGTCTGCAGAATGCGTTGGCTGGTTGGAACTGTTGAACTTGGCATTACACGTTCTGTCAGAGGTTGCGTGAGTTGTGTGCTTTGATATGCCAGTTTTGTCCCAAAATCCATGACTTCCCTTGACCCAGTCAGAACCCCGCTTCCCTTGCCACCAGACTCTGTTGCCTTCACCACTTCCGTTGTCACATCAATAAGGTCTCTACGATCTGCTCGCTCTGGAAAACCGCCTAAACCTGATGGATCCTGTCCAGCAGCATTGGGGTTTGAACTTGCTGGTGGACCACTGCTGACCACTTTGGTTATGCCTTTGTTCACTCCTTTCTGAACATCTCCAGATGGTGAATCTTTTGCTCTTGCAGCAGATGTCACTGCTTTCAAGTCTTCTGTGAGGAGTGGATAGCACTGTGAGACTTGAAGTGGGTAGACCTGGATAGCCTGAGGTTGAATACAGTACACTTGCAGGTATCCATCTCCGTCTTCTGTGACTTTATCTTCTGTGACCACAAAGCTCAAAATCGGTGTGTAGACTGAGAACTCTGAAATGTAGGTCATTTTTGCTGTTGCCGGGTTTGTACCAAACTCAACATGAATCACATAGATTGCATTCTGCTTTGCATTTGCAATGATAAGCAGGCTTGATTGGCAAGCTATGGCAACTTGGTTGAAAAACACATCTTCAAGTTTTGCTCCAGAGTTAGAGCTCTCAAATTGCAGTGTCTGAATGCATTGCCACACTATTGAACTCCTTCGAGTTAGGGGAGCCCCAGACTCTGGTGCCCATAATTTCACCACCCGATTCAGAGGACCCTGCACTTGTAATTGTTGTCCAACACGTTTGTCATAAAATATGCATTATTTGCACAAAGAATGTAACAACATAGAAAAAACTCCAAGGAGCCAGTAGCCATAAAACCCATCCCCATCACATTAAAACATCCTGTATGCCTAGACTGACCACACAATTTGGTACCTACGCATTCCAGCACAATTGCCAAAAGAGATTTGCAGACAACTGAGCCCAGACATGAATACAATGAGATTACTCAGGGACATCTGCATTTCTGCTTACCGCTGTAAGCAAGAAGGAATTTTCTTGATTGGACAAGAATGCAATTGAAGTAACTGCATCGCCATCATGTGCAGTAAATTCAGATATGGGACTTCGTCTTTTCCCTCCCCACACCTTCACCTATTTCCCACTCAAGCAAAATGTACATGATCATTGTTAATGTCAAGGCAGCACAATTGGTCCAAGTACAACAAGCAAGACACTCTCTATCAGGAGGATTAGTCAGTAGCAAAAAAACAACAAAGGGAGAAAGGTAGACAACAAACAGAAATAAATAAATAGAGAGCAGCAGCAGGTTGAATGAGACAGGGTAGAGAGCAAATACAGTGCCATCTAGTGAGCAGGATGCAATCCACGGGGATGACCCATGTGAAACTGCTACATCGCTGACATCTTCCTCATGGCTGCCAAGCACACTAATCCCGTCCATAGGTCTCTCAAGGTCACAAATCAAAGGTTGGTTTACAGAGAATCCTTCTGCTGGAGCATTGGTCTGGATTTTACCCAAATCCATTGTGACCACGTACTTTCCAATTGCTACCACCAAAATATCCTGTCATGACAAAGAGGGTCTTGATGGCTTTAGTCACATCTTTCAGGTTTCAGATTCATGCCAGCCACAGGAATGAGTGAATGAATGATCCAGAAGCTGAAAGAGTAGCACCCATGTCTGTCAGCGATGATGGTGGTGGGTCTTCACAGCAATGTCAGAGACAAAAAAAGGCACAATATCCTGGCACTAAAAGCTCTGCTGAGAACTTTGGCAATATTCAAATAAAGTGATATTACAGGAGTAAATTGGACCAACACCTGATTATGAGAATGCCAACAAAGGCAGGGTTGACAAGCACCACCGTCATTGACAAATTGCACTGCTGCCATGACATTAGGAAGTATGGTTCTTCCCTCAGCTGTTGGCTCCTCGATGATATTCCGCACAATGACTTGCCCATCAGTACTTGCACTACAAAACACACACATGCACGCAGAAGACCACCTTTATAATCCTGGTTTCCAATTCACAAAGGATATCACTTTTCATCAAAGAACCACAACACTCAGTCTGCCATAATTCCAAGCATAAGAAGTACCCTATGAACATGCCCATCACAACTTCAACCCTGTGTGTGTGTTAGGAGAATCTCCAAAAGAAATATAGCATACAAGCTTTGAGAAGCAAAAAAAGTGCATTATTCTCACCTGGCCAACAGATTGATATCTTCAGAAAAGAATGCCATATCTGCAACCCGCTGTTTATTCCAGCTTCACTGTCAGTACATGCTTTAGACTTTTGTTGAGAAACAGCATGTTGCAGCTGCTCTATCAATATGACATACATATACATACATACATACATACCCATGTCTATACCTACAACCTGAGAGGAGTGAATTTACTCACATTGGTATGACCTGGAAGCAGGGACTTCACACTAGTTTGTAGATTAAGAATCCGGATGGATGCATCAGTTCGACCATAGCAAATGTATGTCTTGTTTGCAGTTATCTGATTCCCAGTGTCCAATTTGGGGTCGGAAGCATACATGGTAATCGGACTTGCTTCAAGTTGAGGCAGCTGATTGTCCTTGGCATTTCGCGCATTGATGTCATACATGGTTTGCTCTCCCTTAAGAACCTGCCCCTTGGGGAGCTTCTTGATTGGTGGCCACAAGGAAGGACTGGTCATCAACTTCCCAGGCAAGAACGAAGGCTGGTCTGAAACTTCCACAGGCACCACTGCTGCTGACTCTGAAGAGATGGAAGATGACAGGATTCCATGATCATTCACTGTTTCTTCACCCTCATACTGGGTTGTCAATAGTGCCATGAGCCGCGCCCCATCCAGAGGAGCATTGGCTGCTGCTGCTGCTGAGGAGACTGTGCTTAGATTTGAACCTGACAGCTTTGGCTCTGCACTTGTTGGGGGTGTGGAAGCTCGGGGACTAAACTGAACAGCTGGAGATTGAGAACCTCCAGGCTGTTGCTGGGAGGATTGGATGCTGCTGCTTGGGTGAAATGGAGCTTCCAAAGTTGATTGAGACACTGGTTGTGAGCCAAGTTGAGCAGGAGCAGATCGTGGGGCAGCTTGAGAGAGGGATCCAGCTGTAGACTGAGAAGGAGAAGAAGACTGGAAGGGAGGTTGAGGAGGAGGAGGACCACCAGAATGTTGGTTGGATTGAGTCATTGGTCGAGGTGCAGGCTGAGAGTACAGTGGCGGCGGCGGCGGCGGCGGTCCTAGATCAAAATGGGATGATGGATGCAGCGGCCGTCTTGCAGCTGCTGCTGCCATATGGGGATCTTGCATGTAATTATGATAGCCCTGATACATGTTCGATGTTCCAATTGAGGGCGAAAAGTTGGCAGGTGGGAAAGGTGGCTGGGCTACTTGGTGATGAAAAGATTGCGGGTTTTGGTATTGAGCTGATTGCGGACCTCTGTTGAAGTTGCGGTTATCAAAACCACCTGGAGGCCCTGTGGTGCCCATCGAATCCCAGCTGCCTGTCAACTCTGAAATAACTTAGTCACTGCACCACAAGTCAAACAAGAAGCACAATGATGGCAATGATCAGCAGCTTATTTAACTGCACAAAACCTCCCCCACAAGTTACATCCTGATAACTACCCTCCACACTATCACAGCAAGGGTTTTGCACCACTGCCACATCAAGGAGGGTTCTGCACTTTTGGAGGATTCTGCCTGTGCTCAGAACAAGAATCCATGAGGCTGCAAAATTGTGTTCGACAGTCATGTGGCTGATTCACTGCAGTCAGTAAAAAAACAGAAACTATCTCACTTGTAATAGAATCTCAATAATGCTGTGCATGTGATTCTCATGTAGCAGCAAGCAAGCAACTCATAGCCGGACAGACAACAACATACACAAAGATCAATGTGCTGCTACACAATGAACAAACCCTCTCCACTAGATACACATGAAGATGATAATGAACAGGCCATCATCATCTCTTTCGTTGAAGTTTTGCATGCTACTGCAGATTCTAACTAAGATGCAGACAGACAGACAGACAGTCACAACAGCCACCCAAGCAGAAGTGTCCTCTTGATTGACCTCCTCTTGAATCAATCCCTTTGGGCTGTCTGCTGCTGGCTGTGTTTGCTCTGCTCTTTGAAAACAGGGTTTTAATCTGTGAAGAGGAGGAAGGAGTGACGATTGCTAGAATCTAGACACTTGCTAAAGAGGTGGCCATTATGAGGCCCTAGACACCACCACCAAGCTCTTGATGATATAAAGTCTTCCAAACTTTGAAGGAGAAACAAACAAATGTTTAGTTAGGAAGAAAAAACAGCATCACCAAAAACTGATCATCAGAGTCAGCAGCAACATATGTAAGCAAAGCAGAACCACTGACTGAGCTTCCTTCCAACTAGTAAGTCCTCTCCAACATGCCCACTTCTCCAAGAGCTCAAACTCCACACCATCAAGACAGCCAGATAGACAGACAGGCTCACACTCAGCAGAGGAAAACATACATCTTCACACCACCCTAGTGGTTGCAAGGAAGATGAAATCATTCCAACACATACCCAAGAGAGCACTCCAAATAAATAAAAAAGACTATAGGCTTTCCATTCCATAAGAAACCCCATCGCCCACTCCCTCAGAAAAACAAACCCCACCCC
>Ga0209208_10003211_pt1 | contig 23502 bp, 20 predicted proteins | sample S1TSphfallax_3_FD_187694 | JGI IMG/M metagenome (GOLD analysis project Ga0209208, IMG submission 187694) | Host-associated microbial communities from peat moss isolated from Minnesota, USA - S1T2_Fd - Sphagnum fallax MG (SPAdes) (version 2) | ecosystem: Host-associated > Plants > Peat moss >...
TGGCCCTTCCCACCATGTCCTGCAATCCATAATAAGTCCTGGGCAGTTTAGGGCGGAAAAAAAAAAAAAAAAAAAAAAAACCCTCCCTGGCCCTTCCCACCATATCCTGAAATCCATAATAAGTCCTGGGCAGTTTAGGGCGGAAAAAATAAAAAAAGAAAAAACCTTCCTTGGCCGTCCCTCATCCCTTCCCCGCCCGGCCGCCCTCCCACCCCTGTCCCTCACCCAACCCTTGCTTCCCCCTGTTGGCCTACACAGTTTTGCCATAGAAACTGTGACAGGGTTGTGCAAAACAGACAACTCTATAACAGACAGACACCACCGCTATAGCTTTAATATATAAGATGGGTAGATTTGGGGGGCTGGAGCAAACAAGAAGATGCAAGGAATAGGTCTAATCTAGCTTATATGTAGATCAGGACAAATTAGAAGATGGTTCATTTTCTTGCTGTATTGAGGTTTTTTGTTTTCACAAGATCCAGCGTTTAGATCTTATCTAACAGATGGGTAGATTGGAGGCAAACAATAGGATGCAGTTTATAGGGTTTAAATCTAACGTATGCGTAGATGGAGACAAAGTAGAAGATTTTCAGTTTCCTTTGCTGTAATGAGGTTTTTTGTGTTCGTGGTTTCTGCAGCCGCGGGCGCGCTTGTTTGTCGCAGTGGACTTGGAAGAGAAGAGAGGGGGAGACGAGAGAGTGCGCGCGCGTGCGTGCGAGAGAGGAGGAAGTAGACTATTGTATCGTCGTTTTGCAGTAACGGTTTTCCTGTTTGGTTGTTTCCTTCTTTAACAGTGCCGGTGGTCTTGAGGGCTGGTGTTGCTTCCGAAGATGGAAGCAACTCAGTTGCTTCTTCCAGTTTCCAATCATAAGAAGCCCAAGGTTATGGAGTATGCAGTGGCTGTGGCGGCGCCGGATGATGGAGGAGGAGCTGCTGTGGCTTTGGAGCAGCAAGTAGGGACAGAAGCAGAAGCTGTTGTTGAAGCGAAGCTTGGGGTTATTGTTCCCGGGAAGTCTATCACCTTGAACCAGATACAGCGCGATAGAATCACCAAGATAGCTACTGCGAATTGGTCGGTGACTAGGAATGGCAACGCTAGCGTCGCCTTCAATGCTCAACTCGTTGTTGATATCTACCGCACGGAGCTCACCGTGTCAGCGCCATTGCAGCGCGTTATGGTGCTGGAGATTAGTCAGTATTTGGAGAATTATCTGTGGCCGCATTTCGATCCTCTCACTGCTACCTTTGAGCATGTCATGTCCATCATCCTCATGGTCAACGAAAAGGTAACAGACTTAAACCATATGATCTTCTATGATTGTTATCAAAGGAACCTTTAAGCTCGTTCCCAGGGGTTTTTCTCAAATTCTGTTTCTAGGGTTGATTAAACCCCTAGAAACCTTTGTCTGGATCGTTCTCAGAAGATTTGTGTTGCTAGGGTTTGTTTCTGAGAAGAAGAATTGATGAAACAAACACTGCTACTGCCAGACTAAACCCCAGGACCCTAGAAAAACCATAGCAATGGCAAACCCAGCAGTAGCAATGTTTGTTTCATCAATTCTTCTTCTCATTGTGCTGGATGGAGTGGGGCAAATGGGAACTAAATCATAGGTTACTGCTGCTGCTGCAGCTCCTCATTTGCTTCATATCAAGCCCTTTACCTTTGCTCGTGAGCTCCTTTGTTGCCAATGCTGAAATTAGGGTTTCTGGAAATCATGCTAGATAGTTGCCCTTTTCCTTGGCTGGTGAGCTCCTTTGTTGCCCATGTTGAAATTAGGGTTTCTGGAAATCATGCTAGATAGTGGCCATCATAGATCAATGGCTTCTCAATGTGTCAGGATTTAAAGAGCTCCATCAAATGCAAGTGGCCTCCAGTTGGACTCCTTAGAGCTTTGCTGATGTATCTTTTCCACCTGGTTGGGGAGTATGCAGTTCCGGGAGAATGTACCTGCATGGGCATGTTTTCATGAAAGGGAGGATGTCTTCCCTCTCTTCTTCAACCGAGTGCTTACTCTCAAAGACCAGGTTTGCTCCTCAACTTCGGATGAACCTGCAGTAATTCTCTGGTATTTTGGCACTTCATAGCATTAGATTTTCTGTGTCTAGGACTCAGAATCAGTTATTTGAGTTGCTTTGCCTGGTTCGAGTTTTCTTTGGAACATGATCCAGTGAAAACCTGAAGCTTTGTGAATGGATTTGCTCATGTATTTGTTGGTCAGTGCAAAAATGATCTTAAGCATTTGTCTACAAGTCTCTGTGGAATATGGACAATGAAAATATGTCCCTGATTTGAAAGATGATAGTACAAATGTTGGTTCTACATATTGATGAGTGTCCTTGCAGATTCATTTAGGGCATTGTGCAGTTCTCAGGAAAACTCTGTATGCATGCAACTATTGATGTGACCTGGCATCTATAAATGATAAATCTGGTGTTTTTGTTGAGCTGCTAGAGGGTTACAACTTGAGCCTATTGTTGTTCATTGTGCTTGAGGTTTTATAAAATGCACTTTGAAGACAGTACAGCATTGCAGAAGAACTCAAGGTGTTACTGTACTGTTTCAGGAGGAGCATGTGATGAGCATACGAGAAAAGACAAACTACCTACTTTTCATGATTCACTGTTTCCAGGTGAGCATGCTGCTGTGTATCAACTATGAGCAATATTGTCTAATGTGTTTCTTGAGTGCTAGCCAACATTATGAGTGTTCCTGCTGCATTTCTGGAAATGTGACAGAAACTTAGCATGGAGATTCTGTATAAAAGTTTGCTCAAAATTTTTAGCTGACTATTATATACCTATCTGTACCAATCTTCGGGAGTTGAATCATCAGTGGATAGTCATGACAGCTCATCATTGCTATTCATGATGAAGGTGATGGTGTGACACGTTGTGAGTAACTCTTGCAAGGTTATGACTGCAGCAATTGTTGTGTTTCCTTCAAACTGTTGTTGTGGAGATTTGTGTGCAATCTTCTACATATATTGTCTATTGTGACCTGGGGGGCCTTTCACCACTGCATCCTTTTCCATAGTGGTTGAATGCAGGATTATTTACTGCTTGGAGATACATTTCTCTAGCTTGACAGCATGTGCATGAGCTATGCTATGATTTAGGAAATAGATCCTTTTAAGAAAGTTGTTGCTTAGCCAAGTTTCTGTATTGGGCCAGAGCCTTGAGGATGAGAAAGTGCGGGTAGCTGTCCTGAAGTTAGTCTCGCTGCAGCTTTGGCATGCCCTTTCCCCTGGTCGTCTTCAGGTATGAATACTGTTACACAAAGTCTATTATAACTGTGTGGCTATCACAAAGCAGATGTGCTGTGTAGAGGTCCGTGTCTGGCTGATCTTAAAAGCTCTGGTGTGTGCACATGCTGTATTCATGTCTGGTGTCACTTATTCTCTTCAGTATGTGATTCTAGAACAAGGGCACCTAGGAAAGAGCCTGGATATTAGTTGTAGGATTTTGGAAATTGCTGTCAAGTTTGCATCAAAACTTTATAACTATAGAAAGTTGTTAAGTAATGTATGGGGTAGGGCATGTAGATGGAATTGGTGCAGCATTCCCAGCTTTTGGATCATTGGAAAAAGTTGCTGAAAAAGGAAGTGCGTTTGGCGAAGGCTTCAAGTGGCACTGCAACAAGGGATAAATTGGAAGTTCGTTTTTTGCCATCTTTGGTGCAAGAATTTCTGGAGGTCAGTACATCTCTGCACATTAGATTCTTAAGTAGGTCTCCCTGTACACCACTTCACAGGATTTGATTTGAGAACCACCCTATGTCACTACTATACCGTGAATGATTTGCAGAGTCCCTGGTTTCTGAAAATTGATTCTCTTTAAACCTTGTTTAAACTTGTTTCTGTTACTAGCAACAAGTTGCAATGATCCACTTTTTGCCTAAAACCATTTTGCACCTGATTGGGAAGGTTTTGGAGTCCACAGTTATCTTCTCCAACGAGGATAAGGAGATAGTGGACAATGGCAGTGAGGCAATGGAAAATGGTGCAGAGGACAGTGGGCCATCAGTTGACCCTACATCCCTACTGTACTGTGAACGATTTGCAGAGTTCCTGATCGATCTGCTCAGTCAGTTGCCTACACGAAGGTACCCTGCAGACTTTTTACCTCATGACTTCCTTACCATCATCAGGAATGTTCCCATGTTGCATTATGTATTTGGTCAGAAGGATGTGATCTATCTGCTTTTGATCTTTGTAGCTTTGGAACCAAATACCCCAACTTTTGTACTAGACCAATTTTGCCATGCTGTAGTAAAATATTGTTGAAGGCGATATATTTGTTTGAGTGCATCTGAAATAACTCTTCTTTTTCTTATCTATTGTTTCAGATGTTGTTCTGAGGTTTTATCTGTGATTTGCAGATTTGTACGAGCCTTGGTGGAGGATGCAGCAGTAGTAGTGAAGAGTAGAATGAGTGCTTTGTACGCCCACCCAAGGGGGCATTTGTTTAGCCAACTGATAGATCTGCTGCGTTTTTATCAAGGCTATGAGATCAATGACCAGACTGGAACACAATTAAGTGATGATGAAGTCCTTCAAGCTCACAGCACACGCCTTCAAGCTCTTCAACGTCTTGTCTTCAAGCAAGTGCCAAAGGTTGGATAAGAGTTTGTGTCACATGTTTGTTACTGTTAGTTAGTGGTCTCTACCAGGTGAACAATATGGTGGCTGAAGATGCAGGGATTTAGGTCTTGGCATCCGTCACTATCATTCAAACCACTCATCAGTTTCAGTTTTTTTTTCTTTTTTCTGTATGGTTCTAGGTTTCATCTTTTCACACTTGCTGAGGAGTTGCTGTTAAGATGTCACATGTGAAATAGCTATAACCTTAATATTCAGGCTGCCATGAATTGTTAATATAGGGAAATTCTCAGGTCTTTTAATATATATGTTTGAGTCTTTGCATATTAAGGTTGGCCAACTAAAATGGACTGAAGATCAGCTGCTGCTGTTAGGAAGATGTAGCTGGTTGTGACAAATTAACTCTTGTATTGTTGAATTAGCTCATGTCTTGGACTTGGCTTGGAATTATATGAACAACTCTTGAGCTGTATGACAGAACTAGGGTTACTGCTGTATCCTTGTCACAGGAATTCTGAGGGTAATACTGTGTCTAGGCTGAACCTGTTACTGAACTTGGTTTATCTTGGGTCCCAACAAGAGAGGTGATGATCCTTGCTTTTGACATTTGGTTTTATGTGTCTGTTTCTTGCAGTTGCGAGATTTGGCACTGGCAAATGTGGGCTCTATAGAAAGGAGGAGTGATCTTGAAAAGCGGCTGAAAATACTAACTCCTGAAGAATTGAAGGATTTAGTTTGTGAAAAGGTTTGTTCTCTTTTTCTTTCTGTCTAATGTGTTGGTGGTAAGCTACAAATTCTGTGTATTTTGAAGGCAACCCTGTTAGGATATTCTTGAATGACAACTGCTGATCCATCTCATGCAAGTCACTTCTGCCCATCTTAGTGTTGGATTTGTCTGGCTACCATTTGTAAGCCAATATCTACCTTTGTGCAGAATCTATGGTTTCTTTTGCTTTTGTAATGGTCAAGCACTTATTTCTTTACTTGAATATGTGATGAGCAGTTGAAGCTGGTGTCTTCCAAAGATCCATGGGCAGACAGGTGGGATTTTCTGGTTGAGGTGATGGTATCAGCATTTGAGAAACGTCAGTCACAACGAGAGTCAATAAATGCCCTGCCTCTGTACCCAAATGAGGAGGTAATGTGGGATGAAAGCTTGGTTCCCAGCATCAATTACACAGGGGAGGGTTGCCTGGCCCTGCCAAAACTGAATTTGCAGTTTCTCACTCTCCATGACTACTTGCTTCGCAACTTCAATCTCTTCCGGCTGGAGTCAACATATGAAATTCGGGAAGATGTTCATGATGTGTTGAAGCGCATGGGAGCACGTGTTGGTGATGAAGGTGAGACAAGATTTTCTGGGTGGGCACGAATGGCAATTCCAATCCAGGAGTTCAAAATTTCTGAAGTGAAGCAGCCAAATATTGGGGAAATGAAACCATCTGCAGTAACTGCTGAAGTTGCTTTCAGCATTAGAGGATTGAGGGGAGCACATCGATCTGAGTGGGATGAATTGAAGGAGCATGATGTTCTTTTCTTGCTCTCAATTACACCTCGTCTCACTCCCTTGGGCAAGGAGGATTTGGCTGGCATCAGTGTTCCAGAACGTTATGGACTCCAGTATGTGCGTGGCTGTGAAGTTATTGAAATGCATGATGAGGGAGGCACACTAATGAATGACTTCACAGGGAGGATAAAGAGGGAGGATTGGAAACCGCCTTCTGGTGAAATACGAACTGCTGTTGTTGCTCTTGATAGTGCACAGTATCAGTTGGATGTAAATGCTATTGCTGAGAAGGGTGCTGAGGATGTGTACCGGACTTTCAATGTGTTGATGCGACGGAAACCAAAGGAAAACAACTTCAAAGCCATTTTAGAGTCTATCCGGGACCTTATGAATGAAGACTGTGTAGTGCCCGACTGGTTGCATGATATTTTCTTAGGTTATGGCGACCCTGCAGCAGCTCAGTGGAACAAGATGCCAGACTTGCTGGAAATTGTTGACTTCAAGGATACATTCTTGGATGCACAGCATTTACGTGAGAGCTTCCCTTCATGTGATGTATGTTGCCTAGCCTTTCACATAGTATTTATGTCACTTGAAGTTGAAGCTTGTAAAGTTGCTTGTTCATACTGATTATGGAACTGTTGTTGGGTTTGGTTGGATTTCATCATTCTTGTCTTATTTGTTTCAGTTTCGCTGGAAGTGACATAACAGTCACCTTCAGATAGTTGTTGTGGAGTTTCCAGGAACCTTGTGGCAGAAAAGTCTGAAACTATTGTTGTATAATGGTTGGAAGATGCTGCTGGACTCAATTTGTGTTCTTTATTTCGTCCAATTGTGCAGGTTAAGTTTCTGACCCCTGATGGTGATGAAGACATGGCACCAAAGCCCCCTTTTCGTGTGACATTGCCCAAGGTTCAGAAAAGGGCTAATCTGAAAGCTAAGCCTGCAACCAATAAGAGAAAAGGGCTGGAAGCAGAATCAAATGATGCAGACACTGTGAAAGAGGTCTTGGTGGAAGCTTATGTACCATCAGATCCAGGGCCATATCCACAAGATCAACCAAAACAAAATTCTGTCAGGTTCACTCCTGTTCAGGTAATTGGATGTTTCTTTCACATTCAGTCTGATGTGTAGGTAATCTGTGCATCAGCTCTGGTTTTTTAGAGGAAATGCCTGGTATATTTGGATGTTCTGCCTTGCTGATGCTTCCAAGATCTCATTGATGGATGTTTTTGCTAACTTCATGTCTGTATTTATGAACAGGTAGGTGCAATTATATCAGGGGTGCAACCAGGGCTGACCATGGTGGTGGGTCCACCTGGTACTGGCAAGACAGATACAGCTGTCCAGGTCCTGAATGTACTTTACCACAATTGTCCTACCCAACGCACACTGCTCATCACTCATTCCAACCAGGCCCTCAATGATCTTTTTGAGAAAATCATGCAGGTGGGCACCCCTCTGTATTATGTGTTTGTGGCAACTAGGCTGTCATCATGATACTGTCCATTTTGTATGACTGGAGTGTTCCATATTACAGGACATATGAGCCTTTCATGTGCTCCATTTTAAATGCTGTTGTCAATAGTCCTGGTTATTTCATTTGACATGGTTTTAAAGCTTGTGTAAGATAAGTGGTTGTGCAAGTAAAGCAAGCTGTCACTTAGAGTGATGATGTCAATCAATTTGACCTGTTTCAGTTTCAGTTAATGTTGTTTCTGTATTTAGGTTTTTGATAGTTTCTAACATAATGTGCTTTTCTGTTTCAGAGAGATGTTCCAGCACGGTATCTTCTGCGGTTGGGTCAAGGAGAGCAAGAGTTGGAGACAGAACTTGACTTCAGTCGACAAGGACGCGTTAATGCTATGCTGGCACGCCGCCTAGAGCTTCTAGCAGAGGTGGAACATTTGGCAAGGACATTGCAGGTAAGTGATTTGTAGAAAAACAACCAACAAAGACAACTGGGATCCATTGCATTCTCCTGATGGGTTTTGAAGAGTGTAAAGAGTTCATGGGCTTAGTTGCTTTCAGGAGCATATTGAAAGATTATTTGGCAACTGACCCTTTGGTAGTAAAGTGAAAAAGTAGTGCTGGTATGGCTACTGGACACAAAAGAAGCACCTGTATATCAGAGTAGAAGACAAAAAGGTTTCCCTTGTCTGATCTTGTCATGCACAATCATATAAGAGCCTCTGTGTAGTCAGGAATTTTGAGTTTGTTCTTTAAATTTTATTCAAATCATAACTAGGCATACATATGCATGACCTCTCATTCTATCCTGCAGGTGCCTGAAGATGCAGCGTATACTTGTGAGACAGCAGCCCATTTCTGGTTGCTTCATGTCCTGTCACGGTGGGAGGAGTTTGTGGCAGCATGTGAAGGCGTGCAGGACAACCCTGGTATTGTGAAGGAAAAGTTCCCCTTCAAAGAGTATTTTACGAATACTCCACATCCACTTTTCACAGGGTCCTCTTACTCACGTGACATGAGATCTGCAGCTGGATGCTTTCGACACCTGAAGACCATGTTTCAAGAGTTGGAAGAGTGCCGAGCATTTGAGTTACTCAAATCAACAGCTGATCGTGCTAACTACCTGATGGCTAAGCAGGCAAAGATTGTGGCCATGACATGCACCCATGCAGCCTTGAAGAGAAGAGACTTCCTGAAACTGGGCTTCAAGTATGACAATCTTTTGATGGAGGAGAGTGCTCAGATATTGGAGATTGAAACCTTTATTCCTATGTTGTTACAGAGACAGACTGATGGACGTGCACGGTTAAAGCGTTGTATCTTGATTGGTGACCACCACCAGCTTCCTCCTGTTGTTAAAAACCTGGCTTTTCAAAAGTATAGTCACATGGACCAGAGCCTGTTCACAAGGTTTGTGAGATTAGGAGTTCCATATGTGCAATTGAATGCTCAAGGTAGGGCAAGGCCTAGTATCTCCAAACTCTATAACTGGCGCTATCGTGAGCTTGGAGATCTCCCAAATGTTCGTGAAGATCAGACCTTCAACCTTGCCAATGCAGGCTTTGCCCATGAATATCAGCTTATTGATGTTCCAGACTATGAAGGAAAGGGCGAGTCAGAGCCAAACCCGTACTTTTACCAGAACTTGGGGGAGGCTGAGTATGTGGTCAGTGTGTTTCAGTACATGCGGTTGCTTGGTTATCCAGCAAGTAAAATCTCAATTTTAAGCACCTATAATGGGCAGAAGCATCTGATTCGTGATGTGATTGAGCGACGGTGTGCACATCACCCTCTCTTTGGGCGACCAAGCAAGGTAAAGGAGGATCAGAAATGATCAAGGAATCCCTTACATTTGTTCATGTGTTATCTGGGATGGGAGCTATGTTCGTGCATGAACTCATCCTCATTAGCCTGCAAGAACTCAGATTCATCGTGCCAGGTGCTGCTTTAGCCCTTTGAGTGAGCAGAAGGACTAAAAGAGGATCATATTGTTGGTTGCAGGTGACAACGGTTGATAGGTTTCAAGGCCAACAAAATGACTACATTTTGCTCTCACTGGTGCGAACTAGGGTGGTTGGTCATCTTCGAGATGTTCGGAGATTAGTAGTGGCCATGTCACGTGCACGTTTAGGAGTTTATGTTTTTTGTAGACGGTCTCTTTTTGAGCAGTGCTATGAGCTGCAATCCACATTCCGGCTTTTGCTCCAGCGACCAGACAAGCTAGGGGTGGTGTTGGGTGAAAGATCACACCCCACACAACGCCCTGTTCATGAGGTTGGGAATGCTTATCTTGTGAGTGGTTTACAAGAGATGGCTCACATTGTTACTGATAAGTTCAACCAGCAGGCAGGATTAATCTGACTTGCTAGTGCATTTCTGATCTTGCATGATCCAGCTTCCATAAGGGAGTTCATATCTTTCTCTTATGTTAGGTTTATACTGCACTGTCCCCCTAGCCTCTGTGTAGCCTCTCTATGCCTTAGGCTTAGATGCTTCCTTGTACAGGGGCAAGCAGAAATGAAATGAAGCTTGCTGCAGCTTGAATGAGGAGACTGTTGAGTTTGTTGATTAGCTATGTGGAAATACAGCTACCAAAGTTAGTGCTGTCTTCAGGAGGGGTTTTTGTGGGAGGGCCTGGATACTTAAATGTGTAAATTTAGACCATTGGGTCAGAACATTGTAGCTCTTATTTTGTGAGAGAAGTTTTGGAAGATTATTCTTGCATGTGCTGCACAGTTGGAATGCTGATTACTGAAAGTATCATTTTTGCTCTTCAATCTCATCTTTCCCTGTACTTGATGTGATTAAGCATTTCACTTCTTTCAGGATGCAAACTGTTATGCGTGAGAGAGTTACTTGATAATATTTGTCTAACCTCAGCATTGCAAGTTTCCTTGTGATGATCACTGGTGATGTGAACAGTTTGAACAAAAGAACTATGGAACCACCAGAATCAGTGGAGGTCCAAAACTTTGGATCTGTTGAAGGCATACTTGCAGGTGAAATGAACATGGGCTTCAGCCTGTTGAGAAAACTTTTGCTGTTTTGCTGAAATCTGAGGTGAAACCAAGTTAAGAAGGTAACACCTGCAAATCCCTTTGGTGATTTTATGGTTCAAATAATGTACTTTTACTCGCTGGGAGCTGCTTATAATGGCATTTTGGTTTTAAGAACAGCTTCCACACAAGAGGGTCATGCCCAACAGTTGGAGGAGGAGATCAAATTACTCTCCAGCAGATGTAAGTGTGCCCTTAATCAGGAAAGAGTTCATGTTGAGGTTCTGGACCTTGCCCTGTTGTAATCTGTTCAGACATGATATACTTTTCCTGTGATAGCTTTGGTCCCACATGGATAGCCTTCGGCCTCTGTTGGACCACCTGACTATTTTCCCTCACCCTCTATTTTTGAGCAAATTGGGATTTGCTGCATTTCTCCCTCATTATTTGCAGAAGTTAGAGCAAGGGTGAATTACAATGGCAGAGTATAAGAAGCTAGTCTGGACATAGGGCTGGGCTGCTGCAGACAAGGAAGTGGCCGCTTCTCATACCAATGACATCAATAGTGCATCATTCTGTATTGGCTCCACTAACCTGATCTTTTAGTTGCTTTTCAATGGATTCATGCTTGGTCAAGTGCACCTGTTGTCTCAATGGAGTGCACTTGAACAGAATGCAGTTGTGCTTCATTGTCACAGCTGGGTGAGCACTAGGTGTGGCATAAATGCACCCAGCTGTGACATAAACACTTGCAAGCTTGCAAGGCTTTGAACCAGTGGGGTTTAGGGTTTAGGAGCTCCTTGGACTTCCTGAGGTGAGTTTGCTGTGCAGAGATTGGAGTCCATAGTAAAACCCAGAAATAAAGGAGCACATATGGTCAATGATGTGAAAGAATGTCTTACATCCTCCATTGTGAAAGAGTGGCAGGTGGAACAAGGAGTCCTGCAACCTTGCAGAGGTTGCCCAGCATGAGCAGTCAAGGGAGTGTGGAGGAGATCTTTTCATTACAGGCATCCTTGTATTTAACCCCAGACTGTGTATCTCCATCTCCATCTTCATCTTCATATGAATCTCCATCTCCATCCCCAGCTCTTGGGAAGGACCTGATCCCAGCTTCTACCCATGAGCAACTAAAAGTGCATTGGGTCATAGAGAAGGAGAATTTTCCTTGTATTCAGCCCACCTGGTATGTGAGTTCTGTTAAGTACTCAATTAAATGCTTTCTCCATAGTCTTCAGGGCTGGTTGAACTGGAGTCAATGTTGCTCAAGAATGTAGGTCACTCAGTCCCACATGTTGTTTACTCATTGCCAAGAAATTCTACTTGTGGAGTGGCATAGGGAAGGGCGTTCTAGATGTACAACCATGGATAAGTTTTCAGCCAGAATGTGCCTGTAAGAGTCATGTCAGAGCCACAACTCAGGTTTGTTTTGTCTGTCTATTGGCTTTGTTTATGTCCTTTTTGCTGGAAATCTGGACTCTGTTCTGCTTTTAAGGCTTTGATAGTCCTGTTTTTGATTGTTTGCTGATCTTTGAAGTTAGTTTCAAATTTGGTCACTACTAATTCTTGATAGCAAGATTCAGTTCCTTTTGTGAAATCTGCACTCATTAACTTACAATAACTCTCCTGCAACTTGCATGAATTTGCATGCTCTGATCATATGTCAAGCATGGGATATATCAGGAATGGTGTGAGGAAAGACTGTTGTCTGCTCTGTAACAATGCTAAGATTTCATAAGATTTGGGACTGACAGGTTGACTGGTTGTGGCAGTTTGAACAGCTAAGAGCTGAAGGAGCATTGGTGCCAAGGATGCATGCTGAGTTGGAGGCCTTTTGTTGCCACCAGATATCAGCTTTATTAGAACTGATGGAGGGGTGGGATGGAGAGGTCAGCTTTGAGTCAACCCATGGCTCTGCTCTTTCCAAACTTTGAACAAGTTCGAACCTAGCGGGATCAGCTAAGGGTTCATTGCTCATATCTTATGTGTTACTCTCAGCATGACTTTTGACTCCCTTTGTAGGTGCAGGATTTGGAGGGATATGGACTGAACTAGCAGTTGCCACATCTGTTTGTGTACATTATTGCCAGATCTTCCTAACCAATGTGGTTTTGACCCCTGCTAATAGTTTAGCACATTTTTTGTTACTTCTATGGGGTACTGAAGTACAAGGAGATTTTACCCGTTGGTGTCAATTAGGAGGTTTATAGACCTTCAGCGCTCTTCACAGAGCTTTTGCTCTGATAGGCTTCATGTTGTGTTAATTTGAACTTGCTTGATCTATACAATTACATCCTTATAATGCAATTTCTTTTTCTGTTCCAATTGCTGTTTTTGTTTCTGTATTTCTGATTTGTCCTCTCGGTCAATCTGGTTGGTTTTTTTGTGCCTGGCTTCAGTGTAGCAGTCATTTTCTGATTCATACTTTTTTTCAAGTTTTTCATAATTGGACTTTAAACCCATTTCATATGATAGGAGTTGCTCAAGTATAAGGAGATGCTCTTCCATGTGCTATGTACAGTGCTACCATGGAAAATACTTTGTTTGAGGATGGTGATTATGCAAATACATTTCGTGCTTGTAATACAACCCAAATCTGAAGAAACTTATTCCATTGTTACAGCTTAACCACTTTTGGTCCCCAAATATTTGGTGTTGCTTGTTTATTGTTATCTTCCAAATCACTACTTCCACAAGAGACACATGCCATTGTCACTGATACAAAGGATCTTCAATCCTGGTGCAAACTAAATCCAGTAACATTTTATGAGCAAGCAACCTGTAGTTGTGGTGTAACAACATGTGCTACAATGCGGTTATGATTGTGTTAAGAGGATTGATATGCAGGTGGAGGAGCTAGGCGCAGATTTGGCAGATGTTAAGCAAATGTTTTAATAAGGATTGTGAATATTAGAATTCTAACACAATTTTAAGTGGAATGCGGCTGAAAGTGCACAATTATAACAGGAACGTGATAGTACAGCGGGTGTGATTATATGCAGAATTGTCGTTGGAGTGATGACAAAGCTCTTTCTGCCGCTGCTTCTCTTCTCTCTCTCTCTCTCTCTCTCTCTCTCTCTCTTTGCTTCCCTCCCTCTTTCGTCCTGCGTCTTCCGCGGAAGATGCGTTCGCTGTCGCGTTCCTACGCGCCCCTTCCGGCGAAGAAGCACATCGCTCAGACTTAACAATTGGAAAAAAAGTATGTCCTTCATCGAGGTCGGTCTTGTAGAAACTGGTCGATTCTTTATTCTTTCCCTCAAGCTCTTTTCCTTCTGCATAGTTTCGGTGTTTTGGTTTTGGTTTTCGCAGTTCGTTTTCTCGGGAGAGGTTTTGCTTCTTGACTGTGCCGCGCGTTTGTGTTTCTAGTAGGCGGTTATTTTTAACTCCCTGCTGCTTCGCTCCGTAATCCCTATCTCCTTGTGTGGTCGGAGTATCGGGAATCGAACTGAGAAAAAAGAGAATTTGTTCGATTTTGTGCTTTCGGTCGTTGTTGCGGGAAATGATGCAAGCAGCAATAAGTATGCAACCGAATGCACGAGTCGTTTTTTCTCTGTCTCAGACGAGTCAGAAATATGCAGGGGGAGGACCGTGTTGTTGTTCTTCATCTCGTGAGACATTATACTCCAGCTTCATGTGTCATATGCGGCCACGGTCAGCTTCTTTCAGTTCTATGCAGAAGGTAAAGGCCTTTCTTCCTCTCTCTCTCTCTTTGCCTCTTCTGCTTCATCATTCATGGCTCTGCGCTCCAAGGTTGTTTGAGACAATTCATGAAGTTGACGGTATGAAATCACATCAAGATTTCATGTCTATGCATGGCTGACAACCGAAGGAACTAAACTGGCCGAATTTCTTGTGTTCTCAATCTCTCGTTGAAATTCACAAACTCCTGATGCGTTTGATCAGTAGGTCTTTTCTAGTCTGGATACCAACAGATATTCATTCAGGAGTGGCAAACTAAAATCTAATAAAGCCTTGGATCGTCACAAACTTGTCTTGGCTTGAATGACTAGGGTGCTATGGACCATTTTTTTTAAACTATGCCCTCTTGAGTGCTAGCTGATAGTATTATGTCCAGGTTTTCCTGCTTCCAGAAATGCAATTGAAACTTATGACAGTACAGAGTTTTGTTAGAATAGTTTTTGTCCGAAATTATTTTGGAGCTGATTGTTGTAGACGATCTTCACAATCAGGAGATACAACAATCACCGTCCATTGATGAAGGTGATGGTGAGGAATTCAGTGAGGAGAAACGGTAGCTAGCTAGTCACTGCCATCCATAATGAAGGTGATCATCTAATACTTTGTGAATGGCATGCACAAGGTGATTCACACGCAAGATGATTCTTGTCATGTTTGTTTTGGTTTGCTCAGAACTGACATAATGGTTACTTTCACTGTATTATTGTGGATTTTTTTCTGCAATCTAATAGACTAAACACATCCATAAGATTGCAGAAAAAATTCCACAATAACACAGTGGAGGTAACCATTATGCCAGGATGGCAAGAATCTTCTGGATAGCAAGAACAGGTGGTAGTGTGATCTACTTGGAACATAGTTAGGGTTTTTTCTTGAATCTTTTGTGAACCAAGACTAAGGGGGGACCTTTCTGTTTGTGTCACTAGGTTGGCAGGTCAAGTCCACAAGCTCTAGCATCACAGAGATCAAGATTGCATGGGAATGTCCGAATCCAACACAGTAATCATGTGGTTCCACAATTGCGTGAACAGAAAATTATAGGTATTTCATCTCACTGAATCCATAGACATCCCTGATGTTGATTTTTATGTGAAATTCCCTACAAAGAAAAAGTCTTTGGGCTATTGGACTGTTACTGGATAGATAAAAACTATACAGGCTTCTATGTTTGGATATAGAACCCCAGCAGGAGGGCTACAAGGCAGTGATACATCATGAGAAGTTACCTTAATGCTAGCTGAACTCCTTCTGAGGTTTTGATACATTTTCATTGTATCCCACCATTTATGTGTCACATACTATGGATTTTGTTCTGAAGTGTTTGCTGATATGGTCTTTCTGTGGATTTTGTGACAGTGAAAGCGGTTTCCATGCCACAGGCTTCATTAGAGGGCTTAGAATTGACAGAAGATAATGTGGAGCTGGTATTAGATGAGGTGAGGCCATATTTGATGTCAGATGGAGGCAATGTTGCACTCTATGAAATAGATGGTTTGGTAGTGAAGCTGAAGCTACAAGGTGCATGTGGGTCATGCCCTAGCTCCTTGATGACCATGAAGATGGGAATTGAGCGGCGGCTCATTGAGAAGATTCCTGAAATTGTGGGTGTGGAACAAGTCATGGATGAAGAGACTGGCCTTGCCCTTACAGATGAAAATGTTGAAGCAGTATGCTCACCACACTCTACACTCTGAATCTTAGCAGCTATTCATTCATGAAACACCTTTTGTAAGTGATGCTCAAGGCTTTTATCTAATTGGCATCTAAGAAAATCTGAGCATTGTTTTGCTTGCTTTGCAGGTACTTTCTGAAATTAGACCATATTTAGTGGGGACAGGAGGAGGTGAGTTGGAACTAGTTAAGATTGATGGCCCAGTAGTGAAGGTGAGGCTTGGAGGACCAGCAGCATCAGTCATGACAGTGCGTGTGGCAGTCACTCAGAAGCTCCGGGAGAAAATCCCCATGATTGCTGCTGTGCAGCTACTGTAAAGCTTGTTGTGGAGGCCTGCTTAGAAGGATAGAACATTAAGTTTACAAGCATTTCTTTGACTGTATAAGAGCAATTTTCTGTCATGAAATTTTGCCAAATTTGGCTGTAGACATGAATGCCATAGTTCCACATTGGATTTATGAGGCAGTTTAACTAGACGTTGCTCTGAATTTTAAGAACCTTTGTAACCAGATGAAGGTTCATCATGTTACATTGAGGTTAGTGTTATAGAGAAGTGTGCAAAGTGTTCCAGCAGCACTTAGGATCAATTCTCTTGGAAAAGATTACTGGGACACTGCAGCCATAATATGCACCCATAAGATGCATTCAACTTGTGAGAAACGAGTTATTAAGCAACACTGCAATGGCTACTGGCCATAAAAAGAAGCACCTGTATAACAGAACAGAATGTCATGTTCCTCTTAGTCTGATCTGATCTAGCACAAGCTCTCTTATTCTGAGCCTTGTATAGTAAACCGGGGTTTTGCATTTGTCCAGGGACCTCTTACTCTTGCAACATGAGAACTGCAACTCGCTTGATCTTCTTCTTCTTCTTCATCAAGTCCATTAGTCATCCAGAATGTTGGAAACATTCAGAGTTGCTTTACAAGTAGGTAGTGAAACTCCCTGAAACTCTGACCAATTATCATAGTCTAGTCATTATGAACTCTGAAATGCATATTCTAGTTTCCTCGTGCAGTTGCAAGTGTCTGACAAATTCTAACAAATCCAAAGTCTAGCACATCTAACAAATTCCTTTAGTCCCAGTTAGCTTCATCACATCTACAACCACTAGCACCGACATTAATTATCACTTGCACCCACTCCATAGTCATATCTCCAACACAAAAAGTAGTACCAGAAATGCTAGGGCTCTTTGCGTAGTGACGCTTTCGAGTCCTAGAATCTTCAAGCAGTTATGGACACTTTGCCAGAATGAAGGAAATGTGTTCCTATGAGCGTTGTTCTGATATATATGTGTGTGTGTGTGTGTGATAATTATGGGTCTTGAGAATGCCACCAATCTGATAGGTGTGTAAAGCAATATCTCCGCATGCTTATTTGTTCCCAATGGTTATATTTTTTTGACCTCTATTGCTACCCAGATCAGATTAGGTAGCTTATCATTTCAACGAAGTTGCAATAACAAGTAATAATGATAAAATTATTCCAGTGTATTTTTGCAACTAATATATATATATATATATATGTCTTCTTTCATTTGTTATATTTAATTTTCTTTATATTGGTTTTCTCACATTATGGGTTATGAGATCTAAATATACATATTTAAACAGATCAAAAAATCAATACCAAATTTAGTTAGTATGGTTATAATCTTCATTTTGTATTTTTTTTAAAAGGGAACTACAGATAACATTTAAAACACTCCAAAGCAGGTATACTATTGATGATAGCATAGTCTTATTTTGGATCAAAACTATCAAAAACCAGGATCCAATTGTTCCTCCTTTTTCCAAATTTTTCCATATATGTATTCAACTAATATGTCTAAATCTATATCACTATTTCCTACTTCATTCTCATCACACTATTGAAGATGGGATAAGTAGGAAAGGACTTCTTAACACATCAATCAAGCAAGAGGTCACTCACTAGTGACTACATCAAAATGTTGTTCACACCAGCAAATAATGTTGACATCGAGATTGTGAGATTTCAAGTCATCCGAGGTTCATCGACATTATGTCTAAACTTGGAAAACCCACAATGAATGTGAAGAATTGAAAACTTAAATGTTTCATGATCTTTGCCATTTTCCATTGTGTTTGATTATGCCAAAGATAGATGGGTCATAAATTGATTTAATTTGATAGATACATGCATGAAATATATTGTATAGGGATGACAATAGAGAACCCATGTTACAAAATTCCAACTTCAAATATCCAATATATTTGCAAAGGACTAATCCCTAAACATATTAGTCCTTGCAAATTGTTAAATGGGTGCATTCACTGTTGTAGGAACCAAAAAAGGAGTCAAAATTCCCATGAAGGTTGCAGAAACAAAGAATATGCTATGTGGTGCCGTTTGAAAGTCATTGTAATAATGACAAGTTATGTTAAATGAGTAATGTGTGTGTTGAGGAATTCAATTTCAAAAGTCATTACATCTTATTTTTAGAGTTTTTTTTACTCTATTTAGGAATTTTGAAATTGAGTACCTAATTGTTGTGTCCGATAATTTGCATAGGCTACATGTTGCATCAGACATTTTGCATAGGACCCCCCTTTAATACCATAAATACAAACTTGCTGATTTTGAAAAGTTTTTGGGCACTATGCCACGACGACAAGGATTGTTGGGATCATCAAGTATGATTTGTCTTTGGAACCTGATCTCAGCACGAGTGATTTGAAAGTTGGGGGGAAATATCAAAGGTTTGTTTCTTCATGAAAGTGGGCAATGGGGATCAGAAGCTGTTTTCGTCCCTCGTACTGCTGACAAGAATATCCTTGAAGATGATGGCTACCTCATTTGTTTTGTATACGATGAAAAAATGGGTACGAATTCTTTCTTTGACACAAAAATCTTTTCCCCTACGTATCTAATGTTCAATAATCTCTTGCATTTGATTTAATAAATGACATGCCTTCAAATGAAATCTTAAGAGTTCAAGACTTCCTTTGCACCAAAATATAACTCAAAGTTGTATACTATTGATCACAGTGTTTAATAGTAGTATTGAGGGTTGGAATTCGGCATTGCTTGAAAACAATTATTCACTTATGATGATGCAGAACATTGGAAGTGGTGGTTATTGATGCCAAAACAATGGCATCCAAACCAGTTGCAGTTGTAAGCCTACCATCAGGAGTAAATGGTGGATTCCATTCAATTTTTGTGCCTCAGATTTACATTACATTAAACCACCATCTCCTCCTTGTAGAATAGTGTCATGTCCTTTTTGAAGGTCCTATCCTTTCTATTATCATAACATATTATTGTGATAGAGAATGCATAAGGTTAGCTCAATTATTGTATTTTATGTCATAATCTCAAATTTATTTAGGAGAATTCTATACCAAATTTTCATTGATTAGTTAATCCCCTAAGCAAGATGTGACAATTGTTTGAGTTTACCTTACTTTTCTCAAATTGATCATAATGAAATGTGTCATTGCTTGTTTATCTAATGGTATCAAACCATTTTGGGCTTGATTTCAATGGAATTTGCACATTGAACTAACTGGCAAATCATTGCCATTCTTTCAAGAACAATTGAAGAATCAAAATTGATCACCATTGAACAACCAGTGATGTTATCCAAGTTTTTTAAACGAAACAATTTGTAGCATATATTGGAGTTAAACTGGTGTTATTTTTATTCTTTCAATTTTGTGATCTTGCTCCAGTGGTGATGATCCATAACTATATTTAGCCAAACTTGCTGATATAATGCCCTGTAGAGAATCCTTTACTATCCCTACATAAAGTGAGACTGAATTTGAACTTGTAAATATGCACATCTCCCATAGAATAAAGAGATCTCCAAAAGGGCCAACAAAAGGAAATGATTATTTCTTTTTTTCAGTCATAGTGATTAGCCCAAGCTATGACATTAAAATAGTTACACTTTACATTGTCCAATTTTTCATATTTACAGTTGTTGATGAAGGCTATTGTATTTTCCAGTGATAGCATATTTGGCTATGGTATTTTAAGATGGTAGGAGAATTGGCTTTAGGTACTTGGATTTCTAAAAAAAACATACAAAATATTTCAAAAGCAGCATTTGGCTTCACAACTTACAAGATGCAAGTGGCATTAAAAAAGAAAAATGTGTGATTGTAGACAAATTAAACAGTCTATGTGGTATTTGCTACAAACTTCTTTCCATGCTGCAATGATTAAATCATCTAGAAAATTAGTGACATTGTAAAAATATTGGGTAAACATGCGCAACATAAGTTGAGATGTGTGGTTAGTCAATTATGTAGCTTCCTCTTGAAGAAAGTTAAATTGTTGAAGGTCCTTTCATCTACAATTAAACCCAAAACTTGCACCATAGCTATTTCAACAACAATCATGTACTCAATTAGCTTGAGAACAAGAAGTGGAGAAAATTGGATCTTCAACCACATTTGAGTGATTGGGTTCACATTTGATGGTTCCCACATTATTGCTTCAACATTATGATTCATAATAAATTTGAAACAAGAAGCTTGCACATCAATTTGCCTTAATTTCAAAAGCCCAAGAACTACAATACCTCCTTTGATTTTCTTACCAACACAAAACATAGCCTTAATTTGATTTAGATGTGGAAGTTCCTAGTAACATTTTATTCACAAACCAATATTGGAAGTACACCATGCCAAGAGCCGAACCTACAAAACAACTCAACACACAAAGATGTAGTAGCCTCTACGCATAAAGTTTTCACTATTTCAATCATGTTAGACTAGTTGTTAATATTAACATGAACATGTACACCATTAGAACATTTGTGTGAATGGAGCCCATAGTTATGGCCAACATTGTTAAATGCCAAGTATGGCAACAAGTAAAAATCAAGACAAAAATCATGTGAAACCTAGGTGAAGGGTAGCTACTAATTATGATGTTCACAAATCTTAATATATTAATTCAGTAAGTCTCTGTGTCTGTGACGGAGGTTTTGGGGGGTGGGGGAAGGGAGAGGCCGGTGAAGCAGTGGGTGAAGCAGTGGGCGACCCGTGTGAGCCTATGACAGGATGTGGTTTTCGTGTTCAACTTCTTTCTGCTTTCTTGGACGTCGTTTGCAAATTGCACATAAACTACGCTCTATCGCATAATTGCCGTCGCATTTTTCTCTCAATTTGGGTGTCAGATTTTTGTTTCTTTGACCAGCACATTTCTCTCTCAAAATTTCAAAGCTCTTTTTGCAGTAAAAGAGTTCATGGTGGTGGTGGTGGTAGTGGGGATCATAATGCGCAAGAGTTCCTGGAAGAGGTACAACAACAGTTCAGAAAGAAGCAATAGCGCTCGGAAACGACGACGCCTGCACGATGGAAATGGCCTATCGATCAAGCTGAGCATATCACAAGAGAACGACAACGAAGAGACAACATGACCAGCAGATTCTCCACATTGGAGACATTGCTTCCTCCGGGACCTAAGGTAACAACAACAATGATGTCGCTTTTGAATGTTTTCGCGTAATTCTGTTGTGGTTCTAGATTAGAGACTGTCATAGAGCAACAGTCCCATGACAGATCAAGACAACAGAAAGAGAGTGCTCCACTCAAAGCTAGCTCTTAGGTTTTAGACAAGTACATCCTTACCCTTTCTTTTTGTCACTGAAAACAAAATTTGTGAACTCTAAAACATGGCAACATAATTTGTGAAATCCCAACATGGCAACATAATTTGTGAAACCCCAACATGGCAACAGATTGTACTTCTGTAATCTTTATGATCACCCCACCTGCCAACTCCACTATGTGCACAATTCTCTGTGTCACACAGGGATGCATCATTTATGACATCAAAGTCTCAAAATTTAAACACAGAAGACATTAGAAAAATATTGTCTTTTTTTGGGTCTACAAAATGAATAAAAGTTTGTCAAAATTTGAACAAAAAATAAATTAAACAAAAATTGTCTCTTTTCAAGTCTCCATAATGAATTCCTAGCACAAATAAAGATTGAGCTATTGACAACCTCAGAAAAGAGCTTATCAATCAGGTATGTTATCTTGGTTTATCAAGATCAATGAAAACATAATTTGATCACAAAAACATACAAGAAACAAAGGGTATCAATCAGATGTCCTATCTTGGTTTATCACAAAAAACATACATGACATGAAGGATATCAGTCAGAATTCTCAAATTTCAGACAATAGACAAACATGTCAGGTCAATAATAGGATTGAAGGTTAACACCCTACTTCTCCCCATCTTTTCAGGCCCTGCTTTTGTTGGTAGTGGGCTCTTTATTGAGGAGCTCAGAACTGAATGGAATATCTTTTTATTTCTTCAAGCCTACAAGGCTTAGATTAACGAAATGTAACAATCCTCACAACACCCCAAACAAACTTTTTTCCTTAGTGAGCAATAAACTGAAAGTATCTGAAAGGTCATCAACCCCAAGGATCGTCCCACCCCTTAAGTCCTTCTCTCTTGATGAAATCAATGATGCAGTGAACTGTCTCTTGGACACGATTGGACAAACTGTGATTTCCCCATGGGATGGCCACCTTCTCTGCACCACCCATGGCCTCACATGATCTGCACAGTTTGTCAGAATGGTCCACCCATAAGCTCTGAGCCTGAATTGAGTACATTGTTCAGAAGGTTAAGGGCCTTGGGACACTGCAGACTCCACTGAACTTTCTTTGGAAAACATTATTTTGACTGAAAGGCCCAAGTCTTGAGCATCCCTTTGTTCTGAGACCCATGGTGAATGCTGCTTTGCCTCATTGGCAACATCCTTCTCCATCATTTTAACTCTCTCAAATCAAATAGTGCAAGGATACAGCAATATTCAGTCACATCTAATGTCCCATACAGAGTCAAGATCTGGTTCAAGAAAGTATGCTCATATAACCCCTCTTCTGGAAAGTGCATCATCCAAACTTCAAATGTGAGGAAATTTCTGTGAGTCATGGCAAAGACTTTCAGCCTAGAGTTCAAAGTACATACCTCTTTAAGAGTTTGGCTTTATCCACATACTCAGGGATGTATTCATCTGCCATTGAAAATATGACCTACAAACAAATGAATTGCATAAATAAGCAATTAAAGCATGAAGTTATGTTGTAAAGGTGAAGATGATCTAGTTGAATACAACAATAAAGCTTCAAGGTTTGTTCATATCTTATAAATAATCCAATCGAGACATCGTTGCAGTGACTAACCATGTAAGCCTATAAAGTAGTGAGTTTCAAGTAGGCAGACCTGACAAGGGACTCTAGACATATGGCCCAGTTTGGTCCGCAATTCTGCATCTGATAGATCGGAGCTGAATAAGTCATCATCTCCCAAGTAAGCTGAGAGGGACCGATACCTTCACCATAATCAGACCAAAAAAAACTTCAACAGTGGCATGTTGAGGATTTCATACCCTTTTCCAACTACTACTCCAACAAACAGACCACACACTGGACCACAATTAGAGATGACAAAACATAAGATAACCTTTTGTTTTTTGTTTTTTTTTTTTTGTTGGGGGGGGGAGGGAGGAGGGATTCATTCCCATTCAAATCTTAATCTAAGTCTAATTATTTTTTA
>Ga0209208_10003213_pt1 | contig 23496 bp, 17 predicted proteins | sample S1TSphfallax_3_FD_187694 | JGI IMG/M metagenome (GOLD analysis project Ga0209208, IMG submission 187694) | Host-associated microbial communities from peat moss isolated from Minnesota, USA - S1T2_Fd - Sphagnum fallax MG (SPAdes) (version 2) | ecosystem: Host-associated > Plants > Peat moss >...
TTTTTTTTTTTTTTCATTCTTGTTTTCACCAAAGAATTATAAGAAAGACAAAAAAATCTTGTTGCAAGTGCATTCATTCTTATTTTCACAAAAATATCAATAAATGTTGCAAGTGTAAGATCATAAATGGTATAATTATAAATGATGATGGGTGATTACAAGGGATGGTGTTTATGAGTGATGGTGGGGTTGTGTGGAGAATATGTGTGAGCATCGTGTAAAATGAATGAATGAATGAATGAAAAAGAAAAAAAAAGAAAGAAAAACATGAAAAAAAAGTAAAGGAAAAAGAAAAAAATTGAAAATATGTGAATAGGGTGTTTTTGGAAAAAAATTTCATCAAATTTTGATTCTAAAAATATGATACAACCTATACAAAGGTTTTTTCATGGGAAAAAATGGTATTGATTCATCAAATTTGGAAAAAAAAATTCAAATCACCAAATTTGTATGGTAAGCTCAAATAGGTAGCCAAAAATATATAAGGACTTTTTTTTCCTATTTTCATGTTTAAGATATAACCAAATTTAATTAAATCATTTTATATGGATGATCTACATTTTAATTACATCTTAAAATCGACAAAAAAAAATCCTGAATGAATGTAATCATTTTTTAATTAATGACATTTAACCAAAAAACGAAATAAAAAATGAAACATTCAAAAACTAAAAGTTTTTAAAAGTTTTCAATAACCGAAAGTGAGAAAAAATAGATTTTCACTAAATTTTTGTACATGGTTTTTAACATGTTGACGAAAATAGAAAAAGTGGTTAGAAGTTTTTATTTTTATAACCACATTTTGGCAAAATTTTCCTAGGAATAATTGCCGTTTTTTTACATCTTTGAACATGTGATCGCTAATTTGGCTATAAATAAAAATTCTTAAAAATTACATTAAATCAAGACGGCTAAATGGTGGTTTTCATGAATTGGTTTTCTTTGGTGCCTACCACCTACATCTTTTGGTTATGTTCAATTGATTCAATGCAACTCAAATATCTTTTGATCAATATTGATTATTTTATCAATTTTTTTTTTTGTGAATTGATTTTTAATAATTTTGGAACAATTTTATTATCATTACAAATAAAGACTTTTTTTTCACATTTGTTTACAAAATGTATGTAAGGTTCTTAAGCTTTTATGTTTGTTCTTCCTTAATAGTTGTTACATGAATTTTTAAATAGTTCGATTTACAAGTAATCTTATTTAACCATATTTGCAATAAAATCGCCTAAACTAATTATGCAAGGTGTGGCCCAAAATGTTAAAATGTTAAACAATCTTATTGATGTCACTTTAGTACCAAATTGTTGCACCAGCTACTTTTTCCAATGTTTGTTGTTGATTCATTTTATATTTCCCCAAAGAAATTGAATGATTTCATTAACTATGGATATTGATGTTATATATGTCATGTTGATTAAACATGACATGTTAAATAGAAATACTTATGAACTTGGTCTTTTTTTGTACTTATCACTTACATCTTGCTAGAAATGTCAACTAAGGCAAGCATGAAAAAAATAAAAAAATGTCAATATCTTTTCTTATTTTGAACTATATTAAGTTTTTTTAAAACCTAATCATTCCAAAACCATAAGCCTATTATTGGGCAAACATTTTTTAATCATGACAAACAACATATTTTATGTTTCACCCAATATATCAATAAATATTTTGTTTGGATAAAATGTCCCCACTCAATGCAAAATGGTTCATATTTTATTCAATATGGTATTAAACCTTTCTACACCCCAATGACACACCACTTGTGAGAGCATTTTTGACATTATTTTTGATCCTTTCATAAGAAAAAGATAAAATGGGAGTTTGAAAAAAATACTTTCCTTCTCATTCCAAGCTTCCACACATTAGCCTATCTATTAGTTCAGGTCAAAGACTATTGCAAAATAAACTTCAATCATGCCAACAAATTGTGCCAAAATGTAACATTCAAACCAATGCATTAAAAAACAAAATATAATGGCTTCTCATGGAAATGTAAGGTCTATGTCACCAAGACCCTATTTTCAAAAGTTTTCCCTATCTTAACTAGGTTAGATGTTGTTTATTCAAGTTATTTTGCATTGAAAATGGATTAGTTTTATTTAAAGATGTCCACAACAAAAGTTGGTTATAAATTGAAGATATTCTTCTATAAGATAATGTAGTAACATGAAAAATCTACATGTACTTTTGTGCTTTAAAAGTAAAATGTAGATATGTTAAAAGACATCACAATTCAATATGAAACTTATATACCATGGCAACAAACATGGTAGAGAAAATAAACATTCCTTAAAACACATTCAAACTTAAATGAATGCTCGCAAATGATAAACCTTAATAGAAGATATGTATTTGCATTCTATATGTTTAGAAATGGATGATCAAACCTCAAGATGTTTGAGTTGCCCCATCAAAGCAATGGTGCAATAAAATTAATTAGGACTAGAGCCAAGACACCTAGAGTAAGAGGGGCTACCCATTTCCAATGTTTTCATCATCAACATCCAATAAATGTGTTCCAATGAAAAGCTAAAAATAAAAAGTCATATTGATTTGATTCTTGTATTTGTCTTTTAGTATCAAATTTGGGAAGCTGAAAAAGAAACTCACATTGAATCTCTTCTTTCTCTTTTAGTTGGGAATATGGGCTTTTGTTTTCTTGGGCCTCATCAATGTGGAATGTAATTGGATGAGAAATACCCAAAAGAGGTCCAATTTGTTTGGAGCAATAGAAACCTAAGAACCTTTGTTGAAACTTTTGAAAGAGAAGGGGGTGGACGTGGGTTTCGGTGTGATTGAGTTTGTTGGGTGCTTTGCCAACAAACCCATATGGGCTAAAAAAAAAAACCCTAGACAAAAACCCTAGCTCCTTGCAGGAAAATTCAAGCTGACCTAATCACTGACATGACATTGCCATCAACTCAAGATCCAAACCAGAAGTGCCTCTTACTTACTATAGATTCCAGCAAACAGGTCATGAGTGCTGTGATCAGAAGCACCAGCACTGACAAGAATTCTTTCACACTTGAGAGTGCTGGTTGATTTAATTTTCTAGCTTCAAATGCACATGCCAAAATCCACAAAAATCACATACCTGATGTATGAAGATCAGAGGAGATCGAGCAGTGTTGCCAGGGCTGTCAGATGGGCTATTTCCAGTGGAGTCAGCAGAAGCAACATGAGCAATCCGAGTAGGATCTGGTGGATTGTTGCCATGGTGTTGATGGTAGTGGCGGTGGTGAGATGAAGGAGGGACGGAATATTGTGGCAGCTACTGACTTTGCACATTCCCACCACCCTGCTGATTCCCATGCCCTCCTCCTCCCCCTGCTGCTGCTGCTCCTCCTCCTACTGATACTCCTGCAGCTCCTGGTACTGCTTGCCCCTCACGTCCACTAGTGTTATCCATCCTGCAACTCTCAAAACCTCTTCCTTTCCAGGCTTGTCCTATGCAAAGGGATTGCTGCAGAATTGCTGCAGTTATGCGGGAAACCCTAAACCACCACCAAGCTTACCAAAAGCAGCTTAAGGCAAGGACAAACTACGGCCTTCTCTCATCTCCAATTTGCTTTCCTTTTCCTCCCTACCCCCACCTCCTGCAACAAAATCACGTACTTGCCCTCCTCCATCAGCTGCTATTCTACCCTTTCTCTCTCTCTCTCTCTCTCTCTCGCGGGCGCTCTCCCCCGTGTGCGCGTCACATTGCAGATATGCCATCGTGTCTATCTAAAACTTCTCCCTTTCTGACCTACTATCCTCTCCGACCTACCACCTCTCACTTTTTCGAACCAAATAAAGCAAGCCGAACTGGGGTGCTAACAAGGTGACAGTCCAAAAAGTGCACCTGCAAACTCTGTGTCTGTGTTGTTGCATTGTCCCCCCTGTTTGCATTGGCCTCCCCCTGTTAGGACTCTTTTTGACTGTCATCTGTGGGTGTGCTGATGCAGCAATGAAGGCAAGAGCTCCGAGAAGATATGTTCCGAAAAAGAATTCTGCTCCTTATGCTATTCTCATTACCTTGTATCGGTAAGAGCTGATTGTCTGGGAATGGTTCTGTTGTATAAACCTCATGTCCCCTTACAGCTTATTATTGTCATAATTGTCCCGATTTGTTGGCTGTGTTCAATAGGAATGGAGATAAACTTCTGCTTGAAGTCTCTGATAAGTATATCTGCAGCATTTTGACATTGGTGTCTTCACAGAGCTGCACAGACAGGCAAAGAGTACATGATGAAGCAAGAGCTGATTGATGCAGCTGAAGCAAGCGGCCTCTCTCACATGCCGATTGAGTAAGACAGCTTACCTGCAAGTTCTCATGTAGTTTACTGCTCATTGGTGTGGACTTGTAATATATTCAAAACCCACTTTGATGTGTTTTCTCATGTTGTCGTGGTTGCACTGAATCTCCTTATAGGGTTCAGGGTTTAGGGTCCAATTTATCAAGATCCTTTGTTGAAACCTCATTAAATTACTTTTGTATGTGGTCTGCATCGTTGAGCTTTATCATCAGCTCCCATCATGCTCTCAGTATTGATCCTCTAACTAATGAAATGTTCAAATGCAGGCCCAACAAAGGGGTAGTTCCACCCAGATTTGGTGCTGGGCCTCAGTTTTCATACTCAGGATGGAGCTCCATGAAGACCCTTGTTGATAGATCCTTGGTTGTGAAGAAAAACTGCCCTGCCAAGTAAGTGATGCTGGAACATGCTTGCATTGTCTGTTCTCATCCTTTCCTTGTCTTTGAACATTCCGCGTTCAGTGTAGCAATTTTTTGGCAAGCAAATCAATTTCGTTTCTGGATTTTGAAAATCATTAAGAATTTGGATTTGGTAAAGCAATTTATTTTGCCTTACTGTTTTTGTGGTAAGTTTTTTCTGATCCTTCAGCTCCTTCAAGGACCTGTGGTGTATCTATCCATGACAGTCTTATCATAGTTATTTTGCTGGTCCCTGGTAATATTCTTGATTTTCAGCTATGGTCCATAAGTCTAAACTTCTCATTGTAATCCTCAGATGCTTGATAGAATATTGTCCATGTTATATAGGTACATGCTAACTGACGAGGGGAAAAGAACAGCAGAAGAATGCTTGGAAAGGTCAGGAATGAGATCCGGAGAAAATGCAAGTCAGATTTCACCACTGAAAGAGGCATGTATGGGAAGGAATGAGAGTCAGAACCAAGGCAATGTAAGGGATGAAGAGCCTCATGGTTCTTGCAGAAGCCAGATTATTCAGAATGATCAGCCTTCCTTGGGTGCTGCTATAGGAAGTGCAACCACGCTGGACATCACCAAGGTTGGTGGTTGGGAGTTTTATGTAGCAAAATGGCATAGCCACCAACTCAAAAATGTTCCCATGCTGGGGATATGAGCAGATTCCTTTTGCCCATGTCTCCAATGTAGATGATCTCTCCCACTGCATGGATTACACTTTTGCAGTGAAGGTTTGAAAAATATTTTTCATTTTGGTGTTTGTGGATGTACAGCTGCAGGTAATGGGGTTTGGTGAGGCACAGATCCATGCAGCAACACAAAAAGCAGCTAAGGTGGGTGTGCCAGAGAGTGACCTTTGGGGATTCGTGTTGGGAGTTCTGCTGGGAGGCAAAGGTGATGGAACTGTCACAGAGAAAGATAACCTGTCAGCCTGCCCCTCTAATGTGCAATGCAGAGGTAAGTGAGGCTGCAGAATTTCTGGTATTGACCACTTTTTTGCCTTTGAAAGGATGACATTTGGCAATAAATATGTTGCTTGTAGGGACTTTTTCATATCAGGATCTTATTGAGGATAGTGGGAATGGAGATGTTGCCAAATGTTTAGATGTGGAGGCAAAGAGACATATCTTGCTGTTAATAGTCCTTCAAGCACTACACGCTGATGTGTCAGGAAGAAAAAATCTCTGTCTGTAACTTGGCCTGGTATTTAGCACCTGACATTGTAGCTGGCAGTGTGGCTCATGCATGATATCAATGCTTGGTCCAGGAGCATCAGGTACAGCAAATGGTTCTTGGTACCGTTCAGCCTCGTCAGCCCCTATGGAATCTGTCATTCCTCCCTCTAATGCAGGTTGACTTAATCTTTGTCCATACCCTATTCTCATCTTAACATCAGGTAGATGCATTTGTCATCCCTCATGAGGAAGAAATGTTTGCAGCAAGCATTTGCAAGCCTAAATTGATTGTGTTTCCACTCCAAGTCTTTCAAAGTTCATTTTTCTGTTAATCTTAACAATATCTGATCTTTTTACTCTGGGATAAAAGAGTCACCTGGCAAGAAACCAAGAATTCTGCTGAGCAGATGTGGTTGTGGATGGACACAATCTCAGCAAATGTTTTTGAAAGAACTGGCACTAGTAATCTAAAGCTCTTTGAATTAGAAAAAATTCCTGGAGTCTGAAGGGCTAACTGTTGTTTTCCTCAAGGATAAAACAGGGCCAAAGGTCTGCACCAGTGCTAGGAGTGTAAATGTGCCAGCTAGCACCTCAGGAGCAGACAATGAGCTTGCTGTGCCCCCTTTGGCAGTTGGTGAAAGTTTTGGTCAAGCATACGATGTGATCCTCATTTTGGATTCACGTGAACAATTCTGTCATAATGCTAAGGGGTATACCCAAATGTCTCCTTCAAAGTCATGTTGGTTTAAGAGTCAGTTGGTTTGTCTCTAGTTTCTGATAATCACATCAACAAACTGAGTATGTACTGGTGGCAAAGTTATCTTTGATGATTTAGAGCTGTTACTTAGTACAAGGAAGAGAGAGCTTGTCAACAGAAACTGTTGATCTTACTCTTTTTGTACAGTTCGTTGTGATGGTCTTGACCTTTTTCTACTGTCACACTAATTAATTGATGTTGGTATGCAGATCATCATCATTGCATAAATTTGCTGAACGGATGTGTGTTCAATTTCAGATCACGGTTGAGGTATATTACTGATATCTGTATCAGGGTCTGATCTCTGCCACTGTCTCTGCTGTAGGAGAGCCTGTGACCCTTGAAGGGACATGGAGCCAAAGGTCTGCTTACTGAGTATGACCATATGCTCAAAGTTTGTAGTCTTTTCAATTTGTTTGATGCAAAAGTAGAGATTTGTGCATTTGTAGATATGATTTGTTGACATAGGTAGGACCTATGTTTCAGTTGAGAGTTGATGGTAGAAACGAAACTCCTATGCAAGTTGATGGTAGAAATGAAACCCTTTGCATGCATTCTTCATCTTTAACTTGGTTTAGACATTTATCAGGTAATGGTCACAGACGAAGGATTCATGACTAAAATGTTGAATTTGAGTGTTGAGAAGATTTGTCATGAAAGGATGCACCTAGCAAAAACAGGATCTCTTATGATTGTGGAGTTACTGGTTTGCACACTTCTTGAATCATTTCAGCTTCACTTAGGATGATGTCATACTGCAAAGAAATTGTAGATCTATTTGTGTCAAAGTGTGCGATGTGCTGCTGTTCATTTACTTACATGTCCTACCAGGTATGGGAGATGAGCAGACTCATCTATCATACTGTCTTAATGCAAGATTGCAGACAAGGCAGCTGCCGGTAGGTGATGCCCTATGGCTTGCAAGGCACAAACAACAGGAGCAAGAATATGTACTAGACTTCCTAGTTGAGCGTAAGAGGGTGGATGATCTTTGGAGTTCCATTAAAGATACTCGCTATAAACAGCAAAAGCTTCGAATAATGGTAAGCTCGCTCATTCAGACTGATTGGATTGTGACATCTCAACTTACAATCTGATTTTCTACTCTGTTGCATGATGCTGTGTGGATTTGTGTGCAGAGATGTGGAGTGAGGAAGATTCTATATCTGGTGGAAGGAGATCCAAACTTGATGGATTCTGCAGAGAATCTGAAAACTGCGTACGCTTTTGAACATCCACATATATGTAGTTTTGAACATTCACATGATACATGAGAACAAAGTTCGCAATGTTGCCTGTAACTTGATGGTAAAATCGTGTGATGTCAGGATGTTCACAACCGAGATTCTGGAGGGCTTTGATGTACAGAGGACTCGGGATACAAATGAGACAGTTCAGAAGTATGGAGAACTGACACATGCAATTACCAATCGTTATTCATTGGAGTTTGGGAAGCCCAATACACCACCAAATGCAGTTTGTCCAACTTTTGTGGAGTTTGTGGAACACTGCAAGGATCTTGATATGGAACGGGTCAGCGATGTATTTGGTGTTCAACTGATGCAAGTAAGCTAAATCATCTGATATGCTGTAGACCAATGCATGTTGTTGCACTGGGGAAAGGTGAGAGTGGAGGCATAGGATGGAATTATATTGTGCATAGGTAACCATTTGCATTGGCAGGTACGAAATGTTACTGAAGACATGGCTTTATCGATTTTGGAGCGTTATCCAACAGTGCTTTCCCTTGCCACAGCTTACTCAAATCTTGTAAGTTTTAACAGTGGCTGTGTCGTGAAGAGTTCTGCAATACTGTAAAGATATGATATTCAACCTTTAGCCTCCATCTTCATCAGGCTAGTTGCAGTTACATTATTTTCCCTGTGGTTTAGGGTTTTTGGCCCATTATGTAGGCAGTCTGCAGTCTAAAACATATTCTAGTGTTGGATTTAGTTATAATCCTGTGATTGGTTCCCATGCCTTTGATGCTGTTGAACTTATAGCACAAAATATGTTGTCAATGAGAGTGGATCATGTGATATGTTGCAATTTGCTCCTTTGTTTGCAGGAGGGTGACTTGACTGCCCAAGAGAAACTGCTTGTAGGTATCCCCATCCGCAATAAGAACAAAACAATAAGTGAAAAAATCAGCCGAAACATATTCAAGCTTATTTGGGCCCAGTGATTCTCAAGCACAGTCCTCACTTTTGCTTCTCAGATTGGCAGTCTGGTTGCAGACAGTTCCTGTATGATATATGAGTAAATTCCAGCCTCAACTTTTCAGCCATCATGTGGCAAATCAAGCCCATTATTTGCCATCTGCCTGTGAGAATATTGTGATTATCTCATTGATAGTCAAAGGCATTGTCTTCCTCCCTGAATGGGAGTTTGTTGTGATTTGCCACTACTTCCCCAGCCTCCGTAGAGTCCCCTCCAACTTTTATCCGACAGTGCTTTCTCATAGGTGCATGGATGCATTTTTTATTTGATACTTGCACATCAAATTTTCCTGAATTTTTTCTATACATGTTTCAGCTCCTTATATCCACCAAATGATTTGTGGGTGATGACAAGTTCTGCTTCTTGGATTGACAGTAGGTCTCTGAGGTTGTAAAAGAGCCTTGTAAGTTCCCTGTTTGTGCCGGTTTGGGGCAGAGGTGTGGTAGAAACTGGCCAATCATTCAAAGGTGGTAGCTGCTCCCCAGATAAGAGTCATGAGATGTAGCTGGTTTTTGGAGAGCATTTGCATTGAACATGTAGACCAAAATGAAATCAATCAACAAATATAAGTGGGAGAGAGCTCCAAGATAAACCTAGGAGGAGATGATATGTCAGGAAATGGCCTTGAAAAACAAACTTCATCTTGTTCATTCAATCTGGTTTAAGTCATTCATTTGATCTGCTTTATGTTGTTCATACAACAAGTGGTGGCATATCTAAACTCAGGGATGAAGTGATGTTAATGCAGGAGAATCCAAATTGGCCACTCCTGCAACTTGATTTGGTGGCTGAATTTGGCCCCTGCAGCAGGCTGATTCTGCTGTGTTATACTATGTTTTCTGCTAGAACTTCCCCTGTTTTTATCAATAGATAACCTAATGCGGTGGGCACCCATTGTGCCCAAGAGCTTGCTGTAATGGGCTTGCCCAATGGCTTTTCTGGGAGCCAGAATCAGCAGTACCCCGCCCATTGCCTAGTAGGTGCGTGTGCCCTTACCTCAGCTCCTTGTACACAACATTATTGAGTGGCAGGTAAATCTGGGCTGCATGGAAAGTCACAAATGCCCGATTGCAAAGCCCTCTCTAAACATGTTGCTTTAGTTGGGTGGTGAAAACACCTGGAGGGCATGGGGGGAGAAAAACAGAGTGTTGGCAATGAATCACCCATGATGGAAGGAAAGACCAGGCTGCAAATATATCTCACATAATGCTCACATAAGTATGTGTTTGGTGCCAAACACACCTCTGCAGGACAAAAGAAATGTTCAACAATGCAATACCACAATGATATGATAAAACCCTCATGATATTCATTATTTTTAGGGCTGTGCGAACATTTTAGTTGTCCAGATCCAGGCCCTATGCCACGAAGAACTTTTGGAAGAAAATAATAAAATTTTATTGCCACCTTGTGGGAAAGCTTCCAGTGGAGCAATTCCCATGGATTATATTTCTAAGTTTCTGGTAAAAAAGAAGCAATTCTGTGGGATCAGAAATTAATTAGTAAAGGGTTGTATGGGAGCCAAAAAAATTGTCTCCCACTGCGGCAGGAAAGTTATGTGAGAAAATTCAATTAATTCCATTTTTCAGAGAGTGCGGGGTTTAATGTGTCACTATGGTATTATTAAGTTTCTTCTTTGTAGCTGGTCACTGGTGTAAAGTATAGTATAGTAGAATTCACATTCATTATAATCCCAACAAGCTTCCTAGTTGAATCCAATAGCCCAACCTTTGATCCAAGCGAACACAACAAGCTTAACATCTGATAGTTATGGAGCACTAATGAAGTGATGACATTGAGATTTGTAATATCTCTATCAACATGATAAACATTGGAAAATTCTGCAAATTGAAAATTAGCTTCACCAGAAGTACAACGATTTGACAATTGAAGATGTTACTGAAGTAATTGAACACAGACAATGATAAACTCTATCAAAGATCAGATGTTGACATCATATTTAGCGGTGGTTGGACAATTTCACCTTAAGAATCATTTACAAAGGCAATGAAATTTCTCGCAATGAAATTTCTCTTAATGATTTGAAAATGCAAAATAGAAACTATCTCATTGGCTTGGAAAACTCTTCACAACCCTCACAAAACATGAAAATAAAATGATTCACTAGACTAGAACAAAATGGATTATACAATTGCAAGTACACCGTAAGTTAAAATTTGAATTTCAAACTCACAAACATGATCACCAAGATATTACCAAACACTGAGTCGATGGTGTGGACACGTGCATATTGAATTGATGATGTTTAAGTGTGGATGACATTTACAATCACCAAGTGCAAATAGATAGCATATTGTTTTAAGTCCACATTGGTTATATTATTTATGTCTTGATAGTGTTGTGATCCATGATTGACAACATACCAAAGAGCCCACCATTTTCCTCATGCCTTTTTCCATGGATAGAGAAGGAAGCTATGCATCCCATTGAGCTAGATTCTCAAACAACCCAAGGTAGCGCTATGGTTTCTAGGAAGCAAACGAAATATTCTTACATGAATAATCTACATCACATTGAGGTCTTTGTAGACTTGGAAGCTTCCGAATCATGTGAGTGATTCAATGTGGAAAAGGATCAATAGAACACACTCATGATTGGTTCATTTGATGACACTTGATTGAATATATTTTCTTTGAGCTTTGAAACCTTGGAACTTTTATTTAGTCTTCTATGTTCATTTTGTTTCTTACTAAATGTTGCATGTTTGAAACTTTTATCATGTTTTTTTTTGGGTGTGGGGGGACAATTATATATTGTGTACTAGGAAAAATCACATATTTTCATATTTTGGAAATGCTTTAAAAGACAGTTCAAAATGGAAGGAGTAATCAATTTCATCTACATGCATTCATATGTTATTCATCTAACATTCATCACCATTCATCCTTGAACAATAATTCATTATTGCTTTAAATTGATCAAAATTTTGCTCAATGCTCATGGCTCATCACTCATGGCGCTCGCATTATTAGCATTTTGCCATTAGGAAACTCATAGGAAACATACCCAAAAATCATTCAATCACTTGAACTTAGATGAAAATCTTCCTCTCTCTCTCTCTCTCTCCACTGGATGCTGGTTATTACTCAGTTGTGGATGAACCTCAACCGAGTTAACATATGGTTTCACCTTGGTAACCAATTCTGTAAAAAATAGGTCTCATATATAGGTAGATAGGTAGGAAAACAGATAACTACTGGGTAAGTAGATGGTTTATACATAGGTCAGGGCTGTTTTTACTACCTACCTACTAACAACCTGCTTGTGGGTTGTTAGTAAGTAAGTAGGTAGGTAGTTAAAAAAAAGCAACTGAGCTATAACCACCCTGGTTAGCTTAGGAACTGGAACCTCCTAACAGAAAACTGTTTCGTGATCACTTATCATTCATCCTTCATGGTTCACTGTGGCCCAACTACCCTGCACACCATCCAACCCTTCATTGGTTCCCCAGATGTCATGCTTGTGTTTTGAACTTTGGAATTTTTATTTATTTATTTATTTTATTTTGTAATTATTTTAAAAAATTAAATTTTAAAAATTAATTTGGAAGCTGTCATAAAAATTGCACAGTAATAATCCTGCTCTCCTCTGGTTGTTACCATAAAGACCTAAGATTGCTGTTTTACTACTACACTGCCATTTTTGTGAACATAAAGGGCCTGGCATTCTGGTTGCAAATAACAAACTCTAGCCAACTAATTATGTGTGAACAGACATAATAAAGGACCTGGCATCCTCCTTTTCCTTTGATATCTAACTTCCATTGTAATTTTGTTAGGGCAGAAGAAGGTACCCAACCATTTCACACTGAACAGCTCCATGTGGTGAAATTATGACACTTTTTTCTTTTTTGTTCACATTTTTAAAAAGCATTTAAAATAGGCTGGATAATCATGTTGGTGCTCTTTCCTTCAACCTGCCACATGTCACTTGAATTGGACAAGTTCATAATCCTTGCTGGACAAAGAGGACTATGGTTTCATAAATCTTTCAAGGGTAGAAGATTATGTATTACAAGAAAAGGTTCCCATTCTCACCATGTTCTCATCAATGTTCCCATTCCCACAATGTTCTCATTATGTTCCCTACAATGTCCACATCATTGTTTATAATGTCCCAGCAAAACTTGAACCCCTCCTCTTGGTGCATTTGACACATTAACAATTGTTGAAAATGGACTAGAGATGAGAAAGTTATGGCCCCTGCCCCCCCAAAGTAAAAGCCATTAAGAACTCAAAATAACAAGCCACCGAGCACTACAAAGGCCAATTCCCAAACACCCAAAAAATTCCTTGTATGTTGCTCTATTGCTACTAGAGTTCCCAGATGATTTGTAGAACTTCAGGTGGTGTTCCTATAGCACCTTAAATTGTTTTAAATGAATAAGGGATAAGAAAGTTACGAGGTTTGAAAATAAAAGGGGTCCAAAGACAAGAAAAATAGACAAAAAAAAGTGTTTTGTAAGATGAAAAGCTTATTTTTCTTCTTGCTATTTTCGCATTACTCCCTTTTCCTTTGCATATTGAAGATGATTTCTAGAGGTTGAGGTACTGCTCTCATAACATTTTAAATCACTCAAAATGAATCACAAATGACAAAGATCTAGAGAAGTGTTCCATCATAAGGTAATGATTGTTGATAGGCAGTTTTACCCTAATACAATGAAAAAGTGTGCTGGTGGGCGCTGGGTTCACTTTGGCTCTCTTTGGATTTCACTTTTCAATCAAATTCATCTTGCATGTAAACCCATGGGTTACCTTGGTCACTCTGCAGTTGGCCCCAAGTAGGTTGAACCTCCTTCATAAAGTCACCCATCCCAATCCTAATCCAGTTCTAGTGGGCTTAATTCCTTAGAGTTATTATGGGCTTTTTAGAAACCCAATTGTGATAAAACCACTCAAAGAAATTTTTAATTAATTTGTGAAAAATCATTCTCAATTCAACAACTTGTGATTTGTTGATCCAAAAATTGCTAAACAACAAGTTGACCGTGCATATTGCCCTTGTCGAGGGCTTTCCAGTGATACCAAAAGTGAAATGGGTCCCATGATGATTTGGGAGTTTGATTACAATGTGCTCACATCCAAACAAACAAACACCTATCTAATATATATATATATTGCAAAAAATAGTACCATCTATATGGTTGGATGAAAAAAAAGTTGAATCTATATAATTGGATGAAAAAGTAGTTGAAGCTATATAGTTGGATGAAAAAGAGTTGAATCTGTATAGTTGGATGAAACAATAGTTGAATCTATATAATTGGATGAAAAAGTAGTTGAAGCTTATATAGTTGGATAAAATTGATGGATGCTGCGTAGGCGAAAGGAATGTTGAGAAAAAAGATGGATAGGGCCAAGGGCAAACAAGGGGGAAAAAGAAGAAGAAGCAAGCAATACTTTTATACTTCCCTGCAAACAACAACTATGGGGCACACATGAGTAAAGCTTCAGTCTCTCCATAGTTTCTCATGATGTTGTTTGGACTTTGAACCAGACATAAAGGCCAGAGTCATTTATATTATGAGTTGCTAATGAGATCTCATGCAAAAATGGGCTGTTGCCTTTTGCAGGCTTGAAAGCAAGAGATGAATGTACATAGCCCTATTTCCATTCTCCAAGGTAGGTATCTTATTTTCAACTTCAGAATACTTTTTGGTAGCAACTGAGAACTGCACCAATTTCCTCAGCTACTTATCAATTAATACAGCTTTTTTTGAATTTCAACTGTCAGTGAATCTCAATGACTTACAACCAGGCTGGGAAAGTAAAGGCCCAACAGGCAGTTTCTCTCTTCTTTTTCAGTCACCACTTGCAACCTGCTGGGCATAAAAGAATGATTCATTGGATACTTTTTTAATGAAGGAACCTTCATTTATGTCTCTGGGGAACCATTCTTTTCTGCCCAGCAGCCTTCTTATATGATGAAACCTTGCCAAACTATATAAAAAGAAATCACCCAAGGAAGGGAGAGTAAAAGAAACAAGGGGCAAGCACCAATGTCCAGGCAAGCAAGCAGCCCAAAAGAGGCAGCCACAAGGAGGAAAGGGAATCATTATGAATCAAACTTTCCACCACTCGCATGAAGCGGTTAACTAAAGAGAGGGGAGGTAAACCCAATAAAACTCCAAGCCCAGATGAACCCTCCCCTGCAGTAACAGCCCATTTCGAGATGGAAACAACTTGTGCTCCTCGTAATGTCATCGACACGCTCTGATTATAAAAGGAGCATAACATGGATAAAGGAGGGCCTCCGGTGCCCTTTGCTATCCATGCCACGTTACCACATTGATGAAGAAAGTTGTCGGCCTCTTGGTGAAGATACCGAAAAACTTTTATGACAAAAGGGAGAAACATGTCCACTAAGTAATGGTCGTGATAAAGTCCTTTTTTCACTTGAGCCATTAATGTCGTAACTACCCCATGAAAAAGAGCTACCTATGATACCAAAGTCTATTTGAGTGGGGTTAGCAATGACAACATTGACCAATGTGCGAATGCCATCAATGGATAAAACAATGTTGACTCACCTAGAAGAAAATTGAAGAAAAGGCGTGGAAAAACATGGGTTTGGTTTTGAAAAAACATGAAACCTTGCATCTTTTGCAATGGATGCAAAAGCATACCAAATAGCATCATGCGATGCAATCCTCTCCCCACCATGGGCACAACAAACGAGGTGGATCCCCATGGGGTCTAACGATTGGCCATAGATCTAATGTGTCAAACTGATAATCCGCGGATGGGAGAAACCTAATATAGTCCATAACGTAAAGGAAAAAACATATGAAAGCAAATGAAAACATGGGATGATAAAACAAGCAAACATCCAAGCTCCTACACCTAACCCTGCATAAGACCTAAAGTGTCGCAACCCTAACCTTGGGTTCACGACCAAAGCAAGGGGCTTGCGAAGGTGCAGGCCAAATATGAAGTTTGGGAGTCACCTTTCATGCTCTCAGGAGTGCAAGAGAATGTGAGGGAATGAACCTTCACACTCTCAAGTGAGCTCCCACTTTGGGAGTTGGAGTTCCGATGGACTCTTGAATTTTCAAAAAACAATTGCAGGGGTCAAAACCCATCAGATTAAAGAGTTCATTATATCATTGGAAAAAGCTCTTGGAACGTAAATGTCAAAAATGGGCTCGTATGACCCATTTGGACATTTAACACACAAATTATAGCCAAACGAAAGGTCAGGAGTCAAATTGTCAATTTAACTCCCAACCACTAAAAGTCAAGAATCACCCCGATTTCCTTGCGTGCACGTGGCGTGCAACATAACATTGGAAAGCTCTTGACGAGGGCTACAACTTTTTCTTCAAACCTCATCTCAATCGGTAATCTTTCACGCAAAATTATGGGCCCCCAAAATTATAGGAATCCGAATTGCGAAAATTTTGGGACTCCCATTTGGGAATCCCGAGACAAAATGACATTTGGGTGCTGGTCCCGTGGCCAAACATAGAATATACTATAAGGGGGGAGGTGGTGGCTTCCCCCAAGTCCAGGTCGTGATGAGTCTTATGAATTCGTGTTTGCCCATGGTTCGTCCGTGCACCAAAATGTTACAACTAAGCACTAACCAACTTGTTGTTTGGTTTGTGCTAGTTCGTGTGAATAAGTGAAGTGTTTGTTGATCTTCTTAGTCCCATCCCGAAGCTCCAGCATGCCCCTCTACCCCCAAAGTGTTGCAAGCTAAGGAGCGTGCCCCAACTCCTTCTCCTCCCGGTGTTTTCACCTTTGGATTCGCAATTGAGTCCATCAAAGAACTTGGGGGTGTGTCACATGCGTGCATGTGATGCGAATCAAAAGACATGTTAGAGATGATGTTGGAAAAAGATTGGTTGTGAAATATCTTTGAAATAATCTCTTGAAATCGATATGTTCCCCTCTGTGCAAGTTGTTCAAACGAAGGTAAACATGTTGCAATCAAAGGAAAAAACTCTTGAAATAGTTTCAAATGCACTTTAAAAGGGACTAAACCCAAACTACTCACCCCAATTACCTCCAATAAGAATGGATGTGAATCCAACAAGAATCTATAAGCAATAACTAGTGCTACTAGTGCCCAACTCCCCAAAATAACCATTGATGCAATGGTCTCTATTAAGATGAGGTTTATACCTCCAACTAAAATGGGGAAAGTAATGTATCGATGCACCAAAAGGGTTTATGGACACTGAAAAGAACATGGGCCTAAAAATCTTTTGAAAACTTGCTTGAGGTTTGAGTCAAAGGAAATGAACTAGTGTTAAAAGTTTGAAAGGGGCAAAAAAACACAAAACAAATAAAGAAGGTTTTGTGCAAAACATTGAAAAAGATCATGAAAACACCTTGGACCTTCCCCAACCTTGGAAGTGCATTTACATGGCGAATATCCTCATCCAAAGTGTATTGGAAAAAGGAAAAGGACAAACGACACAAAGCCAAAATGGACCCCTATAACCCTAATGTAATTAAGAGGGTAACAAAAACCATGAAGAGGGGTAATATTGAATATTTTTTCCACCAATTTGCATTTCATTTGTTTTTTTAATTGAATTGAAATTGAATTTAATTCAATTCAAATTTCATTCAATGTATTTGAATTTAATTTAGAAAGTTGAATTCCATACAATTAAATTTAACATCCATTCAAATTCAATTCAAATTCTTTTGTAATTTTTGTTCATGCCTTGATTTTATGTAGGAATGAATTAGTGCCATTCACTTCAAAAAAAAAAATAAAAAAAAATCATTTAGAAATATCCTTCAACAAGGATATTTGTTTTTCCTTTGTTTTTCCAATGATTTTAATCTTGGTGCAAATAAGAAAAATGTATTGCATATTACACATTGTATCATATCATTATTATCCTTTCATTGAAATCCATTTATACCAAGATTATTTCAAAATGTCGTGTCATTGATATAAAAACATGTGTTCTCCAATTAGGCTGCATGTGGATATGATAACATTGTAAAAATTTGTTAACAAAAGATCATGTGTCAATGCAAAATGTGAAAATGAAAAAATGTTTTTTGCATTTAACATGTGGAAACAACCATAATTAAGTCATTTTAATATTATAAATAACACTCTTTTCTATTTTTTTCTATTTTTTTTTCATAGATCACAAATTATATAAATTTGTGTGATTTCTTGCAATTATGTAAATATTATGTGTGAATTCCATGCACAAAGGACAAATAAGAGGAAATGTGAAAACAAATTTGGTAACAATCCAATGAAAATGTGTTGCAAACATAAAATAAGAATGAAAATTGACCATAGAATAAAAGATATATATATAGTGTTTTTATTGTGCAAATTGTGATTTTTGACGGAGCATTTTTTGTCATGAATTTTTAATGTTTAGGCATGCAAATTTTCTTTTTCTTTCATTGTGATTTGCATTCACTTAAGGTATTACACAAAATTTGATGTTCATCTTATTATGTGTGCATTATCTGAAAAAAAATGATTAAAAAAATTAGTGGACAAAAAAAAACAAGATGTATTATTTTCCTCGATGTTTTTTTTCTTGGGTTAAAACCATTTTGTGCATCACATCATTACTACATAGCACAAGTTATTGATATGAACCCATTTATACTTTGCAAACATGTTTCAAATGACATGGATATTCATAGACTTTCAAAAAAAAGAAAAAACCTAAACATTTAAAACCTACATATTTTTCAAATTACTTAAATAAGATGAAACAAAAGATTAAATTTTTTAAAGTGCAATAATAGAAAATAAAATTTATCAAATAATGTTTGAAGAGGTACATTTATGAATAATATTACATTGAAATCCACCTCTAACATTTGTTTGTTTTGTAAAATCAATCTTTAGCAAAATTTGAATAAGGATTTATGAATGTTTAAAAGACATTATACATGCAATATGTCATTTGATCATTGTTACAAGCTTGCAAACATTATATGAATAAGTAAATTAAAATGTCTTGTGACAAAATCAATGGTTACTAACAATATATAGAATAATGGCATGTTTAACATTCCAAATTTTACTATCATAAACATATAGAATGACCTTTGCATGAATCTTCTATCGAATAAAAATGATCTTTTTATGTATTCATGATTGATTAAGTTGGTGATATTTTCATTAGTGTTTTTGGAGATTCATTACTTAAATAAACAATTTCAAACATCATTAATTATATGGGTAGATGACCAATGTTGTCACCATTACAAATGTCATTACTTAATGATAAATCTTAATTCACTTACAATATAAAAGTTATTGATTTTATTCTTATATGTGAATTTTAAAATACCCTTGTGACTTATGGAATCCCTTCAAATTTATTGAATATGAAAATCTTCCCATAAAGCAAACACACTTGAAGAAATCAAATGGTTTGTATTTTTTTTTACTTTTTTGGTGATTATAGTCCCGTATGCAAATATGACCAATTAAAAAAAAATCATCTTTTTTATTGCATAATTTATTATGCATCAATGTCATTTTTATATTTGGATTTTATTTATTATTGTAATACCTTAGGATCTTTGACTTGCACATCATGATTGCAAATTGTTTTAGATGTGTCATTTTGTTTTATATGAAATGAACATGTTTTGGTGTATTTTAAATTGTCAAATTGTATTTTATATCCATATAGTTTCTAATCAATTTGATATTGATTGGTTTTCATAACATTTTTCACAATTTCAACAAATGATAACATTAAATGGTAGCTTTGGTTTGTATGAAAATAAAAATTTTAAATATATAAATGAATGTGAAATTTCATTATATTTTTAATTTTAAAACTAAATTATTGAAAAACAATGAATATTTATTTTTTGGTATTTTCAATGTAATATTGGCTTAAATGAAAATTGAAAATCTTATAATAAACTTATAATAATAATATTTGAATAATTAAATAAACCTAAAACCTAAAACCATGAAGATCTAACTTAATGTTTTAAATAATATGTTAATGCACGCCTTTTAATCAAAATTGGAAACATATTCAAATCATCATTGAAAATGAATTATCCATCAAAACATTTTTTTTATCAAAGTTGACAAGTCTACATTATTTTTATTGTTTTTATTTTTATGAAATTAATTAGAAGTAGTATATACATTCTAAAACATTAAATTCATTAATATTTAGTGAAATAACATCTAACGATCTTTTGATATCACCTCCACAAATGGTTTGGGGATGGATGTTTCTTTTGTCCTTTCTAACATTCTTTCGTGGAATGGATAAACATTGGAAAGGCTTTAAAAATTTACTTGAAAAGAAATAAGGGATGCCATAAAGGACATGATGGGTGTTTTAAATGTTAATGTTTTAATAAGTGAAAAATTAAATCCCATAGTCTAGATTTAATAGAAGTGGAAATAGATTTATGTTTCATGAGCATTATATATGATCATGAATTAATATTGCTAGTAACTAATGATTTTTTAAATTATTCATTTAAATCAAATTTTAATATAATAATATTTTGACCTGATGTTAATCATTGTCACTTGTAGTGTGAAATAATGTAAAGCCCAAATAGGAAATAATATGAAATGCAAAAACAAATATAAAAATATTGATACACAACATATAATGTATTATATACATGACTAAAATTTGTAAATGCAATCATTCCCAAAAAAATCAAAAGGAAATTGCAACTTTAACCTTGTGTATATAATGCAACCAAAACCTAACTCAACATTATACATATGTATAGGTTATTTGTATAACATCAACCAAGATAAATGACTTTTATATCAATTACCAAACAAGATTTTTTTTTTTAAATTGTTAAAAATTTGAATTAAAGAAACATTTTAGTGTGTTGTGTTTTGTTTTTGCCTAATTTTATAAACTTTATGGTTATGGGCAATATAGAATGCATGGTAGCATTATTAATGTTTTTGCAAATTTGAATCAAACATAATCATATTACCATGTCTACCACATGATGATGCAACAGTAAGTGTGACATTCCTTGAATGACATATTGAATACAAATCACATTATATGTTAAGAAATTGTTGTCCAAACATGGTGATGTTTGTTTGATGATATTTTATTAAAATGTCATTATATAGAATGTTATCATTCATCATCAATGATCAAGTTTGCTTACTTTGTATATACATTTAAAATTTCAAACATAATTATGATAACTCGTCTTTTAATAATTTTGATGTTAATAGAGTACAAAGTCATTATATATTGGAACAAATTCAATGATACATAACTTTATTAAATGCTCCAAAAATAATATAATATAAAATAATACATATTTTATTGTCCCAAGTCAAAATTTTCATCTTTTAGGTTTATTTTAAGATAAACACTCAAAAGAACTACTAAAACCATTTAACCCATTTTAAATTTGAGAAGTTTAAAAATTTTAATCACAATTTTACTTGTTATGGCAATATTAAATGGAGTTCACATTGAATTTCATCCCTGGAAATGTGAAAATTGAACAAAGGTGGATTCTATTTTATTCAAGGTTTTTTTTCCCAATTTTGTGATGTAACTAAAGTGTTGAATCATCCATAATATGACTTAGTTATATTTGGCTATAGAGTCGATATGAAAATAGAAAAAAACTAAAATCCTTTTATATCCTCGGCTATTGATTGGAAATTACCATAAAAATATGGCAATTTGAAAATGTTTTTTTCAAAATCTTGGTGGATTTGGGCCATTTTTTCCATGTAAAATCCTTTGTATAGGTCAAAATTTGGCGAAATGTTTCCCCAAAAAAAACATTGATTCTATTGTGTTTAATATTGTAATTTAGATGTAAACTAGGAAGATGTTGATCAAATGACAAAAAATGTCGACCATTTATATCACAAAACTAGGATGAAGATAATTAAAATTAATATTGTTACATGAAGGGACAAGTGGGAAGGTGGAGATTAATGGATATGCCATAAAGTTTTTTATCCTACCCAATGGCCACCATGTTTCCAATAAGTTTATAGTGGAATTTTGGCATAGTTTTTTTTTCTCTTTTATACCGAGTGTTTGGGTGAATTAAAGTTAAACTTAATGGCCATCTCCTAGGATTGACCAAAAACTAATAGTCATTGCTTACAATTGACCAAATTTATGAAAGTTCAATGACATTAATAGTGGTAAAATGTGCAATCAAAGTGGGAAGGATAACGAAAAAAAAAGTCTTGATATATCAAACAAACACAATTTACTTATGTTATACAAATATGTTCAAGGAATGTGTAATCCATGTAAAAACTAAGACAAAAGTATGCAATTACCATATTACCTTGGCAATTTCCACACTAATTGTATTATTTCAAAAATACTGAAAATTTTAGCAAAATTGTGAATTTTTTTTTTCAATGTTCAATATATGTCAAAGTGAATTTTTAATTTTTATTTTTTTCACAAACATGTGTCAAAGTTGTCAATGTATTATGTATTTTTGCAGAGATAATAAATCAATATTTTCCAATAGTTACAAACCTTTGATTACATGTAACTTGTCATTTTACATTATTGGTGGTATATCATATATGAAAACACAAGCATAAGTATAAAAATAACTAGATAACCAATAACCATTAGATAAACTATACAACTATAATTACAAAAAAATAAATCTACACGTCATTAGCCCCATTACTTGCATCAAGAGTTTATTTAAATTAGCTAGCATGAACAACATTGACTTTTATATTGTTATCAATTGTTATATTGCTTTGGGCTAGAAATGAAAATGCAACAAACAATATGTTCATGGGCATTTACATGGATTTGTTAAATTGCATTTCCATTTGCTTTGCCAACAATCTTGGTACAATTCTCTTTCATTTTGAAATAGTCGATTTTTTCTCTCATCCTTTGCATCATTTGTTTACGCTCTTCCCATCCACACATGAACTAGTTTCAAATTCTCAATCCCACAAGACCTAGTTTTCTTCATTGAAGTCTCAAAATGATGTGTATTATGTACATAGTTGTCTTCATGGTTTTTGGTCCGCAATGGGAAGGGATGATTGGATATTTGAAACATTCACAACATAAATGTAATGGGTATCTGGAACCTTTCACATGGCCATAACTCCAATTGCTTGATGGCCAAAAGCCATCCAAACATATTGTGCTTTGCTCAAGTAATGGTTTTGACAATTAAAACATAATATCACCTTGATAATTCATAGAAAGGCCCATGACTTTAGCATAGATTTCAAGCTTGGAAATACATTAGTTTGATGTGACTTTATCTATTAATATATGAGACAAGATGACCTTGAAGATGTGAGATATTTTGTGTCCATGGGGTCAACCAAACATACATTTGTGTAAGCCATGTTTTGAAAGACAAAAATAGCCACAATGAAACCAAAAAGAGGAACAATTTTTGGCCATCTTATAAGGACATGGAATAATTGTACATATCCTTTTCCTTATTTAGAGTTTATTTTTTCTTTAATTTTGTTTTTCCATCTAGCTGTTTTCACTACCTACCTACAAAACACACAGCCAGTCAGGGTGTTAGTAATTGTTACTAGGTAGGGAGGTAGGTATTTAAAAGAAGCAACCAAGTTAACCACCATGGTTAGCTAGGGAACTGGAA
>Ga0209208_10003214_pt1 | contig 23495 bp, 21 predicted proteins | sample S1TSphfallax_3_FD_187694 | JGI IMG/M metagenome (GOLD analysis project Ga0209208, IMG submission 187694) | Host-associated microbial communities from peat moss isolated from Minnesota, USA - S1T2_Fd - Sphagnum fallax MG (SPAdes) (version 2) | ecosystem: Host-associated > Plants > Peat moss >...
TTTTTCACCTCTGTTATTTTTAATGTTTTATCCATCTTTTTTCTTTTCTCTCTCAATTCTTTCTATTTTCCTTTTTGTTCTTGTTATTTTTCTCATCTCTGTTTTTTTTCTTCCAACAGGATTTGTTTTATCCTTCCTCTTTTTCTTTTCTTTAAAAAAGAAAAATCTTTCCATTTCCTTTTCAATTTTCTTCTTTTTTCCAATGATTATTATTTTCTTCATTTTTCTCTTTCTCCTTGGAGGATGTTGTGGCCATCCCAGGGATTTTTTTGGGACGAAAATTTACCATTTTTCTAAAAGAAAAAAAAGTCCCAAGCAGAGTGTTTTTTTTTTTTGGCGAAATCTCACCAAATTTCGACCTGAAAAATATGATTTTGTCTTATACAAATGAATTTCCATGGAAAAAATGGCCCAAATTCGCCAGATTTCCAAAAAGAAATTCCAAATCATCAGATTTCTATGATAAGTTCCGGTAGGTAGCCCTGATTTTTTTCTCCTTTAATATCTAGTATGTTGCCAAATCTGGCTAAATCATCTTATCGATGATTGTCACTTCAGTACATCACAAAATTAACCAAAAAAAAAAAACCCTGGTCCAGTGTTTTTATTTTTTGGCGAATTTTCACAAGCTGACGACCCAAAAAAAAAATTGCTGGCGAATCCAACAAATGGATTTTTGAGATTTAAAAAAGAACATCATGCGCCAAATCTTGACCAAAACAAACTTACAAGTCGCCAGATTTAGACAGTGTGTTCTTGTAGGTCGCCAGAAGTAGGGAGGGAGGATTCCAAAAAAGATTTACTAGTCCATAACAGTCGCCATTTATTGATAATTAATGCTGAGGATCCTAGCCAGTGCACCTACTTGAGGAATTTGAAAAAAAAAAACAACTGCCCTGGTCCCAAGCAACATGGTCAAGGGAACCTTTAGGAAAAATTCAAGAAAATCGTCAGATTTCAAGGAAAACAGTTTTGAAGTCGTCAAGATTTTTTGGAGGATTTGGGGGAATCTTTAGCTTTCTGCTTTTAAAATTTGCCATATTTAGCTAACAGGTTTTAGTAATTCATTTAGGATTCCTAGATTTTCTTACTCCTTATTTGCCTCGTAGTCAGATCTGGCTAAATGCTCTTGTGACCGATTGCCACTTTGGGACTAACATGGGCAAATTGGAGAAAGAAAACGCTAAATGGAACCCGTCCTCAAGAAGTACGAGGTAAACAAGCGGCTCTGCCACCAGCCGAGAGGCCCTGTCTTTTATAAAAACAAATTAAAAAATTTAAGATGACATTAGATGAATGGAGATAATATTGATTTAAGATTATTTTTTAATATTATATGATCATTATAATATTTTAATTATTAGTTTTAAACTGCACATTTTAACTAGTTTCATCCAAAAAATTTCTTTTTAAATTTGTGAAGTAAGTGGTGGGTTGCTGATCCCCCCACAATAGGACTTAGCCAAATTTGGTGAGAGGTGGAAGAGGGAAGTAAAAATATTTGGGCTTCCCCTTATAAAATGGCAACTTGTTGAAGCCTATTGTGTAAATATGACGACTTTAAAGCTTTTTATTCTCATGATGTGGCGGTCCCTGAGACTAAAATCCTATTGAACTTTTTTATTTTTTTATTTTTAGGTCATATTTTGTTGCATGCTTACAATAATTGCATAGTTTGGCATCTCTTTTCATCTTTCCCATATTTTGGCGTCACTTTTTATCTTTACCATATTTTAGTATCTCAATAGAATTATCCAAAAAGTCAGGTGATTATTAGGGGTGAGAAGGGCCGGTTTCTGCATAATAGGCCATCAAACGCGTAACTGAGAATGAAAATTTTACAAAAGGAAATAGTTGGCACCCAAATGAGTTTTTCCACCAATTTTGGTGGTAAACTGAATTTCATCCTGTCTTTTCTTTTTCCTAAGCGCCTCCACTGCTGCTACAGATATTTTCACTGCTCCTACCTGTACAACTACTATGATTACTCTAGAGCCTTGTGCATTAAATGCTGAGTTTCAGCATTTCATGCCCAGATTTAATAAGATTTGCTTACGTTGCGGATACCATTGAAAGAGGGGATAAGGGGCGAAAGCAAAGGAGAAAGGGGTGAAAGAGAGGGTGACTTTATGGATAACTTTAATATGTCATTTCCATTGGTATCTCTTTCCAATCATTTCTTCATTTTGGCATATCTTTCCAACTTTTCTCACATTTTTTCCCCATATTGTGTCATTTTTTCCCCCATCTCTCCCATATGATCATGTCATGAGAGGTTTTGTCTTTATAAAAATCAAAAAATAAAAATGACATTAGATGAATGGAGTTAATATTGGCTTATTATTATAAATAGGAAGTGTGTGATAGTTTGCATACCATATAAATTGATTTGTAAAAATGTGGCCAATATGTTTTTTGAAACATCTTGTTTAGATTCATTCCCTAACACATTTGATTATGTATGATCTAATTGTGATCCAACTTTTGTTCTGATATTTTTGAATTAGGATTTGAATTATAATTTATTCATAAAGTCTATTAGTTATTTGTTTTTTTTTTAATGATCATTATCATTTTAAATGTTGAAATTAAAATTTCTTAAAACAATGAGTGGGCAATCATTTGAGGATTTTGAATCAACGACTCTAATGTGTTGAGAAACATAGAAATCAAATAAGAATGATTTTTATTAATTTCTTATGTTACGTGTAGCATATATATATATTGATCCATTACATTTTCTTGTGTAGTAAGAATGTATGAACATTTGTGTGTTGTAGACCATTATCAAACCATGACCATCATAAATTGAAATGTATGAATATTTTGATGTATTTATAAAATTATATACATCATTTGATGATTGTATCCTAATTTTCAAAATGCAAAAAAATGTGATATTTGTAGGTTGGGGTCATGATTTATATCTTGGTGATGTTGTTTTAAAAAAATTGTGTTGAGAGCTTGAATACTAACATATGAATGATAATTTTTTTGAAATTGAAGAACAAAAGTTATCCAATTTGCAAAAAAAATTAATCTATTCATTTTTTCAACTACACGTTTGTCGCAACCTTAGCCTTGGGCTCGTGACCAAGGCAAGGGCTTGCAAGGTTACATGCCAAAAGGGAGGCATGGGAGTCACGCTACATGCTCCTAGGAGAGGAGGAAAGTGTGAGAGAATGAACTCTCACACTACCAAGGGAACTTCCACTTTGGGAGTTGGAATCATAGTGGACTTTCGAATTTCAGAAAGCAATTGCAAAGGTCAAAACTAAATTGATTGAGGAGTTCTTTATATCATTGGAAATCTCTTGGAACATAGATGTCTAAAATGGGTTTGCATGACCCATTTGGACACTTCAAACACAAGTTATGGCCAAAAGAAGGTCGAGAGTCAATTTGACAATTTGAAAATTTGACTCCCGACCATTAAAAGTCAAGAATCACCCTGATTTCCTCACGTGTAGGTGGCATGCAATATATTGTTGGAAAGCTCTTAACAAGGGCTACAACTTTGCTTCAGACTTCATATTAATCAGAGGTCTTCACGCAAAGTTATGGGGCCCCAAAGTTATAAGAGTTTTAGTTGTGAGAATTTTGGGACTCCCATTTGGGAGTATCAAAACAAAATGACATTTGGGTGCTAGTCCCATGGCCAAGCACAAAGTATACTATAAGGGGGAAGGTGGTGGCTTCTCCCAAATTTGGGCTGTGGTGAGTCTTATGAGTCCAAGTTTGACCGTGGCTTGTCCTAGCAATAAAAGTGTTCCAGCTATGCACTAACAACTTATTTGATTTTGTGCAGGTCTGTGTGAGTGAGCTTGTCATTCTTTTTAATCCCATCCCAGAGCTCCAGCATGCCCTTTTACCCCTAAAATGTTGTGAACCAAGGAGTGTGCCTCAACTCCCTATTTTTCCGTTGTTTTCACTTTAAACTCACATTGAGTCTATCAAAGAGCTTGGGAATGCATCAATGTTGATCAATGTGAAAGTTTTGATGTTGGAATGGAGTTAAAAAATATAATATTTCTGTTGTTTGAATGTGAGAAAAATTAGTATATGATAATCCATGGTTTCTTAAATTAGTAGGATCAAAAATAAATTCATATAATGGTAATCCTTGTAATCGATAAATGATTCTTATTGTTACTAATTGAATTGGAAATTGAATTTTTGTTATAATATGAAATTGATTTTTTCCAATTCTTATGTTTTTGATAATTGGCTCAACTTTTGATGTCCAATTTGGTTAAATATTGTTTGTATAAAGGTGGGTAATTTTTTCTCTAATTAACATTCCTATTTTTGGATTTGGGAACAAAATCCAAATTGTGGTTTTGTTATGATAAAATGTTGATGTTTTGAATACATCATTAATTCCATTAACAAGGCCACCATATATTGCATAATTTCTAGCACATAATCAAGTACCATATCTTTTTTGATACAAATTGTAATATGTAAACTTGTAGTTTTATTTGGATCATTTGGAAGTTTATATGATGAGGCCATAAATGATGATGAATGTCTATAGCCTCAAAATTGAATGTTGCGCTAGTTGTTTTGTTAAACACAAATTTATTATGTTTTTGCATTAAAATATTTGTATAAAATAAATGTGGTGTAGTTAAAATGTTTGGTATTTTTCAACAACAATTTGAATTGATATATTGAATGTCTTATAAAGTTTGTGTACAAGTGCAAATTTTGTTTAATTTTTGTATAATTTTTTTTATTAGTTTGTTGCATAATTAAAGTTAATTCATAACATTTAGCATTGTTTTTCCAAAATTTTGGTGTTAATGCATTTACACTATCATTACAAGACTAAAAAATTCAATGATCTGTAATAGGGGGTGTTTGATAAAAATCACATGACATGATGACATCCAAAAAATTCATTTTGATTGATGGTTTATAACAATAAACATTCTACCACCTACAAAAGATATTTCATCCAATATGATTAATTACAACATGTGAATCTATTTAAAGAATTAGATGATAAATTTGTTAATGTTTGTTGAACAAGTATATTCATTGTTGAATTTATTATTTGACCATCAATATTAAATGCAACTTTGCCTATAAATGCCATAAGTAATGATTTAATTTTTTTAAAATTAAATCATTATGGAAAATTTGATGAAAAAATCTTATTGTATATTCATAATAATCTTTGAATTATTAGTTTTAAAATAAAGGTTTTACTAGTCCAACATTCTTGTCAAAAATATATGTATTGAAATATTATGAAATATTCGTTTTCTATACATGATATCATCAAATATTAATCTTTGTTCTTCATTTAATTGTTTAAGCATACTTTGATATTTTGAGTGATCCATTATCATAGCATTTGACAATATTGTGAAACCATCATCTTTAAAATTTTGTGTTTTATAATCGAATGTATTGCATAGTCGAATGATAAAATCACTTTACAAAACATATTTTTCAATATTTAATGTATTTGTGATGGGGATTAAAGGACATGTGTCACTAATGCCATCATCAATGTCATCATTCCATATGTTTTGTGGATGTGAGGATTTCGATTTAAAATTCATATCGTAATTTAATTCATTCGTATGTTTGTTTTGCATGTTATAATTGAATTTGGATATAATTATGGATTTTCATTTTTTTACTTGACAATAAACATCATGCCAAGTAACTTGTATTCCTAATAATGAATTTTCAAAAAAAACTAGATCATGAATATAAGAGAATTTGTTTTTTTGACCAATTTTTATATCTTTATATTTATTAAAATTTATAAACCTAATGATTTTTTGTTTGCAGTATTTTGATAATATGTTATTTATAATGTTGTAATAGGAGAAAAAATTTCCTAATAGATTCATAAATATTTTTTCAATCTAAATATTTGTTAATAATTTATGCACATAATATGTTAATGGAATCAAGTTTTAATTGACTTAATTAGAACTAGGGTTTTAATACAAAAACATGTTCTTAGTATGGAAAAATAATGATAAATTTAATTGTTCATGATGAATGATATAAAGGAATTAAAATAATTAAGTAAACACCAAGTTGGGTAAACATTTGTTGAACATTAAAAAAAACATTACCTAGTTTTTGGATTTTTATGTTGGCATCAGTTTTATCTAAAATGCATTTTCTATTATTGAATGTAATTATGAAGTTATAGATTTGTCAATTTTAATCATGTATGATGTACAATATGATGTAATTGCATATGAATCTAAAATAATTTGAATACAAATATTTGCAAACCATAAAAGAACAACACGTATGCTAAATGCATTGGTTTTAATATTTGATGATGTTCATTTTAAAAAAATGTTTGATCAATTTACTTCTTAAAGTTAATATATATGTTTCTTCATCAAGATGTAGTAAATTTTAAAATTTGGAGAATTTAATCTTTTCATTAATATTTAAATCTTTTAAAAATTCAAAAACTTTTGTTATTTGTTCTTCAAAATAGATGGGTCTTTGTTGATAATGTACAAAAACAAGAATTTTTATGATCATAATATCTTGCACATGTTATAGGATCATTTCATATCAATTTCTTTATATGAGTAGATTGAAGGTTTTCAAATTTGTTTGGAAGATTTAATCTTTTAGCATACAAGGTCTATAAGGTTTTTATGATAGGATCCCATAATCTTTCAGTATATGTAAAAATTATAAAGAATGTTGGAAAGCCAATATATTTTATCATAACAAAAATAAAATTGTAGACTTTCTAAATAATCTATAAAGGTACGTAACCTTTTTAAATCATGATATCCTAAGTATGATTTGGAAATCTTATCTAAATTTAGTTTATCTCATACTTCAAAAACCTTTAATGATCTACCATTTTTAATTTTTTATGTATATGTACCCATCTAGAGCTTATAACTTATGGGATAAAAACTTTAGTAGCTTTAAAAAAAGGTTTAACATATTATTTGAGAAATATTTCGATTTGTGAAACAATTCCCATTGTGTTATTTGTTCATATGATAAATTTTTAGAAATAGTTAGGTCTCATGGATGCCCATAAAATAATGTTGGAAAATTTACTTCTTTCAAATGATTATCTTTAAACAAACCTAATAAAGGATGAAAATCTTGACTTGTAGCAATAAAATATAATACATTTTCATAATCACTAAATTTTTAAGCATCTAAAAAGTTATGTATCATGGAATATATTGGCAAACAAATTATGTGGACTTCATTTTCAGAATTAAAATCATCAAACAATGATATATTTTGGTCATTTCTTTGATTAGACAAATTTGTATACATAGAAAATGAATTGTTCCATTGAGGGTCCATGGTAACATTTAAATTTGAATATAATGGTGTTGAAATTAAATCCTTTAATGCTAAAATGACTAAATTAAAACAATATTTCTAGACATGGAAGGTGATTTATATTCAGGTCGTTACTTTAAAAATACACCTATTGTTGCTTCATCATATGGTACATGTGGTAACATTAATTATGTTTGATTAATAATTTGTTGGGACGTTAATAACACTACCTTTCATTTTATATTGACCATAACCATGAAGCTTATATATTTGAGCAAAAGCTAATCACAAAAAAATAAGACATTTTTCTAAATGTGTTAATTTTGTTATCAATGATGTCATTTTATTTCTTGATATTGGGTCTTTTTCCTTTGTTGATGTTATTTAAACAATTTGAACATATGTGTATTGTTATTGTATGGTTTATCATTTCAATTTGTGAAAATGTGTTAATCTTTTGTGCCAATTTATTTGTAACAATTTTAGGTTGTTTTGAAAAAATAATCTTTCACAACAAAAACATTATGTCATTGGAACATCTTGAATTTTTGCCTATATGTATTAACATGTTTTGATTCACACGTGTCTTTTTTTGAATTAATACAATGTTTAATATCATGCATTTGTTTGATATTTTAAAAGTTGCATATTCCATTTTGGGTTGACAATGTAATTTGTATATGTGGATTATTACAAACTTGTGAGATTTTACTATTTTTGTACTTCACATGAGAAATAATTTGTGATTTTGTTCTTTTGATGTGTGAAAATTTATCTAGTAAAATCATATCTTTTGTGAAGAAAATTACATTAGAATGAGATTTTGTTATTTTTGAAATAATTTCATCATAAGGTGTCCAATCAAAATTGAATATTTTTCTTTTATGTGATTTTTTAATGATTTGTAATTAGATTATTTTTTAGTTATTTGAACATATTTAATTGTTGGTGTATTTTCAACTATTTGAACATCTTCACCTATTGGTATCCCTTTAACCATTGGAACATCATCAATAATTGGGACATTATCAACCATTGGAATATTTTCAATCATCAATATATTTTCAATTATTGGAGATATTGGGATGTTATTGGACATGGACATTCGGAATTGCTAAACTAAGATAATTAACAAAATTTTGCTTTAATTTTTTTTTCATTTATTGAATATGATTATGTACTTCACTTTTAGTAACATTGATATTACATGATGAATTAAATAATTGGACAATGTATTTTAAAGGTGGATTTGTATTTTTTTTGGTAAGTATTTGCGCTTCTTATTTAATTGGTTTTGAGAGCATTGGGCAGTCATCCAAATTTATAAATGATTTAGAATTTTGGGTTTCAAATTGCAATTAAATATTTCTAACATCACATGTATATTCAATTGGTTCAAAATGTTAATTATTATAAGCAATGTGGTAAAGTGTCCATTTGATAATCTAATCCACAATTACACATAATTCTATTTGAATATTTATTCCAAACATAAATTGGTCATTGTAAATATTTTATTATCCAAAAAATTGTTGCAAAATCCCCCCATAAGCCACCAATTGGAGCATTTTGGGACATTTTTTCAATGTCTTATTATTCATTGGAAACTTCACCATGATGTAAATCATATAGAAAACTTAAGTTCAATTCCCTGAAACAACATTCTTGTGTTTTTGTCTATTTAATGTCAACATTGTTTCAAATATTGCATACTATTTCATTTTATTTGAAGGGATGTTAACAAACACTTCAATAAATAATATATGAAATCAAATAGACAATTACCAACATCATACTTATATGTTGAAACTAAACGAATATTACTTGAAGATAAAACATCATTAAATGATTGCATGATAGCCATTTTTAATTATGATTAAATATTTGATGGATGGATGGATGGAAGATGGATATTAATTAATAACTAGTTAGTTAACACATATTAGATTATGACTTAATACACATAGAAGTGATTTCCATGTTTAATACATGATAACATTTAATTAACAACATAACTACATATATATATATATATTTAACATTAAAAAGGTCAGATATATGGTTCTGTAACATTTATAAATATCAAATTTATGGTTAGATCTGTGGTTAGTTTACATTTATAAAAGTCGAATATGTGATCAAATTTGTGATGTTGTAAGACATATAAAGGCTGAATTTTGGTTAGATCCACGGTTAGTTAACATTTGTAAAATTAAATTTGTGGTTCAATCCACAGTTAACTAACATTTATAAAAGTCAAATATGTGGTTAGATCTTTGATGTTGTAATGCATATGGAAGGTCAAATTTGTGGTTAGATTTGTGAATCTATAATATTTATAAAATATTGGTATGTAACAATTATTGAGGTAATTTGAAAAAACTAGTGAAGGGCAATTTTTCTTTGAATATTTTAGAATATCAATTCCATGGAACAAATGAAAGATGAAAGATGGATGGATCAATTTTGGGTTTATACTTTCATTTTATTGGTTAAGGTGTAGGTGAAAGGTTGAGAATATAAAACTATGTGGAAGATAAATTGAACATGAAACAACACACCAAATTCAACATGAATGTTTTCAAGGAAATGACATCACACAATTTTATAAATATGGTGATTTTGCACCAATAATTGTGTATGTTGATATTTCGTAAATAGTGAAATGTTCAAAAATTGTGGATATGGAAATGTTTCAAATCATAATCACCATTAGCATTTTGGATGTGGTTGAATGAGGAAATCAACTTCTAGCATACCCACCACAACTTCCAACCATCTTTCCTTGATGGTAAAAAAAATAAGATCTCCAATTATTGGTGCAATTGAAGCTCATACGAAACCAACCTTCTTGATGGCTATTTTCACACCACACACATTACAATGCACATCACCATTTGTAATTCCAAAAACAATATCTAACATAACATTTTGCACATAATTTCAAGAAAGGAAGGGCTATTGGATTGAGTATAGATAATACTCCAACAACCTGAAAGAAAATAAAATCATTAATGAACCAATGGTGAAAAAAAATATGCAATCTAGAAAATGGATTAAAAAAATAGCAAGAATAATTTTTTTTTTGCATATGAGGTTGGTGGCATGTTAATTTGATGTGGAGTTGAACCAATTGTGGTTTCACGTCATCAACCACTTTGGACAATATAGTATAGGGTTGTATTTAGAGAAACCAGTTGTCGATTGTTGTTATTGTCACATTTTTTTACCAACACCAAAACACATTGACCAAAATTTTTGGCTTCAACTAATTGGTCATATTTTGTCATAAATTAATTGCCAAAAACAATAACATTTTGATCGAATTGACCTTCACCATCAACAATCATGAATTGTTTTTCATGGCTACTCTCTCCCCCTCTTATTACGGTAATAATGACAACAATAATAGTAGTGTCCAAAATTTGAACCGCAATTACCTAGATTTGAATTATTTGAGAGAATCAAAATTGAAAAACATTGGAATCAAAACAAGTTCAAATGTTGTAATGGACTAATGGATGACACAATAGTGGTGGATTTTACAATAAGATACATTTGCATGTCCCTTTTTTCAAACCCATTATGAGACCTAGCCTTAATTTTGAAATTTTCAACCTTGACATACAACCCTTTTTGGAGCACATTCTCATGCATTTGAATGTGGAGGGACTTAACAAGCAAGGTGATTATAATCAAGCCTACCCGATCGAATAACTTACAGTAAAGATAACCATAACCTAGATCATCCATGGTTTTTTTGGTTATGTGATAAAAAATGCCATATCGATTCAACACAAACCCCTCAAAAGCCACATCATGAAAACCCATATTCAAATCATCGATACCAACAACTCTTTTACTTTTATGGACAATAACAATAGATGACAACATTGTAAAATATGAAAATCAACTGAAGTTACCTCAATGTAAGATATAAACATTTACATATGAAATGCACATCACTTCCTAGAAGAACATTTTTTGAACACTTGAGGTGAAGATCAAGTGAAATAATACAAAGGAAAATATATGGAGATGAAAGTTTTTAATGTTACAAGGAAAAGTCAAAAATAATAAATGGAATTTTATAGAATCAAGGTTTTTAATGGGTTGTAAAAAAAAAACTAAATTAATTAATCAAAGCAGTCAAAGAAAATTAATTGGTCAAAGTAGTCAAAAGAGACCCATTGGGAAAAAAAATTCTTGAACATAAACACTTTTAAAGATCAAATCTATGATGATGTAGGTAAAATAGTTATTTAACACTAATTGAAAATATGAAACCTTAACTAATAATTAAAGTAGTGACCTAATAAGTAAGAATTAATATATTAACTAATAACTAGTTAATTAATATTTATCGAATTCTAAATTAACACATATAAAAATCAAATTCGTATTTAATACATGATAACATTTAACTAACATATTAATTATAAAATGTGACTTAATATTAAAAAGGTCACATATGTGATGTTGTAACATTTATAAAAATTGAATTTATGATTAGATCCATGGTTAGTTAATATTTATAAAATCAAAATTGTGGTTTGATGTTATAATGCATATAAATGTCAAATATGTGGTTAGATTCGTGGTTAGTTAACATTTATAAAATAAAAATTTGATTTTTCTTTGACAAATATTAGTAATTTTGATAATTATAATGTTGAATTTTATAACACATATAAATGTCAAATTTGTGTGTAGATTTGTGTTTAGCTAACAAATTGTGGATAAATTTATGATGTTGTAACATATGTAAAGGTCGAATATGTGGTTAAATTTGTGCTTGGTCAATAATTATAAAGTAAATTTATGGTCAAATTTGTGATGTTGTAATATTTATAAAATTTGAAGTAGTGGTTAAATCCATGGTTCGTTAATATTTATAAAAGTCAAAATTGTGGTCAAATCTATGATGTTGTAACATTTATAAATTCAAAATTGTGGTTGGATCTGTGTTTTATAATTTTTATAAAGGTCAAAATTTGTGGTCAAATATGTGATGTAACACATTCAAAAGTCGAATATGGGTTAATTAACATTTATAAAATCAAATTTATGATATTATATCATTTATACAATTTGAATTTGTGGTTAATTAATAAAAATCAAAATTGTGGTGTAGTAACATTCATAAAGTTTGGATTTGTGGTTAATTAACATTTATAAAAATCAAATATGTGGTTAAATTTGTGATGTTGTATCACATATAAAGGCCAAATCCATGGTTTAATATGTGGTTCAATAATATTTATAAAAATCAAATTTGTGGTTAGATTTATGATGTTATAACACATGTAAAGGTCAAATATGTGTTAGATTTGTGGCTAATGAACACTTATGAAAGTGAAATGTGTGGTCAACTATGTGATGTTGTAAATTTATAAAACTTGAATTTGTGGTTAATCTTCTAGTTAATTAACACTTATGAAAATGACATGAATGATCAAATATATATGTGATGCAACATTTATAAAATTCAAATGTGTGGTTAGATATGTGGTTAGTTAACATTTATAAAAATCAAATCTATGGTTAGATATGTGATGTTGTAAGACATATAAAAATCAAATATGTGGTTAGGTTTGCGATTAACTAAAATTTATAAAATTCACACTTAAATGATTTTTATAAATGTTTAATTTACCACAAATTTGAGTTTTATATGTGTTTGAACATCACAAATCTAATCACAAATTTGATTTTTATAAAGGTTAATGAATTAGAGAACTTGTGTTTTTTGCCCTCCATTGTTTTCAATGTTCATGTATATTATATAAATAAGTGCATTAGAATTCTTCAAAATGCAAGTGTTATTAAAAGGATGAACTAATAAAATAGGCTTAATGGCTAAAACCCAAAATATAATAGGATTATTTTAAACCTATTCAACTAACCTAAACCTACCTACTTACCTCCTTAGGCCTAGACTCTTTGTGTTTATCCATGTGTTGACATTTTATTAATTTTAAATTAAACAATAAAAAATTAATTAATAAAAAAATTATATAAAGTTTAGATGTGCCACATGCCATCAAATAATTGGCTTTCAAAAGATAAATGTACACATTTAATATGCCACATGTCATATGTTAAGACCATACAAGATGGATGACATGAATTTCTCAAGATTAAAGACAAATAATTTTGAAATATTAAAAAATGTTGTTGTGTGGTGACACATGGTCATTTGTTATAGGATGACAAAATTAGTTGCATGGTGGTAAGTCACAAATGATAATATGTATACAATAAGTCAAAAAATGAAACCATATTTCTTTAATTTATCACATTCACAATCCATGTCACCTATGATTATTATTTTATGTGATTTGTCAAATGCTACTAAAGGGATTTTAGTTATAAATGTTGTTTATGACTAGAAATTAACCACCAAGACTTATCAAAAAAATGTATTTTTCTTCTAGCGTGTAAGTGCAAAAGTAATGCAATAAGAAGGAAAAATTCTTGCACTATAAGAACAACCACATGACATATGAAATCAAATACAACAATAGTTGTCATTAGAACATGTACAACACACATTATAATTACATGAAGAAGAACCACTATAAGAATAGGCACATTTTATTAATAAAAATACTTAGTGTGGTAGAAGTACTAGGTGAATGACTAGACATTGGAATTGTTGACAACCAACAACAATTTCACATCGATCCAAACAAAGCACATGAGCAAAAAAGGTGTAGTTTAGTTTGAGTTTTTTTAACATTGCTCCAATAATTTGGGATTTTGAAAACAAAATCCAAAGTACAGGTGGGTAATGTTAAAGGAGAATTACGAATAGTTAATAGTTAATAAGTAGTTAATGGTTTCCCCTTTAATTTTGAATTCTTGGACATATACTTGGACATGGGCTTTGTTGAGGATTGATTCCATACTTATTTTTGTGGACTTGTCAAAAAAATTTGGATTTCAAAGCTTTAAAAAAGAAATGGATTTTTTTTTGCATGAAATATTTTCCACATGTGTGTTTTTGTAATTTTATGGCAATTCTACTTGTTAATGTAGGACTTCCATGTTATAACAATATTGTAATTTCAACTATTGACATGAAAGAATATATGTTACCACAATTGAGGCCAATTTTTTTTCAAATGCTTGCATTTTATCTAGTTTATGTGTATTGAAAGCCAATGGGATGGAACCACAACCGTTTTTTTTTTAGAAGCACAACGATAGACCATTAGCACCTTCAAGTCAAGCTTAATGGCACATGGTTATTGACATGCCTTTACATGCAAGTTTCTTTGGACTCATGCAAGGCAAGACTTGCATCAAAACCACCATGGTGGAGCACCATGGTAATGTGGAATCTAAACAAGTGATCTAAGGTTTGATTATGTAGTTTGCCTTTGGGGACTAGTTCATGGGGTTTCAAGATCGGAACTTGGGACAAACATGGGCTTGCCCCATGGCAAACATTGGTTTGTTCCTTAGGAGAAGTTTACAATTGTCCCAAGGTGACACTTGATGTCACCCCACAAAACTTTTGGAAAACTTAGTGTTGTCTTGAAGCAATACTTGGTGCTACCTGCATTTGGGCAACTTAATGTTGTCCGGGGGGAAATTTTGAGATGACTTGGTGTTGTTCAATGAATGATTCTTGTTGTGGTTGGGCCACTTTACATAGTGGAATCATGGGTGCAAAGGTCTTAAACCTTCAAAAAGTTCACATCTTAATTAAATTTTAGCCTAATTTTAGTAAATCAAGTAAGGAAGAGTCCAAATGAATTTTGAGTTAATGTGTGGGTGGTTAATATAGGTAGTTAGGAGTTAAAAAATAAAAGCACACTCAAGAGTTTCATGGTGTACGAGCATAAGGTTGAATAAAGGTGGGTTTCATCTTATGTCAAAGCAATACTTTGGACTTGTGATTAAACGAAATGGAAGTCACTATTGCAAAGTGAAAAAAAGGTCAAACTTTATAAGGTAAAGACAAAGGATGTTCAATAGATATGGACAATTTGGAAAACTAGTTGTGTTACGTAGATAAAAAATTGCTAGTTGAATATAATAGTCAATAGTTTAGCTGAACATGTTAATTGACAATTTAATTAAAGGGTGAAAGCATGGTAAAGTGTACAACTAAAAATACATGCTAGTCTACATGTTAACTAAACAAAAAGTAAGACCAAAACCCATCACAAAATTGTTATACATTCAATCTTTTTAGTTGAATTATAAAAAGCAATATACTTCTTCATTATTATGCATTAATTTTTTAATTTTACATTGTAATAGTAGGTTTCAAGTATAATTTTCTAAATGCAAGTAGTTTTTAAAGCTTACTTTCTATAGTGTAAGATTTGATTCAAGTATGTGTCAAGTATATTCTACCAAGAGAAAATAGATTTTTTTTTTGGGTGATGCCCTTGAATATATAATGATTTTTATGCTATAACTTCATACATGTATATTTCATTAATGAAAAAGTAGGTTTGAACACCATTTTGACCAATCAATTTCAAACCTATTAATTCCCTATTTTTATTATTCTAAAGTTTTTGAAAATTTGTAGTTGATTTACAATAAATTCAATTGAAGGCTCAATAGTTTCAAAATGAAATTTAAGTAAAATTTGAATTTACTTTCTTGTGTTTTTTTGAAAAATTGCTTCTTTTTAACTTGATATTTTTTTGACAACTTTTTCTAACTACTTTACCATGCTTTCAACTTAAAGACGTTAGCCAACATCTAGCCAAACACATTAATCAACATTATAGTTAAACATATTAGTTGAACAACTTAGTTGACATATTAACTAACAACTTAAGTAAATGTGTTAACTAATAGGGTTAGCCAAATAATTTAGTTGAGTATCATAGTTGAATGATTTAGCTAATTATCTTGGCCAAATGGTTAATAATTGATTATGTTAATCAACTTACATGTTAATCAAAACATGAAAATTAAGGTTCAATTATAACTAATAATATTGTTATAAAAATAGACTAGTTCAACTTGATGGTGGGGAAGTTTTTGGGTATTTTTTTGAACTTAATAACATTATTGGAAACTTTAGACTTGAATTGCTAATTGATTAATTATAATGGTTAATCTAAATAAATAATCACAATTTGTATACATTTCATGGATATAATTTTGAACAAAATAATCTTTCCAAGGACTTGGTGTGACAAATAATAATTATGTTTTTAGTGTGTGTTTTTAAGTAGGTACATGACTAAGTTGGATAATGTGAAGAAACAAGTAAAATGATTAATAACAACATGTGACAATATTACTAGAGCAAAAAAATGTATCAAAAGATTAATTATGTTGGTTGCTTTAACAATTGGTGTTTAAGGCAAATGAAATGGTAAGCAACCCAATAGCGAATAATAATTAAAATATGTAAACTCCTATTGTTAACATTTGGTGACCATGTTGAAGTTATCATTTTCAATGATAAATTGGGCACAATTTGAAGGTTCAAATTGTGGAATTATTTAATTTATTGGTAGAAGGTTTCATTATTTTACAAACAAATTGACTGAAAATAAATTGGTTGGAGTAGAACTATTTACATTATTATAACAAAAAATTATCAATTAGTACACTAAAATGCAAGTAGATGCGATTGGTCGAGTGGTTTTAGTTGGAGATGGAATTGCACGTGTTTATGGATTAAACAAGATTCAAGTTGGGGAAATGGTTGAATTTGCTAGTAGTGTGAAAGGAATGGCTTTAAATTTAGAAAATGAGAATGTAGGAATTGTTATATTTGGTAGTGATACCACCATCAAAGAAGGAGATATTGTTAAATGCACTAGATCTATTGTGGATGTTCATATAGGAAAGGCCTTGCTAGGTCGTGTGGTTGATGCGTTAAGAGTACCTATTCATGGAAAAAGTGTTTTAAGTGTTGCAAAACGAAGACATGTGGAAGTTAAAGCCCCTAGGATTATTGCATGTAAATATGTGCACAAACCCATGCAAACATGATTGAAAGCAGTACATATTTTGGTTCCTATAGGTCATGGCCCACAAGAACTTATAATAGGAGATAGACAAATTGGAAAGAATGATATAGCTATTGATACCATATTAAACCAAAACCAAATCAACGCACATGGCATCTTAGATAGTGATGTTTGTTGCTTGATTGTTCTTTTTAAATAAAACAATTTCATGGGAGAAATAGAGGTCAATGTGTGAACTTTGGGTTTTTGTTATGTTGTTAATTTTAATAAAAGGGATAAACAAAGTGAACAACATACTTACCTTAGAGCGATTCGCAAATTGATAAACCAAAAATAAATATGATAAAAAAATTCTTAAAGATAGGTGTAACAATAATGTGTATTTTTTAAAAAAATTTACTCTTGCTAGGGACAATCTATTGCTTAATATATTTGGTTTGGAGTTAAAGATGTTCAAGATTAAAACATATTATAAACATTGACCACTTCTTGGAACCGATTGACTATTTCACTAAATCAAACCAATGAAACATTAAGAAAACATTGTAGGTATGGTTGGACATTTAAGGGATTTCTATTAACACCAAAGAATAAATTTGAAATGAATGATTAGTATTGTTTATTGATTGTTTTCAAAAACTTCCAATAAATATTTTTAAAAATATACTTTAAGAGCTTGACGATGAAACATCAATGTGGAATTTTAAAAATCATATTTTGACAATTGATTATCAAAACTTATAACAACCAAAAAATGGCTTTTAATTTTTTTTGTGTTTATGGACTTTTACTAGGATTGACCAAATTGTAGCAACTTATCATTTCATTTGCATTAGTGATTGTAAGATTGATGTAAATGCATTAGTCAAATGGAGTTACTGCAAGTAGAATGTGGTTGGAATGAAGGATTATATTTCCCTTCCAATTGTGGAAATGAAATATATCAAGTAGTAGAAGGGTTATTCGAAAAAAAAGTTAGCCTTAAAATTATAATGATAAAATCCATATTCAAATATGCTTGAGGTTGGGTAGAAGTATATCATTATGACTTGGGATTTTGTTGGTTACATTTGTTTATTTATAGAACATCAATAGGTCAAAAAAATTGAAAACAAGGATTTTGCATTGGAAGATTTAGAAAAGAAAAACCTAGAACAAAAATAACACCACATAGTGAAGAAGAGGCATATCCATTAGTAACTTTTACAAATTTATCCACATATGGTGAACAATTTCATGCAACACAAAAGATTTGACAATGGAATGTTTGATAGTGAACCTAGTAATAAAGATTTTTTAAAAATTATAATAGTTGAACATGCTAAGGAATAAATAAGACAACATTGCCATTATGGTTGGGCATGGATTGATTTTGTTTCTACTTCACAAAGCCAAAATTAGATACATGAAATTGTTTTATGGATTAATTTGATAAATTATCGGATGTTGTACAAGAATTAATTCTTATGAAATTGCATGGTGGTACTCACATGTGCATGTTAAAAAAGGGTATTGTAACTATTTAAACCCATGAATTAACAAAATATAAGAAATGGTTACTGGTTTCTACATGTTTATTGACTTTAACCAAGATTGTTGATATTGTTGTTATACCCTTGATTATTATATTCCTCAAAATGGATATTGGCTTCTTGGATTAAGTATTAATGAACTTTAAAAAAAATGGAAGCCATGTGATTTGACATACTATTAGGATTGATATAAACAACAAATATAGGCATAACATTCTTGGAAGGAAAAAATACATATTCCACTTGTTGAAGTCTTGTAGGAGGAATTAGTATAATTAAGCCTACCATTTTAATGGACTTGAGGAAGTTAAAGTAGAAGTGGATGAAGTTGATTTGGGATTTTGCTTACTTTGTGTATTTTATATCATATGTCCTTATGGTTTATTGGCCAATTATGAGCATACCATCTAGAAAACAATAATGGAATGATGATTGAAATGTTGATATTTGGGGTTCAGCAAGTCATTGCAAGCTTCAATCTTTTACATATTATGAAGAAAAAGTAGTCAAGTCCATATTATTCATTAATAACTATAATAATGTGTGTTAGGGATGGTATGAGAATTGATAGAGTATGTCACTAGTGAGACAAGAAAAAAATGATTAAAAGAAATATAATTGTTGAAGAAGCCAAAGAAAGATCAAAACAAAACAATCAATATGGATGGGCTTTTATTGAATACTTATTTGTGCCAAGAAAATATGTGGAATTTTTTTGGGGAATAACTTTGTTGTAGAGTTCAAGGAATTACCATTAAATCTACAAGAAATAATTTTGAAAATGTTGCATGGGGGTATTCAAGTATGGTGCATACAACATAAAACATTGATTGTCAATATAACCATATTCACTAAATACAAATGATGGATGTTAGTAATAGTGTGCATATATACTTTATTACTAATTAGAAAATTGTTTGCCACACATTATAAAATAACTCTTACTAATACTTAAGAATTATCTAAACCAAATATTAATGCTTTGATTAAGAAATGGATTCCTTGTGACCTGTTGTGGGAAATTAAAATGATATTAGTAGTAATGTTAAGAAGTCAAGAGACAATGAAAAATATTTTCCTATGGAAAATTCATTACAAGAAAAATTATGGTTGTTAACTTAACCAAATCCATATGAATAAAATAAACAAATGTTGGTTGAAAATGAGGACCATAAGTAAGTATAATTTAAAAAGTCTCACCTAAAAGCTTGTTAAATGCAGATAAAGTTCATGAGGATACTTGAGAAATCAAGTTAGGAATGATATATGACACGTAGATTTCTTTGTCAAATATCCAAAATATTATCATAAGTGGGAAGGGTTAAGGTAAATAAATAAATAATCTAAGTATAGTTAGTTGGGATTTTTATTAAAAGAAAGAAATGTTCTAGTAACACGTGCAAAGGTTGAAAGAATAAAACAACTTATTATTATTAATGAAGAAGATGAAGGGTTGGTAGATTCAACCCCACCTAATGAACAAGATAAAACATGACCATCCACAAGTAGGGAAAAACTAATAATACTAAAGGAAGAGGTTAACCTTACATGGGGACCTAATTGGAATGCATAATATGACCAACGACATGTTGTAGGTGAGTTGGAACAATTAACTCTAATCATTCCAAAATTGATTTGGGTATTCAACATAAAAAGGTGGAAATCATACAAAATTTGGTTCATTTAATACAAACCATTCCACTCAAATTCATGAAGATAATGAAATATAATATTTTTTTGTTTACAAAAAATTGTCAACTTATTTGATGCATTCCCAAGTTCCTAGTTAGACCCAAGATGGGTTTGAGTTACTTAAACAACGAAATTGTGAGGAATTTGAGGCACACTTCCAATTTGAGGCACTAAAAGGGGTAAAGGGGCGTGTTGAAGCTCTAGGATAGGACTAGGAAGAGTGATAAGCTTTAGTTACTTACTCGAACTTGCATCAAACCAACCAACAAGTTGGTTAGTTCACATTTTGGAGCACCTTTAGTGCTAGGACAAGCCACGGGCAACTCTGGACTCACAAGACTCACCACGGTCCAAACTTGGGGGAAGCCACCACCTTCCCCCATATAGTATTCTCTATGCCTCCTACGGCACCCACATTTGAATGACTTTTTGTCCCAGGACTTCTAAGGAAAAGTCCTGAAATTGTCACGGTTTGGACTCTTGCAACTTTGCGGGACTATAACTCTTTGCTCAGACCTCCGATTGGGATGAGGTCTAAAGCAACGTTGTAGCTCTTGTCAAGAGCTTTCCAACGGTCTGTCGCACTCCCCCTACACACATCGGGGTCGGGTCGATTGCCAACTTTTAGTGGTCGGGAGTCAAATTGCAAGTTTGACTCCTGACCTTTCTTTTTGTTAGAACTTGTGCTGCAGATGTCCAAATGGCTCATGCAAACCCATTTTCGACATCTACACTTAGATAACTTTCTAATGTTATAAAGAACACCCCAATGCGAAGTGTTTTGACCCCTACAGTTGAACTTTGAAGTTTTGGGAATCGCGAAGGACTCCCAAGTCCCCATTTCGGGAATGTGAGTCTCATCCTCACACTCTCTCAAAGTAGGGTTGCAACACTGTGGAATTTACTACGGTAGTTCAATAAGAACCAATTATCATTTAATTTGTAATTGTCATAGTATTTTTAATTATGACTGCACTAATAAATAATGTTTTAAGAATTCAATTACCTTTGTATCAAATTGATGATGACCCAACTTCACATCTTCAACAATTGACAAAAATGTGTAACTAATGGGGAAAATACAAATGTTCATAAATTACAATATTTCCTTCATTAACTAAAAATAATAGAAATGGATTGGTTTGATAGTTATTCAATAATGAATTGAGTTGTAACATGGCTAGAAGTATAATGAACATTTAGATTTAGTGTGGTATAGAATGAAAGACAAATAATTATTGTCTTAAAAAATATCAAACAAAGAATTATGAAACCAAGGAAGACTATTATGACAAATTTTTGTGATTATGTGTCGTAATACCAAACACTTTGTGAAGGATTGTGCATTAAATTAAATTAAACCGTTTTAGGAATGTTGAAAAGAATAATATTTGAAATTGTCAATTCAATATAAATGATTTTATAATAATTATTTCCCACTAAAAAAAGGAAAAAAAAATGACTAATTAAATAATGACATATTTAAAGAAGAATAATAAGAAGATGATAATAATATCAGAAAGAATAAATAGAAGGTCCATTGTAACAATTATAAAAGAAATATGTCAATTACATAAACTATTATAATGAATGATATTGTATAAAAGAGTGCAAATTATTATATAAATTATATACTCTATGTAACAATGACGATCACAATACAAACAATGTCTGAAAAAAAACATTGGGAGGGTGATGTCCTTGCAAAGAAATTACGACAAATGTAGTACAAGCAAAAACTTCAATAGTTTCAAAAAAGAAGCAAGAAAATTATGCATGGCTTAATAACCAAAATAGGTTTGACAATTGGGAATTCAACTAAAGATCAAGAGGCTAGAGATGGCAAAATAACTTAAATTATTGTGAAGACCAAAAAATTTGATTTGATCATAATAATTATCGTGATGGTTATAATTGGAATAAATATCAACAAGATAATTATAACTAAAATAGGTATAATTGAAATAATGATAATCAATATAAAGGACTTCAACAAGGAAATGATTCAATATTCGTGTATTGATCAATAGATAAATGCTACTACAATATCAATAATAGATTTCCTTGGTCTTAAATTTTGGAAACATTATTTATAATAGTGGTGTTGTAGGATGATGACAAGGAGCTTGTTCTTCTGTTCATCATGAAGGTTTCACAAATTTTGGCTCCATATTGTAATCATGCACATGCTGAAATTAAACAAATATCTTATGGTTTTTTATTTGGTGTTGAAATTTTGAATGAAGGTCAACACATGCCTTGTTAGTGAAGGAATTTTCATTGTTTAAAAAGTTGACGTTAGCATTAACGAAGTTGTCAAACATTTAGAGTGGTGGAAAAATAATGAAACTTGACTTCCAATGGTTAGATTTTGAGCTTGACAGATCTTGGCAATACTTAGTTTTCAAATTGCAATCAAATGCAAATTTTAGTGTATTTTGATTTCATTGCAACGATATAAGTTGGGCACATTTAATTTGGTTTCCCTCATCATGATCTACAAAAATTGGTCTACTAATGCACACACAAGAAGTTACTCATGAGTAAAAATGACATTCACAAATGTTTTAAAGCATAAGCAAATCTTTTTGATGATCATGAAGGTGAGATTGAAGAATCTGGTTTGTTTGAAGAACTTCCTGAGTTTGTGTCATAATTCACAGAGGTCAAATTTGTTATTGTTTTCATTGCTGACACATTTTGATTAGTGGGACTTCACTGGTTAACTTTATGTATATCCAAAGGTCTTATGTGCTTAAATGGGTAGGGTCCTAGGTAGGAGAAATTGTTCCAAGGTAGGTTATTTTCATAATACGAGTATTTTTTTAATCATTAGATATCCTGGTCTTTAGCATGAGTATATCAAAAAATCAACTTAACATAGTAGGGTTATATCTGTAAATGTAGTGCATTAAAATGTTGGGATTTCAAAAAATTCCACAATGTATATTTGCACAACTTACAATAAATGTGTAGTCAATCTTCACATAAACAACAAAAGGAGAAATAT
>Ga0209208_10003215_pt1 | contig 23483 bp, 26 predicted proteins | sample S1TSphfallax_3_FD_187694 | JGI IMG/M metagenome (GOLD analysis project Ga0209208, IMG submission 187694) | Host-associated microbial communities from peat moss isolated from Minnesota, USA - S1T2_Fd - Sphagnum fallax MG (SPAdes) (version 2) | ecosystem: Host-associated > Plants > Peat moss >...
CCCCAGTTGGTTTAGGGTTTAGGGTTTAGGGTTTTGGTGGCATGCAAAGTGTTTAGGAATCCATACACATGTCTTCTTTTCTAGTGTAATTTTTTTCTTGACAATCTTTTTCGATGTGGGGACTTCTTGATCAGTCTGCACAGGACCACATACTTCGAGAAGAACTACAACAAAGCAAGATATCTGCCAATGAACTTTATCCACCGGTGCTTGAGCGGCTTCATCAACAAATGCAACAGCTGCGAGTGGGCAAGCCTTCTTCTTCTTCTGCTTCTTCTCAAGAAAGCAATTTGCTAACAGAAGAAGCCTCTGCTGCAATCTCAATGTACTTGAAAGACGCTTTTCGGTATGCACGTGTTGATGGAGCTCATATACTTGAGTCGGTGGTGAAGACTGCACTCTCTTCAATCAGGAGTGGTCAGCTTCAACAAGCAGCAGATGTTGTTGCTCCATATCCTCGACTGCAACCATTGGTGGCGGTTATGGGTTGGGATCTATTGAGAGGCCAGACGAAGGAGAGGCGGCAGCTGATGGAGCTTCTATGGATCAGAAGAAGAAGACAAGAGACTGTAGGCCAGCAGTTGCATGCAGATTCAGCTGACGAGGTTGGCTTTTCCTTTTGAGCAGCATAGATCTATATTTTGACTCCATAGGATCCATACCCTTCTCATGATTTGGTTCATGTTCAGTGAAGGACCAATGATCTATTGTGTGCTGGATTTCAGTTGTCTTGTGTGGAGCAGCTGTGTGATGAGCTGTGCTATCGATTGGAGCTGGCTTACTTTGTTGCACATGTCAATTTGGGAAAGGGAAGGCTGGCAAGCAGTGCTCGGATCTTCAGCAAGATTGGAAGCAAATCTGCTCAGGAAGGTGATGATGATGATGATGATGATGGTGCACCTGCCAACTCATTTGCTGCAAACCTTGTTCTTGAGCGCTTGGCCATGCATTCACCTGTGCGGGTGAGGATTCTTAGATCCCAACAAGTGAATCCATCTAGTGCCACATTGCAGATGAATTTGGACATCAGCTTTTCACACGTGATCCTCCATTGAGATTTCCATTGTGTCAAACAAGCTCCATCTGTGGGATTCGGGGTTTAGCGTTTATGGTTGTTCTGTTCTTGATATCTTGTGCTTGATGCATGCAATAACTGACTGCCCATATCCATCTTTTGAGATTTTCTTATTGAGGTCATGCATGACTTTTGTAGGTGCTGTTTGACATGGTTCCAGACATTAAGCTGAGTGATGCTCTTGATCTTGTGAGATTGCAACCCACTGGCACTTCCAACTCTGCTGCCGAGTGTAGGTAAGGCTTAAGTCTCTCAGCAACCCACCTTCTACTACCATAACATCTTGTGTTTGTCATCTGTAAGTGTACCAGTAAGTTTTTTTTTACTGACTCACCATTTGGATTTGTTTATCCATATATGTTTTTTGTGGAGTTTTCTCTCTGCAATCACATTTTTGTATTCTCTTCCAACTAACTTCATCGTGGGGCTGGCCTTTTGTGATTCCCAAAGGCATCTTGACCTGGAGCTTGTACACATGCATTTTGGGGTGCAAGCTGCAGTCCATGCATTGACTTGTATGCAGCTGCTGGGTGCATCTGATGGCTCAAAGAATGAAGAGCAACAGCAGAGAGCAAGCTTTTTTCTGCAGCAGCTTCATGAACACTTGGAAGCCATCAGCACTCCTGGTCGTCGGGTATGTCTGTTGGACTCTTAACATTTTTGGCTATACAATGATGTCATATCTGTCCCATCACAACTGCAGTGTAATCTAGAAGCTGCTACTTTGTTTCCCAATTTGTCTTCAGCAGCAGAGCATGTGAAGGGATGATGATGTAAACCACTCATATCCAGAGGTAGGTGGTTTCTATTTGGTGGTTCTGAGTAATTTCTCCTCCATCCTGATACCCACCCAACTCGCTCACTCTCCTGTGCAGATTTGGATGATGGAGATTGTGGTTTTGCTTTTGTGTATGGAGGAAATGAATGTTCGACCATCTGCAGGCAAAGGATCATCTGAACCAGAAATAGTGCAGACTGTTGTTGAAGGGCATGGCAAAGGGGATGTGGGAGGAGCAATGTCTCAGAAATCAGAGCAGTTGACAGCTGTTGCATTTATGAGCAACATCCTCAAGTTGCTTCAGCAGTGCATGCCAGTGAACAATGGGTTAGATTTTGAAGCAAACAGTGACTCCACAAGTGATTCAAATGGAGCAGCAGCAGCAGGAGCCCTTGGCATCCTCAGATTTCCAGGGAGAGCAGCAAAGAAGGCTTGGAGACACAAAGCTGAGCGTCTCCAGTGCTTCATAGATGAGTGGGAATGGCGCCTTGCAGTATTGCAGCACCTATCTCCATTGTCACCACAGCAGCCATGGCAGTGGGGGGAAGCACTAGCAGTCCTCCGTGCAGCTCCTTCAACATTGCTCAACATGTAATGTTCTCAAGATTGTAGTGGAGCATTCTCTGATTTGGGTAGCATTTTGTTTTCCTTTTGAAAAGGGAGGTAAACATGGCACTTTTTTCTGATTTTGATAAGACTTGGGTTTTCTGCATCCTTTGCTCTCTTAGTAGTTTCCTTAGCCTTATGTCCATTGGGTTTAGGGTTGAATCCTAAAACCTAAACCCTTCTTCATACATACCTGCAGCATCATGGAGCATGGAGAAGGTGCAGAGCTGTGATATGTGTTTATGCTCATGAGGTTGCTGACACAGGTGTGTGCAGCAGAAGCAATACGATTTGGGGGAAGAAACTGTACATCGCTTTGGATTGCTACCTGAGGAAGCAGCCACCTTGCAACTTGCTAAATGGGTTGATGACACTGCTTTGACAAGAGCCTCTACTGATGTAGGTCCCTAACAACCCCTTCTTCTAGTCCAACATTCTCACATCAAGACTCCCACTGTAGTGGACAAGTGCAACTGAAAGTGTCAATTTCTGAGCTTGGTCAGTCATTATCAGCAGTTGTAAGCAAGACAATTGCATCATCACTCTTTCTCTCTTATTTTCCACTTCCTCCAAAGAAAAACCACACCAGTCTGCAGAAAAGGTTCAGTCTGTTGCACATACAAACAGTACTACAACTGCCTGGCAGTCATATCTGGACTGGATAAGCATCATAGCAAACAGAAATTTGTATTGAATGTGGTGGGTGCATCATTAGGTTGACAATGGAGTCTCAGGAGCAGCAAACAGGTCATCCAGCACAGAGGAGGGTCACAGATTTTCTGCCCTTTGTGCACCACTACCACCTCTCACCAACGTACAGCTTTCATACCTGCCCACCTATGTGATGATGACCTTGCAACCCTGAATTTTTGCTTGTGCCCAACTTCAGCATGTACCCTCAAAGTCACAGTTTCTGATCTTGAGGATATGAAAATGTAGTCATGGGTGTCACTCAATATGGCAACCTCTAGCCGCTTGTGTTTTCTTTTTTTTTGGGGGGGGGGATTGTTCTGACTATGTTTTTTCTTTGATGAAAAACCTTGCAGGCTCTTCTCTGCATTGATATTGCTGTGACTTCCGTGAGTTCTGGGGACATGGCAAGGCAGCTTCTAGATCGGGTAAGGGAATATGCACTTAAAATGGATGCAGTGAATTTTTCACCATAAACCCTAAACCCTAAGCTCTAGGTCAGCCTTCCCAACTTATGTGCTTGGATGAAGCATACAAAACAAGAAGTTTTGTCTATGCAATCTCCATAGCTTCAAGTTGGCAAAAAAGCTTCAGACTTATCATCCACCATCTTGGCTAGATTTATTTTCCTTTACTGTCTCTCGTTTTTGTGTTCCTTTTCATCTTGGGTTATTCAGGTCTTCTCCTTCTTTTAAGGGTTTTGCTCAGATAGCTATCATGACTTGGAGATTTTCCCACCCTGCTGGAAGATATTGGGCATCTTAAACTTTTTGTTCATGACTGCAGGCATCTGCTGTGTTATCCCAAATCTCTCATTTGGGGAATAAGGGCCAAGGAGTGGTAGAGCAGCGTCAGGAGGCATGTATGGTATTGGTAGCTAAGCGCTTGGTGCTCCGACTGCTGGATATTCTAGAACAGGTTTTCCCCTTCCCGGCTTCCCACCCGCACACACACCCCCAAAATCTGGTCCTCTCTCACTCTGTCTGTTGCTCCATCCTCTTGGAATGTTGGGTCTGTGGCCACAAGCAGAGAGTCTGATGAGTAGGGCTATCTGGAATGATGAAGAGACTAAGCAGAAACACAGACATGCACAACATGGGAACCTAACACAGAATACTTTGGCTGTTTATTTGTCAGCAGAAAGGTGGGTCTTTGCAAGCAGTCTTGTCTGGTGCTGATATGGTATCAAGCTCAGGGACAGACAGCTCGAGGCAAGTACTACGGCAGCGGGCACTAGCCATACTGCAACAGACAATTGAGGATGCTAATAGTGGCAAGCGACAGTTTTTGAGTGGTGCGTGTGTGTAGTACAAGAGTTCTACTCTGCTCATAAGCATTTTGTGATTGTTTCCAGGAACAGTGTCACTTCCTATGATTGATGGTTTCTTATGCACCATAATGAGATGGTTGCAGGTAAACTTCACAACCTTGTGAAGGCGCTGGCAGATGAGGACAGTGATGATTGGACAGTCGGCCAGGGAGATAGGAGGCCATTGCTTGGAGCAGAGCACAGTATTGGTGTGGGTTTTGGATTCTCTGCCATTTCAAGACAAAGCTCAAAGGATGCTGCTCCTCCTGCTGCAATGTCCAGTTCTGGATCAGGAGACTTGTCAGGGAAGGTGGCAGTGGCTTCTTCTTCCAAAGGGACTGTAAAGAGGTTTCTTGGGTTGTTGAGTAACAAGCCTATGGCATATCTCTCAGCATTCATACTTTACATTGCCACTGTTGGTGATATCGTGGATGGTGTCGACACCACACATGACTTCAACTTCTTCAAGCTTATCTATGAACACCCAAGTGATGTAAGAAAATTCCTGCCCCCCTGTTTCTGAGCTTACTGAGCTTACTGAAATGCCCATGCTCTTTGCTTAGTTGATGCTTCCATCTGTTGTCTCTTACAATCATATTTTCAGTCTTTTGTTGGTAGTATTCTGGGAGAGCTTATCTTGAGCTGAATTGTGCAAGCATGACAACCCACAAAGCCTTTTCCACCTGTTTCATAGGGCCATGCAGCTAAACCCTAAACCTAAGCTACACACTCATTTAGGGCTTAGGGTTTAGGCTTTAGGGCAACAAGGAGCCCAAAGTTTCCCTACACAGCTGTGTCTTTGAGATTTGAGGTTGACAGTGGGGGCCTTGACTGCTTGGTTGCTGTACGTTCTATCTGTGACTCTGAAGTTTTCTTGCTGTATCATGATGGCATGCAGCTGTTGACACGGCTTGTCTTTGAGCGAGGAAGTGCAGATGCTGCGGGAAAGGTTGCAGAGATCATGGGAGCAGATTTGGTGCACCAGGTTTTCTCTTCTCTTCTGAACTGACATCAATGCAATTGCCTCATCGGGTGCATCATTAAACCATCTCAAAGAGAGTGTTGTCATGCATAGTTGTAAGCTTGGCCAAGCTTGTAAACTTCAGTGCAATCTCTGTACAGGGTTTAGGGTTCAGCACTGTAAGTACGTTTGAGAATGCCGGTGACTGCCAAGTTTCCCAGCTATGCACCGGTTTTGTGTATTTTGCAAGTTGTGCTCATATATGTGGAATATAGTGCAGATCATCTCAGCTTGTGTGCCACCAGTCTACCCTCCACTTGCTGGCAAGGGTTGGGCGTGCATCAGAAAGCTCCCAACCCACAAGGTACAATTGCCTCCTGGTCAACAGGTTGATGATGCCCATGAATCAACAGGATCTTCTTCTGCAAATGAACACAAGACACCACAACTGTACCCTTTGCAATTGGACGTTGTGAAGCACCTTGCCACATTGTCAGTTGTGCGCTCGGTTCTTGCCTGTGTCTTTGGCCAAAGTTGCTTCATGGCAAGATCCAACCGTTCAAACAGTGCCCACAATGATACAGATCGCTTATTGTATGATTTTGCTTTGGAGCAGTCTGAACGGTTTGTGTCACTTGCCCTTCTGTCTAATTTTATCCCCTTTTTATTGTCTCTTTGCATTGAAATGCATCCATTGATTCAATGATCATTGTGATGAGTGACTGACTGTATTTTGTGGCATTGCAGTTACCCACCCTTGAACAGGTGGATCCAACGAGAAGCAAACTCACAACATCTATCTGACTCGCCCATTTTGTCTTCTTGCAAGCTTAGTGACGACTTCGAGAACAAAGAAGAGAAAAGGGCATCACTGAAGCGACCACGTCCAAAAGAAGATATGGACTCACTCTCTGACAGAGAGGAGGAAGATACACCATCATCATCAAGGTTCCCAAGCTCAGTGGCGACACGGGATGATGAATCTCTGTCTCTGGGTTTAGATAACCTGGATGGTGTATCCACAGGGACAAAGGTTTCCAAGGACCCAGACCTCAGAGGCACATACTCACTCATGTTTGATTGGGAGAATGAGGCTCCTTTTGCAGAAGCTGTTCAAAGGTAGTAACCCTAAACCCACCCTGGGCTCCTGAATTTTTGAGTACCAAAAGAAATCAGAACTTCATAACCAGATTTGTGGTTTCCATGACAGCAACGTGAACATCAGAGAGAGGGCTGTTTTTCTTCTGCAGGCTGATGGAGGAGGGAAAGCTGGTGGATGCATTGGCATTGGCAGACCGATGTTTGCATGATGGGGCACCTGACTCACTGCTCCAATTACTGATTGAGCGAGGAGAGGAGATCGGTGGGTCCCAGTCTGGTGGTAACCAATGGCAAGGCCGTGTTGGTGGTCACCACCTTTATAGCAGCAGCTGGCAGTACTGCATCCGCCTCCGTAACAAGACCTTGGCAGCTACTCTTGCTCTAAAGTAAGGAATGGTTTTTTGGGTGTGGAATGTGCTCATGTGAATGCAAGGCCCAGGGGTTTAGGGAGTAGGGTTTTTAGGGGTTTAGGGTCCAGCAGAGAGTGAGGTGTTGTATCTGTTTAGCAGACAGACAGTAAAAGGATCTGTACGTCAAGGAGTGCTTCTTGTGCAAAACTCAGGATCATGTTTTTGTGAAGTAGTCTCTGTGGATCAATGTGCACTTCTTTTTGCTTGCCTAGATTTTTTTTCCTTACACCTGTCTCTCTGTATGGAACCCAAATTTGGGCAGGTACTTGCAGCGGTGGGAGTTGGATGCAGCACTTGATGTGCTCACCATGTGCAGCTGTCATCTATCTTGCACAGATCCAATCCGTCTTGAGGTTTACAATCCACCAACCCAGATCACCTTGATTTTGTAGCTTAGTACACAGATGGAATTTGTCAATCAATTTGAATTTTTAGTCTCTCCTTCTGAACTTCCAAATAGAAGTTTGGGATGATTGTTGTGAGAACATGTGCTGATGCAGTTTAGGGCTTAGGGTTTAGGGGTTTACATCCTCAACAGTTACAGAACAACTGGAGTGAGAAAGTTTACAAGATGGATGATGATCTCACAGGGATGTGAATCTTGATGTAGGTTGTGAGAAAGAGAGAGGTGCTGCAGCAGTATGGTCGCATTCTTCAGGCTGACAATTGCTTCACACATTGGCAAGAAGTATGGGGCACTCTCTGTACCCACCCACTCAATCTGGCTCTCCTTGTCAAGCAGCTCACCAAAGTAGAGGTTTTGAAGGTTGCTATACTGATAAGAATACTACTACTACTACTGCCACTCTCTGCAGGTGGATTCACTTTGTCAAATTGATCCGGAAGGACTGGCTCTCCAGTTAGCAGGAAAGGGAGCAGTGTCAGCTGCACTTGATGTAGCTGAAACATTTAAGCTATCAAATGAGTTGAGGAGAGAATTGCAAGGTCGCCAGCTGGTCAAGCTGTTGACCAGTGACCCGATCACTGGTGGAGGACCCGCTGGAGGTCTACGGTTTCTGAATTCGTTGTGTGAACCAGACGATGCATTATCTGTGGCTATGGCAGCTATGGAACAGCTTCCAAATCTTCAGTCCAAACAGCTGCTGGTAATATTCTCCTAGATAGACAGAGACTAGTTCTCTGTCTGTCTAGATGCATATGATGAGCCAGAGAAAAAGCTTCTCTGATTTTATTTTTTTCCTAGAAGTTGTATACATGCCTACCAGTTGTGTTCCTTTTTGCAGGCCATGAATAGAATTTTGTGGTGCATGCTTTTTCTACAGGTCCATTTCTTCCTGAAACGGAGGGTTGGTACTCTCTCAGAAGAGGAGCATGCCAGGCTCAATCAGCTAGCATTGGGTCTGCGTATGCTGGGAGCCCTCCCTTTACCTTGGCAGCAGCGTTGTTCAGCACTGCACGAGCATCCTCGGCTGATTCTCGAAACTTTGTTAATGGGTAAACAACTGCGGGTTGCCTCTCAGGTACACTCGCAAATGCAATCTCTGCATCCTTTCACATATGTTCTCAGTTAGGACCGAGCCAATAGCCTAGTAGTAGGTGTCATTGGTTGTTTTGCAGATGGCTCATGAAGAGAGATTTGGGTCTTTGTTTTGCAGTTATTGCAAGCATTTCCCTCTCTGTGGGATGATGATCTTATCATGATCTATGCAGCCAAAGCTCTTAGTAGTAGCAATGTACCTTATGAACGGAGACATCAGGTATCAAGTTCAGCATCGTCTATCAAGCCCATTGGTCATGTCGTGCCCCCCATGCGGACCAACTTCAGCACAGGATTGACATCACTTCAAAAGCGGGCCTTTTCATGGGCTCAACGGGACACAGGAAACAAAATCATAAGTCCCGACAGCATTAGCAGCAGAAAGAGGAAATCAACTGGGACACTCCCACCTTTTCAGAAGGCAACATGGGAAGCATTGGCTGGTCTTCCAGAAGAACCCTCATTGACTGGGCCCACAGCTACTGTAGAAAATTATGGGCGACTTGCCCCAGCTGCAATGACAGAGGAATGGGTGTTGACTGGAGACCCACAAAAGGATGATGCTGTTCGTAGCTTGCATCGCTATGCGAGTGCCCCCAATTTCATTCTTTTCAAGGTGTGCATTCACCATTCATTTTGTTCACATCCCATATCCCAGGCCTTTTTCTCCCTTCTATGGACTTTGAAGAATTGACACTTAAGCTTGGAAGATTTGGGTTTTGTATTGGATGTCAAAATTAGTTGATCCCGAGCCATGGGTTTTGCTATGTGGGGATGTTGTTTTTTACAGGCTTTGCTGGAGCTATGTTCTGGAGAAGCAACTGCTGCTAAGGCAGCTGTTGATCTGTGCATTACACAAATAAAGAAAGACCTTTCTTCGGATCAACTTCCCCTTGCTTCTTTCCATGAATCAGCTGAAAGGGCTTTCCATGCCACCAATGTGTTTGTAAAGGTGGGTGGTTCTGGGTACCAGCATGTTTTGTAGGTTTATGCATTTTCAGTCTAATAGTTTGACATTTTTTTTTGTCCACAGGGAGATTCTTGCATAGTATAAGAACACTACTGGATTATGCTTTAACTGGTTGGCTTCCACATGTACCTATAACAGGCTCTTACACATGCACAAGACCTATTATCAAAGCTCCTGGGTGAACCGGGAAACCTGTCAAGCGGTGCAGAAGCAGCAGCAGCAGCAGTCACACAAGGGACAAAAAACATCCGTGAAGAACAACATTCAAGCCAAGTAGCCACTTCTAAAGCAACTCGTGGAAGAAACACTGGTGCAGAAAGTCCCATTCAGACTGACCTCTCTGGAGCTCAAGCACAAGCAGAACTCTGGTTGAATCGTGTGGAGCTTCTCCAAAGTTTGTTTGGGTCTTATTTCCCAGCATCACTTGATGACTTGGTTGACGAGGGAGCAACAAAACAGCTCTGTGACAGGCTCATTTCAGATGAACACTATCATCTGGCTGACCTAACATGTAGGAAATGCAAGGTAACACCCCATTGTGATTCCTTCTCTTAATAGTTTTGTGGTTTTGAAAGGCTTTTGTGGGCATTATGTGTCTGAAGAATGTACCTGGTGCAGAAGAATGGAATATGTGGAACCACTGATTTGGAGTCCACAGGCTTTATGTATCTGAAATTATTGAAATTCACTTTGATGAGACACTGGATCACTCATTGCAGATTGATGCATTTCCAGTCTGGGAAGCATGGGGTCATGCGCTTCTTCGTATAGAGAACTATGCACAGGCTCGTGTGAAATTTAAGTAAGCATCTATCCACATGTGACTTAGTAGGATTTTTCAGCTGCATTTGGGTGCTTGGGGTCAGGTTTTTTGTCTTTCTACTGTGGGTTCTTATATAGAGAGTGCAAGAGGTTCTCACTTTTTACTTGTGTGTGTTGTAACTTGATGCTAATTCTTTCATTGGGGGTGGCAGACAGTGTCTTCAATTACATGATGGTGATCCAGCACCAGTTGTGCGGAAGATAGTTAATGCCATGGACACTGGCCCACCAGCTGAAGTGTTTGCCGCCCGCAGCTTGTGAGCTTTTTTTATTTCTTTCTCTTGACTCAAGATCCTGAGAGGCAGTCCTTTGTCAAGCTGCAAATCACACAAACTCTGCACAAATGCACCATGTTTCAGTGGGTTTATTTTGAAGCCTAACTGTCCTCCCCCCCCTCAAATTTTTTTTATCACTGCAGGTATGTTCATACGGCAAGAAGTGTGTCATCTTCATCAGATGACTCTCTTTCAGCAGATTCGTATCTGAATGTGCTCTACATGCCTTCCTTCAACAAGCAGGATAGATCTCGAAGGTCATCTGAGGATTCAGCAGACAGTCACCAAGCACCCACAATGCAGGGCAACATAGAGGAGTGTCCCCGCACTCACCTTGATGATCAGCGCTACGAAGAAAGTGTGTACTATCTACAAGAGGTCAGTTATTTGTCCAATCCATCATCTAACATAGTTAGTCTGACTATTCTGCTTTTACGTGCAGTTGTGAAAAAGATAAGAAAGAACAGATGATCTAACCTGCTTCGATGTTGAATTTGGCAGTATTCTCGGCAAGATCTTATGCAGTTTATGTTTCAGCACTGTCACTACAGTGATGCATGCAGTCTATTCTTTCCACCAGATGGCCTTCCACCACCTCCCCTTCCATCTCCTTACCAGACACAGGTGCCACCATCCTCACCACAAAGGCCAGACCCTCTAGCAACTGAATATGGCTCACTAGATGAACTTTGTGACCTCTGTGTTGGGTATACTGCTGTTCCAGCCCTAGAACGTGTCATAGCTTCTCGAATTATCGAGTCAAGCAACCCAGATTCACCAGTGGCCCAACATACAGCTGCAGCACTCACTCGGATTTGTACTTACTTTGAGAATCATCGGCATTTCAACCATCTGTACAGGTTTCAGGTCAGTAGTGCTCTGCTCACATCCCCAAAACTGTGACAACAAGAATTTTTATATCCCATCTTTTGTCTTCTCTCTTCTTAAATTCTGGTACATCAGTCTCTTCCTTTCTATTCTCCCTCTACTTTCTGTTGACCCGTTTGATGCTAAAGAGTCTGGTTAATTTTTGTTTATGCAGGTTCTGAAAAAGGACTATGTGGCAGCAGGGTTGTGCTGTATTCAGCTCTTTTTGAATTCCTCTCATCAGGATCAAGCTCTGGGTCACTTGGAACGTGCAAAGGTGTGGAAGCCCTTCTTTTGGAATTCTAAACATGGAAATGGATGCTCTGACAGCAAGCCTAAGCTTAAGATCCTGTGTTTTTTCTACTGCAGCAAGGAGCAATGATAATCAGTGAAATATTCCAGATGTGCAATGCTGCATTTTCGGACCCTCCACTAATACACCCAGTTCCAATCTTCTCAATCGGTTGCATGATATAGTTGGTAGTTTATGGACACACAAGATAGTGTACCTTCCCAGTGTTAACCCAGTGTTGAAGTCGTTGTTGATACCTGCTGCACAACGTTGGTCTTGATGTCTAAAACTGATTGCCATTCATGGGGCAGGTGCACTTTGATGAGGGTTTGCTAGCACGGCAGCAAGCGGGGGAGGGGGCTAAGGTGGCAACCAAGGCTGCTCGGGGGAAACTACCATCTCAGAAACTCACAGAAGAGGAGCTGATCAAGTTCACAGCTCGAGTTAGCGTACAGGTAAAGGACACACAACACAGGCAAAACTCCCCATGATTCCCAATCTAGTATTGCCTCTTTCCCGGATGTGTTGAATGAATTTGAAAACCCACAACAGCATCAGTACTGTGAGCTCAATTTTTTTATGAAGGTGGGCAGGAATCTTAGTTGATAAAACTGTAGAGTACTTCATCAGCTCAGAGTTTTTTACTATTGGACTCAGAAACTACATGCCTAGTGCACACCAAGCATGACTTACACTCACTCCACCAGGTGGAGCCACCCACCCCATTATAAAATTCTGAACTGGTTCTTTGAGGTTGTAGGTTTGCTGGTCTGTCTTTGGTGAAGGGTTGAACAGTTCCAGCTCAAAATTTAGATTGTCTGTTCTGTGTAGTTGAGAAATATGAGAGAGTTTGAGGCACCATGAGACATGTGGACATGCTCTTAGGTGTTTGCAAATATGCTTTGTGTTTGATTTCCATGAAGAGCTCATTAGGGAGTGAGATTTGTGGTGTTACAGATAGATGTGGTTCGCACATTTGGTGACAGTGAGGGGCAACCATGGAAACATTCATTATTTGGAAACCCAAATGATGCAGACACCATCAGGTAAAAAGATGCTAGTTTGTCACCTATAGAACCCTAGCCGGGTCAACCTGTCATGTGAATTGCAAGAACTTGCAGGGCTGTGGTCTAAGGGGAAGGACCCATAACTCTAATGTGTTCAGATTCTTTTGTCACAGAAGCAGTAGCTATGGGGAATATCAGACTCAGTCATTTGGCTCTTCTTTTTCTTCTGCCAGCAGTTTGGGTTTTCCTCTGATTTCTTTTATCTGTACTTTTGCTCAATAGACGCAGGTGCGAAGTTGCAGAGGAACTTGTGGAGAGGAACTTTGATCTCGCCTTCCGAATCATTTCTGACTTCAATCTAACAGGTAGGAAATGTCCTTACTTTTTGTGTTAGCAGTCCAAAACAACTCAAATTTCAGTTCCTTGTACCAAACTTGTGCCTGCTTCATATGGGTATATTCATCAACAGTAAAGGAGATCTATATATCCTTGCCTCTGCTGAAGCAAATTCACCTTGGTCTCACAATATCAGACTTCACATGTATCACATTTTTGTGTGTGTGAAATTGCAGCGGTGCACATCTATGCAGGTGTGGCAGCCAACTTAGCAGAGAGAAAGAAGTTGAACCAGTTAATGGAGCTCTTGCGCAACATTAAGGGCACCATAGATGATGATGACTGGGACCAGGTTCAATTCCTTCTCACTGCAGTTGGCCTTTTCCATATTTCAAAAAAAATAAGCAACCTGAAGTGTGAAGCTTTTTTGAAACATACCCGAGTCATTAGAGACTCTGATAACTTCAGGGACAAAGTATTGCATTCCCTATGTCCAGGATGCACTACAGCAAGCACTTTTAGAATGAGCACTTCTTTTTTGTATATGTCACTGGTTTCTTATTATGTTGATCTGTGGGCATCAAGTACAGGTTCTGGGTACTGCAATTAATGTTTATGCAAAAAACCGTCACAAGGAGCGACCACCTAATCGCCTCATTGAGATGCTTTCAAGCAGCCACAGGCATGCACCTTTTATCCCTGAATTGTAAAAACTGAAATCACGAGTATTTAGAATTCAGCATCAACTTTGGGTTCTGATCTCATTTGATTGTCAGAGTTGTCTGCAGTTTTAACCTCAATGTTGTTCAATGGTGTTTTTTCTTATGGACTGGACAGAAAAGTGTTGGCATGTGTGATTTGGGGTCGGTTGAAAAGCGCCTTCCAGATTGCTTCTCGCAGTGAGAGCGTATCTGACGTTCAGTATGTAGCTCATGTGGTAAGTACTTGATGAATCTTGGTCACACTCATTTGGACCATCCACCCGTCCCAAGGTTCTCCTTTGGCATCTTCATGAAGCATAGAAATCCCTAGTAAGTCGAGAGCACTTGTGGGTTCAAGCCGAACTTTCCTTATGAGTTTCCTGATGAATCAGTTTTGAGACAAAGGGTGTGTTTTGTCATGTTTTTTGTCCAGTCATTGGCTCCAAACCAGTTTGTGCCCTGCCTTAGTTCATTCAGATTTATTGGTGGATGTTGTCACTGCAGGCACAGCAGTCAGGCTCTCTTGCAGTGCAGGATATGTGCAAGCAGTGGTTGGCATCACATTGAGTTTTGATCTATCTGTAGGTATGCATATAAACTGAGTAATCCCTATCAGAACCTGTACTTCCTGAGCTCCAAAAAGCAAGATTACCTGAGTTGACTATATCACTTCCAAGGAGACCAAGTTCCAACCAGATAATCTATCATGGAGCAATCAGGAAATCTGATCTAGTCCCAAGGAGTAATAGATCCTGGTTTTTGGCTTCACCACATATGGCCTGGGCCAGGCAATCACAGCAAAGTGGGTGACTATATGATCTTTGTCATTTTTCTGCCCAGAAATGACCTTGCTCTTACATAAGTACCAAGGGCTCAGGACTGCCATGTTGCCTTCCATGTTATGGACCTCCGGTTGAATCATTAGCAGCAAAACAAGCACAAAACATTAAAGTGATGTAGCTGATGTAATTGTTAACTGTTAAACACACGTGAGAGTAGTTTCAGAAAGTTGCTAATTTGGCAGTTTTCACCATCTATTTCGCATCAAAGACTATTTTCCCTTATCTCTTAGACTCACACTAACATGGTTTTATTTTCTATTTGTTGTCTTCAGTTCTCAAGTCTAGGTGCTGACATTCTCTGGTTCTGTTTCTTCAAACCTGATGGTCTGCAGCATCTTATGAATCATTTTGAGTGTCAATTTATTTAGAAACGTTGTAGACCAATATATAGTTGAGCCTTATCTTTCTCCTCTCCAAAGCTCATAAAACGTGGAATTTCTGATGATGCATCATGAATTTAATGCCATAGCCTGCCTTTCCGAGTCAGGAAATCAAGAGATAAAATCTAAAGAATAGGAGACCAGGACACATTCAGAACCCTAAACCTTAACAAATGGCCACATTGTTCTCCATATCCCACTTAACAACACTGAATAGGGTATTGTGAGTTGAAGGCAAGTTCCCTGTGAAGAGAGGTAAGAGAGGTTGACCAACAACATCAAAGTCCTTTGAAATGAGACTACATGTCAAAAACATCACTGAAATGTTTAACTTCTGGTACAACCATTACTTTCTAGCTGGAAAATCAGGGCCATGAAAGACCTCAATTAATGGTATGAGGATTTCAACATCAACAAAGCTTCGACTTCACCATGCTGCAAATGACCTGAATGATATTCATTGCAACAAATTCTCAAACATCACCCTACATTCTTGGCAGCAGTTAACCAACCTCATCTGAAACCTTGAATGGTAACAAGAGACTCAAATGACATTGAGTTCATCCTCAGGATGTTACCAACTTCATGCTGCTACTAAAGTCCTCTTTGAGGATGTAGTAGTTGTTAACTCTCTGTACGGACCCTACTATATTAGTTGACCTGTACATTTGACTGTACCCAAATCCTATGTCCTTGATATACCCTAAACACCCTAAACACGGAATCCTGTCTTTCAAAATTTCTCAAGGATACTCCTGCCCCAGTCCCATGTGAACATTTTTATTTTCATATCCGTGATGGTCCGTGATGGTAACAATTGCAGGCTTTGCCTAGTCTCAGAATTTTGTCTCTATAGCAGAAAGAGGTGCAGTAGCTTGATGGTTGCACTGAGAATTCTCCTTCTGAAACATCCTCAATATGTCAGGGAATAGACATTGTCCACCACATTGCATGATTTCCATTTTAACGCGCAACTACTCCTGAGGTCTGCAGCCCTTGACACAGACAACTTCACCTACAAAAGTGATAACTCAAACTGAGAAGATTGCAAACTTAGGGCCACCAAACAGTATCACCAATGCTGAAGTTGTATATGGGATAGATGAGGCTTGTATGCAATGAAGTCTCCAAATTTTGGTTACTGACATTGTATCCTCATCAAGCCTTGAAGATATGACCCATCCGTGATCCTGGTGAAAAAAATTCTTCTGCCTGGGTCCAAAGGCTCTCTGGAAACCGGTTCTGCAACGTCAAAGCTGCAGGAAATGGGAAAGATGCCATGCCATCTCCTAAAAGTTCATTTGTCCCAGAGGGAGCTGACTGGGGAAGAGAAACAGTGGGAAATCTGCTTGGGAGTGATGAGGAAAGAAAACTAGAGGAACCACCTTTGCTTCTCTTCACTGGCAATGTTTGCAAGTCAGTAATGGGAGTAATCCGACCACCACTCCTGTAAACTGCACTTTTGGTTTCTTTTGCTGCAATATCTCCATCACTGGAGGTCATATTGATGTTGACCCCATTCCTTGTCTGATTCCAATTGACTCTCTTGGGAGAGGCAAAGAAGACATCTGGCAGTGGTTGCTTCTGACGAGAACGGCCACGGGCTGTACTAGTGCCACTTGACTCAGATTCTGATCCCCAACTTACTTTAGCCTTTGTCTTCACCACCACTTCCTCATCCTCAGGTTTTGTGTCATTTTCAGACTCTGTAACTTGAGTAATCTTCTCCCTAGATCTTTTCAGGAAGGTAAGCAACATATCCATGCTGAGCTCTTGTTGGACAACATCCCGGTTGCGTTCACTACCATAGCACACTGCTAGCAGTGTAACTATCAGAACAGGGGTCAGCTTGGGGTCGCTGAAGAAAGCAAATGGAAGATCACACATCTGGACACAGGACCAGTGTGAAGGCCATTTAGTTACATAAACCTATAATCCATAGGACATCCTGAAATAAAACCTCCTCTGACATTACACAAACCATCCAATAATGCTTACTAATAGATATTGAAGCACAAAGGTTACCAGGGCTACCTTGTGAAGGATAGTAGGGCTTTTGCCCCAGCGCAGAACTGCTTGATTTCCTGGGTGCAGCAATGCAGTGTACCCGAGCAGTAACAGTGTCTCTAGAAGCAAGGCAGCAACCTGCCATGTAGAGTGAAGGTTTTGCCACAGTTAATAATCAGCTAGCATTTCTTTTCCAGAATTCAAACCTGAACCAGAACATCTGGCCACTTTAGCCTGCAGGTTCTGACAGATCTTCAAAGAACTTTCAGATGATAGTTTCAGTTATCTCCAGAATATCCATACAGATAGTGATCCTGGAGTTTGCCACAAAGCAATATGAGAACTTGATCTAGGAAAGAGAAGGAAACAAGCATGAAGTAAATTTAAGTGCTTGTGCAATGACAAAGAAAAGAGTGTAAATTCGACCTCAAAGATGATTAGTACCAGCCAGGAAACATGCTATTGAATGTATGCACATCGTCTTTTAAAAGATGTGCCAAGTCTGAATTGAGGGCAAACCTTGTCTGTGGTAGTCTTCCATTTGCAAGTACAGTGTGACAGCAGAAAGCTAACAAGGTGGAAAAACTCCATCCTCAAATCAGGAAGTCCCTGGCATTTCCAAAAAGTCGTCAGACTTCAGGGGAAGAAAATCTGAGCACCACTAGCATGCTATAATGCTTTAAAACTATATCCATCATAAAGATAGACAATAGACAAGATTGGTTACAGCAATCCCAGTTTGTTAATCATGCCTGCCAATGTGGTTCTGCAGCAAAACCAGAGATCATACCAGCATGTTTTGCAGAAGAGGAAGGTCAAGCCTGGCGACATTGTTGAGTACACGTAGGACACTTGTAGCCACCTCTTCAAAGTTGGATGGGAGTGCACATGCTGCCTGCCACCAATCCAGAATTGGTTCAAAAAAAGGATATGTGCTTGAGAACAAATGATACAATAGAGAAGGAATCCATTATATACACAAAATGCCCATCCTAATTAAGTGCTGTATCCTGTAGTCTGATTATTGTCATTGTACCTGCTCTGGTGAAGATCGAGGATTTGCATGGAGAAGCACAGCTGTAAGAAGTGAAGGGAGTCCAAGAAGGCCTGTCTCTGCAATTGCTGCCAGAAGATATTTGGTCCGCATGTTCAAGACAACAGATGCCTGGCCATGCACCACTGATGTATCAGTGGTTTTGCTCTTCTCACCATTCTTCTCTTCAATTTTCTCTCCCTGCTCCTCTTCTGTAGTGTCTGGACCTGGCACTATAAACAATACATCATCGCTCTTCAAGACCTGCTCACTTAAATCAGGAAGCTGAGGAATGCTCTCTTCTGCCCCATCCTCAATAATAACACTATTTCCAATGTCTGAGGTTGGTGGCAGGCATGGAAGGCAACCATTTATATTCACAGGTGCCTCATGAGCTGCAGTAAGGATCTTTCCTCTTGGTCCTGTCAAGGTCTCCAACAACCTCAGGCCCAAAAGAACTGGACCTGGAATTGCTGCCCCCTCAACTTGTGGCCGATCAAAGAGTGCAAAAAGGTTCCGCAGACGATGAAGAACCTCACAAGCCACAATCAGCTCTGCCAAGTCTTCTTGCATTTGCAGCTGGCGTTCTTCAAGGCAATCATGGCCTATAATAGCAGTGACTGCCCAAAGCAACCCTTCCAGCACCTCTTGCATCACTTCTAACTTCTCATCAGCAGACATCTTCTCATCTTTCATGCTGCCACTCAAGCTATTTACAGCATCTTTAGAAGCAGCAGGTCCATCCTTGGTGTTACAACCAGGACCAGAACCAACAACATTTGCTCCTTGGTTATTCAAGGAATAGTCGATGGTGCTGAAATTTTCCAATGCTGTAGACAACATTGGGATCAAGGGAGGTAAAAGATTGCGGACAATGAAGTAGCTCCGATTGGCTGGGGGTGACAGAAGAACTGCAAGTAATCGCAGAAGAGCTACTGTGAGTGCAGAGGCTTCTGGCTTGGATGAATGGGAAGCTGGGAGTGCTGTTGCAATGTAATCAAGAAGACCTTGTTGTCGAGCTGCATGCAGTTCCGCTTCCTTATCCTCCAAATACTGCAGTAGCACTCAACAAAAGCCTTCATGATTAAGTTGAGATAACCCTGGGCAGATGTTGCATGCAAAGATTAAGACACCATTTTCACTGTTACACATCATGTTACACAGAAGAGCAAGGGTTCCAATTTCCAAATATAATGCCACCAGACTCAATGACTTCAGTGATGACACCGTTGCTTACATCTCCTAGGCTGCTGTACAACTTCATTCACCTCACTGCACTTCAATGCTTGTCATACTAACTAAAGATGCATCAAATTGATCAGGGTTGTCTCAAAGATATATATAGAACTCTCCAAAGCGTTCTACCATTCTTCAAATCATCTGTCACTGGTGAGAATTTCAGTGACAGCTAACACACCAGCAGTGAGACCTGATAAAAAGGTCCAGACAGAAGGTACACATGGGTAGACATCAATGTGCCTATGTGATTGCAGAATACATGTTAATCAAGGTAACATACCTTCACCATCTCAGCAATGATAAGGCAGCTGACAGAGAAGTTCCCAGGTTTCCGAGTCTGCTGCAGTCGTCCTAGCTCTTGCAGCCACCTCCCTATTCTAGACCGTGCTGCACCTGTTTATAAGAGTGGACACAAGAAGAGTGCATCTTCAAAACCATCAACAAGATCAGGCATGTCTCCACTTGAACTTCGCAGAAATTGTCATGCCAATTATACAGAGAACGGTTACATTCAAATAAGAATCTCTGCAAATGAAAGACACAAATAGAATCACCTGCCAGAGAAGCACTGCCCATTCCATATCCATCTACTCCAGGAGAGCGCTCCAGAAACTCTGATTTCCTGCTGGCAAGTCTTTGACGTAGTTTCTTTACCCTTTTCTTAAGAGCTTGCTTTTGCAGGGGAATGCTGTCATTGCTCCCAGCCATAGGGTACAAACCAGCAGCAATATTACTTCGGGCACTACCCACCAATTCGCCTGAGGTCAAATCCCTGTCAGTCACTGATTCGCTTTCAAATATCTGTCCAGGAGCAACCTTTTCTCTACTTGAAGTCCTCCGACCTGAAGGAGATATCTGATCCCGCAATCTTACAGGTGATTCTGATAGAATATCTCTGCTTCTCTTGTCTTGTTTATCAAGATCCATAATAGCACGCTCCTTGATCTGTTCCAAGTAGACTTTGCGCCGGAGTGCACTCTCTCTCAACCTCTCTGCTAGCTTCTGCCCCAGCAGCTCTGCTTCCTCCTGTTGAGCCTTTGCTCGCACTTCCTTCTTCCGGACATGTTCCACAGCTCGAGCTTCCCTTGCAGCACTGGCTGCTTTCCTTTCCTCCTCCCTCCTTGCTTTACCCTCTTCTTTTCTACGTTGTGCCTCTGCAATGCGCTGCAACCTCTCTGCTTCCAGGTGTCGACGTCTCTCCTGTGCTGCTTCCTCCCTTGCATAATCTTCTTTTTGCTTGATCCTCAGATTTTGCAGCCTCTCAGCCCGCCGTGTCTCAGAATCCTGGAGCTTCTGCTGCAATGAAAGTTTTCTGTTCTCCTCACTAAGAGAAGTTATGAACCGTACTTCACTGACTTTACAACTCTCATCACTTGCTCTCCGGGCAATCTGCGCAAGATGAGCTTCATGTCGTGATTCCCCACGTTGCTGCCGCGCATGCATTCCTTCTCGCAGCCTACTACTTCGAACTGCCTGCCACTCACTTACACGAGTCAGCTTCTCTGTGGTTCGCTGAAGACGCTGAACTTTCTCCATCTCCAGCTCCATTCGTAATCGGGTTGCACGAGCCTGTTTTTCCTCCTGCTCCTTTTTCGTCTCAGTTGGAGTTTTCTTCTTCCTCTCAGGTGACATCAGCTTGTCATGGAGGACACGCACACGCTCTGTACTCTTTCGACCAGGACCAGGAGACCTGGACACTCGTGATGCAATATTGAGAGGAGAGGAGAGAATGTCCTCCCAATTTCGCTTCTCTTTCCAAGCTTCCATTGAAGGACTCTTACTTACAGGCAGGTTCTGTTCCCTCTCTCTAGATGCAACACGCTGCCCACTGGATGCTGTTGGCCTCATGAATCTATCAATCTGGGATGCACTTGATGTCGACCTTTTGCCCATTGAGTCAGTACTCCTGTTGGTTAACATTTCATCCTTTAAGGAACCTCCCTTCTTGCCGGCTTCCTTTTCTTGAGGAGAGGCTCGTGCTGATGAGGTACTATGATGATAGGTTACAACTTCAGAGGCAGCACAATCTTCTGCGTTGAATCCAATGGAGTCACAATGTCGTCTTTCTGCATTAAGAGGGGGTTCTAGGTTTAAAGACTGATTTTTGGAAGACCGACTTTCTCTGGGTTTGGAAGGGCTATCTGTAGATACAGGTATTGCATCCACCAACTTCCCTGGCACTTCTTTGAACACTGACAGAGGGTCTTTTGACTTCAGAAAGATATCCCTGCGACTGGGAAGAATGTCCTTTGACTTTGAGGAAGAATCAACAGAAATGACAGCAGGTTCCCTGACTGGTGGAGGATTCTCTCTTGATTTAGAGATGGCACTTTCACGCAGTGGACAGACAGACTCTCTCAACATCAGGAATTTACTGAACACATCATCTTCAGGATCTCGGTCAAAAGAAAGGACACGTGAGGTGTCTCTTCTTCTACCTTGTGGACGGCTATGGGGTTGAGCACTCTGTGCTTTCTTGAGAGCTTCCAGAGAAGAGGAAAGCATATCAGCTCGGTGTTGAGATGTTGTGGTCACACGACGTACCTGTAAGGTATAATTTCACAACATTCTTTGGCAAGGAGTAGAATATTGTATGAACTTATACACAAACAATCTCAGCAGGCACAGAAAAAGCTGAAATGTATAAGCAGAGCATCCTGCTGACCTCAGGAGTCACTCACCTCCCAAGCGATTGCACGAGGACGACGCTGCTGATCTTTTGAAGAGATGGAGCTGCTTGTACTTGCAGCAGAAACAGGGCGGGGAAGACCTGGACCTTTCCTGACTCTGTCAAAGCCATCAACTCTCATTTTGAGGTCTTTAAAATCAACACCAGCTTCATCTAGGACAATAAGTGCCTCCTTCATTTGGTCAACATCTGACTCCAGCTCACAAAGAAAGTAAAGCTCATCGATTGCTCGGTTCAGATTCTCAAACAAGTAGCACCACAATCTCTGGCGAAACCGCTCCTTGCATTCCCCTGCATAAAGGCAGAAACCCAATTTTACATATGGTTAAAGATACACAGTGAAATCATGATATTACTCACACACTGTGTGTACAATCCAACACTCCCTCTCATGGATCTGCACATGTTCAGTGCTGGAGAATATCATCAAGAGCAGATAGTAACATAAATGCCAATTTCATCTTGATGGTAGCAACTTACCCTCGTCATATTTCTCAATCATCATGCCATTTGTCATCATCATTCCAACATCCATCATCTGCTCTTCTGCACTTTTCACTGACCCATCAACCCTTTCCAAAGCAGCATCCGCTCCTGCTGTCAAACCTTCACAAGAGGTCTCCAATGGAGCCAAGTCAATTGTCACTACATCTGGATTGCATGAGTCAATATCTCCAGTTCCACCTAGTGATGCTTCCAGAGTATTAACTACTATAGCACACTTCTCCATGACTCTGTCTGTCAATGGATCATCACAGTCATGGACTGATGGCAAGCCAGAGTCTGTAGCCATAAAAGCAGATGGGGCTGATGTTGTACATCCTGACAACTGGGAGGAACGCTGCCGCACATCACACTCATTGCATGCTTGAGATGGAGGAGACATCACACCAGCAGCAAGGAGGGATGTGGTGATGTTTTCTAACTCAATACCAATTTCAGAGTTCTCCTCCACCACAAGGTGGTCATCTTGTTTGGTGGCAACTTCACCTTTTCTTGTTGCTAGTGACCCTCCAGCAGCAACTCCATCAGGTGCCAAGACAGCAGCAGTCAGTTCACACATTGCCAGCATTGCAAGTCCTGAAACGACCACTTCATTGTCAAGATTTGTCCCAACCTCACTCAAACTAGAGGCCCCAGCCTCCTCCTCCTCTGGTGTTGTTGTGGCATTCTGCAAACAAAACTCCAGCTGAGAATCACCAGCACCTGCAACAAGAGCCAGGGATGCACCCTGGACCACATCTGGCACTGCTGCATTCGGCAACAAAAACCTCTGAGAATCTGGCGGCGAATGTAGCGACAGAAGAGCAACAACTCCTTGAGAATCTCCTGCAACGGCAATTTCCGAAGCCAATTCTTCTTCTTGAGCAGATTGATCGGCAACAACATCTTCTTCTTCTTCTTGTGAGGTTGGCAACGCCAAGAAGCCCTTCTGGACATCTCCTCCTCCGCCAACCTGCTGCATCTGTTCTAGGTCTTCATCGTCCAGGTCCCCCCATTTGAATTTCGGCACCTCTGAGGAGGAGGAGGAGGAGGAGGCTCTTGCAGCATTCACTAAACTCTTCCGACGCTCTTCCGCATCTTCAGAAATGCCA
>Ga0209208_10003216_pt1 | contig 23463 bp, 16 predicted proteins | sample S1TSphfallax_3_FD_187694 | JGI IMG/M metagenome (GOLD analysis project Ga0209208, IMG submission 187694) | Host-associated microbial communities from peat moss isolated from Minnesota, USA - S1T2_Fd - Sphagnum fallax MG (SPAdes) (version 2) | ecosystem: Host-associated > Plants > Peat moss >...
GTGCCATGTAGGTTTAGCCTCAAATTGCCACTTTTTGGTCTTGGACCCTCATCTAAAGGGCATGGGTCCAATTTATGGCTCTCCTCCAATAGGGTTGCTCTATTGGACCTTGGACCCTCATCTAAAGGGCATGGGTCCAATTTATGGCTCTCCTCCAATAGGGTTGCTCTATTGGACCTTGGACCCTCATCTAAAGTGGCCCTAATAATAACACGATTACCACAACAACAGTGATGGGTTATGTGTTATGTAATCTCATGACACCGATGATGAGACTCCAAAAACACTCCCCATGAACACTTTGTTCACATTGAGTTCAGTTCCAATAAGAAATAGCAATTGATCATCACAATACAATGATAGGTTATGTGTCATGTAATCTCATGACACCAATGATGAGACTCCAAAAACACTCCCCATGAACACTTTGTTCACATTGAATTCGGTTCCAATAAGGAAATAACAATTGATCACCACAATACAGATGATGGGTTGTGTGAACATTTGGAATAATACTGAAGAGGTGACTCCAGAAACCATCCTGGTGATTCAACAATATTAATCTAGCCAAACATGAAAAATCTAAAACTCTATTCACGCTGAATTTGGTTTCAACAACAAACAACAATTTTTTAAAAAAAACTAGTAATATTCTGCAATAAAGACTTGACAGTTTTAATTAGACCAGAATTGAGAGATAAAACTGCACTTTTGCAAGTGCGGATTTGAGCAGCCAGAGTTGCAAATGTGGCGGCCTTCATTCTTTTGGAAGGGGGGGATTTGAGTTTGAACTTGCCTTACCTTGAAGATACAGATATCCAAGAGCAAGAGTAACATCCTAAAGAACACAAGGGTGACCCCTTCCACAAATTTCTAGAATGTTTTATAGAGTTGTAACATGGAGTTCTGTATCCATGCCTCTAGTCACAACTGCAACTCACAGAGAATGTTCAATTTCTCCATGTGTATGCATAGACAAAGCCTTTTCCTCTTGTCCAGCATGCATTCTCTTGAACCCATTTGCTCACAACACAAATACACTGATCACACTGATTCCACTTCTGTTATGTAACATGTTGATGTGCCACAACCTGCATGACAAAACAATGATGATGACGACTGTATTCATTCACAACCCTTTTATGAAATCAACCTTGTAATAGACTTACTGATGATCTCAGACATTAGACCAAGCACCTGAAAAACCATGTCTATGCAAATTGCAGAAAATGTAATCTTCACATTAAGGTCTCTGGGGTGGCAGATTATGTCATTTTCTTGACTGCAATATCTTCCGGTGACAATCATACACTTGTACTAGTGACCATGTCTGTTGAACAATGAATCTTTTGTAAAATCGTTGCCAAATCTGCCACCCCAGACCTTAATGTGATGGAATGCCCAAAATTATGTGGGGTAAGGCACCAGGTGAGCATTAACACTAGTAGTAAAATCAGCTCAATCAGAAAACATGTGGAGAACTACAAGTCTTGCAATAAGTACTACAATCACCATATTGAAGAATTTAGCTTAAGCTTGTCATTTGTTTGCAAGTTTCAGAACAGAAAACAAATAAATAAATAAATAAATCTTAGGAAACAGATGGGTTTCTTTTTATACTGTAAGAGAAACAGTACCGGGTTTATCAGTGACAAGGAAAAGATTTACAGCTTTGCCATCAGGACTGGTTTTAACAGTTTCACTTTGTGGATGCTCTCCATTCCATCTCCCATAGCTTCTTTGCAAAACCTATATCACACACATGCTGGAGTAGAAGGAATTTAAGTGTCATTACAATGCATAGTTTGATTCTCCAAGGATAGTGGACATCATCAACTTCAGGCATTGCACCCACAATAGGACATGACACCATCTCCAATCTATGGACATATCTACAATACATCAACAAATATTTGCAACACTGAAATTTCACGACCAAGAAAATGCGGATCCAACCCAATGACTATCCATGGCACTAGATTAGCACTATGTGTTTGTGAAAAATTGGTGCTGCACCTTGTGTCCTTATTCTTGATTACCAAAATTTTGAAATATTAAAAATGAAGCTACCAAACCTCTTTTGTTGGAAAAATAAATATTTCAACAAAAATTATGGCTTGTTAGTGGTTGGTACAGCATCAGAAAACATCTCTAATTTGTATTCATGAAATTTTAAAAAATCATATTTTTTTGTTGAACTTAATGTAGTCCCCATGTCCTCTTGAAAACTAGTACACTTCAGTAATGTTGGTATTTGTTAAAGCATGTCCACCCATAGCCCCAAAGTGGATATTTAGCAATCCTTATTACACCCAATTATAGAGTGTTAATTGTTTCCCACTTATAAACATAAAAAAACTGGACTGTATAAGGTGAGAGACTATTTAGGTACCATCACTCTTTTTTTTTTCATTTCATACTACTTGAAATAATAGCAACTACCAACCTGACAAGTTGAAATAAATTAAACCACATGTCAAATTGTTGCTACATATTTGGACTAAAATGTCTAAACAAAGATTTAATTTTTTGGGAATTTTTTCCAGGTGCAAATTTTCATTGAAGGCCTCTCTTTCCACACCAAGATTGGGTTGGTATCATAATTTGTTTATATCATATTAGTATTGATATACAAGTTTTTTTAAAATCTTGAGACCAACTAAGCATTCCAGTAATTGAATACCATGATGGTCTCAATATTAGTGTTGTGTTACATTATTATCAATAACAAGATGTTTTGAGGTGAAACTAAAACATTATCAATATTCCTTGGGTATATATTTTTCGGTTAACAAATTGATTTTACTTGCCATAGAATTGAATTTCATTCAAGTTGGACTCTATTTTTGGACTACAACAAACTTACCAAAACTAATTTTAATTTTTTTCATTCAAAGTGTTATGTTCATATTTGGCCATGTGTACTACATCCATATTCCACCATATGCACTATGGTATCTTAATCGTATCAATTGCTGAATTTTCTACCACTTACAATTTATAGGATGAAGGCCAAAAGGTGTTGCTTAGGGTTTAACCTTGATGGATGCCCAATTAAAATGTAAGCTTCACTTGGAGATCTCACATTATTCATGATTGTGTGGACCACAAGTATTGTCAAATCCTCAAACTCCTCTAATGTAAAGTTCATTGAGGTTTTGAACAATGCTAGAGTTTCTTGCATTGTAGCAAGCATGTCTCAAACACCAGCCTCTAGATCCATTGAAATGTTGACACCCTCTTCCATCTCTTGTGTAGTGAAGAATTCAAAAGAGGTGGTAGGAATCATTGCACTCTCAAAACAAATGTGATCTTCCTCACCATCTTATCAAACTTTTTCATCATAGCTTGAGGACGAGCTAAAGCCCTAGAATGAATAAGAGGAGCTTGAGGAATCCAAATGTGAAATGAAAAAGAAAAAGGCATGTCACTTGGCCTATGTCTAAGGCTACATATGTATCACATGTGGCATGCACCATAGGTTTAGGCACGGCTTAGACCATCTAGCTTAGGTGCTTCATGACTTAGCCTTAAACATACCTTAGGTGCCACAATAAATAGTTAATTAACCTTAGGTGGTTATCCCTAATTTAGTCATGCCTAGGCACCAAGTATGCTAAGGATTTGAATGATGTGACCAATGAAATGGGTGATAGGATTGATGATGATTGTGATGAAGAATTAGATGGGTATAAAAGTTATAGTTCTAAAATAGGCAATGAAAGGAGATTGGGGAGAGGTTGCTCTGATTTTAGGAACAAGGAAAGAAATGAAAAAGGAATGGGAAGAAAAAACTTCAATATTCCTACAAGAAATATATAGGTGTCAATGGAAAGGAATCAAATGTGACCTTGTAGATGATGTTAAGGTTTTAGTTATCAAAGGATAAGTAATAGCAAATGACCCATGAAAAACAATTGTTAAAGATTAACTTGGTGAAGATCATATGGGACTAAACATTTTGTATCATTCAAATAACATATCAACAATAATGACCATTTAGAACTAGTCATTGTTTCAAACCATTTTTTTTATCAATATTTAAAAAAAGAACTTCTCACATCATAAGATGAAAGCCATATATCCTATGTTGATGAAGAGGGAGCAATTGGTGTTAAGAAGAACCATTGACATGTGTTTAGTTAGTTATGGACTAAATTATCAATTTTGGACTTTTTTCTATCCTAGTGGTTGGGATCAAATTTAAAACAAAACATTGTTAATATTTATTTGTTGGATCATCTAATGAAATAAAACATTATTAATATTTATTGTTGCATCATTTAGTGGCCCCCAATGATGAAATTTCATTTAAACCCTAAATCCTATAACATCATAATGTACTAACAAATGTTTTTTAAGCATTTGATATGAATTTCACAACTTGAAAAGAAATTGAAAATTTTAAAAATAAGATTTTTTTTCATGGTTGTCTTTTTACATGTGCAAAATTTCATGGATAAACTACGATTAAATATAGTCCTTCATAGTCCTTTTGTACAATTGCAACATTGTAATCACAAGGTTGTAACAAAATGAAAACGTACTCCAATTACTAATTAATTTGTTCATATTTGTTCCAATTTCATGATATAATGATAAATTGGGATGTAAACCACCAATAATTGAAATTTGTATTTATAATTTTTTTCCTAAACATCCACCATGATATGTCAAAGTTCCACATGTATCGAAAACTATCAAACTATGACAATTTTTTGTCTATACCATAGTGTGCTTCCACCCAAGTCATCATTATGCATAGACACATACAATAAAAAAAATCAAACACTTTGTGAGTTTATAGTTCATGTTCAAAATATGAAAGCACCAACATCATTGGGGTGTGATCCTACCTCAAGCAAATGAACCATGAATCATTTTTCTTAACAAGTTTGATGGGATGCATTCAAAGTTTGAAAGATTTTTCAACTAAGTGCATGTAGTAATTTGGTTGCCTTTACATCACTACACAAAATGGCCTAACCCAAGTTGGTCTTGTTAGCACCTTGTTATCAGGCATAAAATAATGTGGTTTGTGCTTGTGGTGAAGCATTAATCTCTATGCTAAATAATTTTGAAGCATTTGTTGAAGAATTTAGTGCCACCTTTGGACATTCAAACAAAAAGTGCACATCAACAAACAAGTTGTAATCACTTCACCAAGGACCTTGCCTGACAACTATGTATGCATCTAAGTTCAAATAATTGGCATGTGATATTCCATGGGATGAAATTGCATTCATGAATTAATTCCAATTTAAATTATGTAATGATGTCAATGATTTATTGTTCAAAATGTTAGATCCTTTGACATTGAATCAAGCCATTGCCCAAGTTATTCGATGTGACAAGAGGCTTTTTGAATGACATTAAAAGAAACATTGGAAACCATCTCCACTATAAGAAAATTTCATGGCCACCACACCATCCCCACCAATGGTATTTCCACTAAAAAACTATCCCATGCAAATTGATAATATGTTATTCAAACCACTCATGGAACAAAATAAACAATGGTGACATGTAAACAAACTATGTTTTTATTGTAAAACATTAGGTCACATTGCTAGTGACGCACTCCCAAGCTCCTTGATGGACTCAACTACAAGTCCAAAGGTGAAGACAATGGAAGGAAAAGGAGTTGGAACACGTTCCCTGGTTTGCAACACTTTGGGGGTAGAGGGGTGTGCTGGAGTTCCAGGATGGGACTAAGAAGAGTCACAAGCAGTTCAATTATTCACACAGACCTACACAGACCAAACAATAGGTTGGTTAGTGCAAGGTTAAAGCATTTTTGGTGCACAAATGAACCACGGGTAAACATGGATTCATAAGATTCACCATGGCCTGAACTTGGGGGAAGCCACCACCTTCCCCTTTATAATATTCTCTATGCCTGGCCAAAACCCTAAACCCTAAACCCAAATGTCATTTTGTTTTAGGACTCCCAAATGGGAGTCCTGAAATTCCTAAAATTAGGACTCTTGCGACTTTGGAGGCCCATAACTTTGTGTGAAAAACTCCGATTGAGGTGAGGTTTAAAGCAAAGTTGTAGCCCTTGTCAAAATCTTTCCAACAATATGTGGCACGCCACCTGAACGCAAGGAAATTAAGGCGATTCCCGACTTTTAGTGGTTAGGAATCAAATTGGACTCCTGACCCTTCTTTTGGTCATAACTTACATTTCAAGTACCCCAATGGGTCATGCGAGCCCATTTTAGACATCTAAATTTTAAGACCTTTCTAATGATATAAGGAAGTCTTTAATCCAATGAGCTTTGGCCCTTGCAATCACTATCTGAAAATTTGTAAGTCCATTGGGATTCCAACTCCCAAAGTGGGAGCTCATTTGGGAGTGTGGAAGTTCATTCCCTCACACTCTCCCACATTCTTGGGAGCATGAAATGTGACTCCCATGCTTCACTCTTGGCTCGCACCTTCGTAAGCCCTTGCCTTGGTCACGAGCCCAAGGCTAGGGTTGTGACAATTAAAAATTGTCCAAAGAAGCAAACAAAATTATCAACATTGCACATCTTGAAAATTTGAGAAATGAGAACATCTAGTCTCAATAGGGACCATGAAACTAGACCATGATGCACATGTGATTAAAATGGTTCGAACTTATCTTGAAAACTAAAACACTTTGTTTCTTGTTACTAATCATGATGAAGTGTAATAAATCCATGACAACAAAAATTGAAGTGTTGTTGGATTAGATTTTACATGTCCATGTTTCACTAACAAAGAATTAGTGCAACAACTTAAACTACCTTTGGTGAAAAAGACCATGCCAATGGCATGAGGGTTAATGATAATTGAAGTTTTTTTTTAAAACCTATGACACATGAAACCAAGGCATTAGAGATCACCATTGGGTCACATACAAGCAAAGTTGTTTTCAATGTCATTTCATCCCCAACGAACCTTATCATCATTCAATTATTTAAGTTTGTTCTACACAACGCACAAGTGGATTGGCATATGGGGTCACCATTTTAAAACACCAAAAGAAGAAACATGAAATGCAAGACCTTGCACATAGACTGGAATGGTGAAAATTAAGATTGCCATTTAGGTGCGTTAGAAGATACTCATAAAAAGTGATCAAAATGCGACCACTATATTTGCAACTACATGCAATTATTAGACATTTGCAACGACCTTTGGACATTTTTATAACTATTTTTTGTGTTGGTCATATTTGTGATTATTTTAGTTTTCATGCCTGCATGTGAACAATATTTAATTTTTTTTTCATCCAAAAAGAACTTGTGTCATCACAAATTTAACATACAACAAATTAATAGTGAAAATCTTGCGAAGTTTATTCATTCATAGTTTGCACATTTTACATACAAATATCATGCATTGAAAACACATTTGACACACAGATAAATGTGTTGATGGATGAAGTATGAACCTATGAATGAACAAATGTCACACAAATTTTGCTTCTTATAAATTCGTGTTTCAAGCGTGTTTTCAATGCATGATATCAATGTGTAAAATGTATGAATTGGTACAAGGGCATAAGACATTTATTTCACTTTTCTACAACATTATTCCACATCCCAAATTAATGAAAGAAATTATTTATTTAAGAACGATGCTTTCATATGAACATTTCTATTCAATACCTTAATTGGGCTTGCAATGATAACCCATGAGAATATTTGACATTTGGATCCCCACCACAACTTTTGTATCAACAAAATTGAACCAACCCTCTCAAGTTTTTTTTCGTGATTTAGCAATGACATGCATTTTATTGTTGTCATCAAAAGGTTTAGTATAATGTTTACATTCTGGTGTTTATGATGTTTGTAAAAGTTGATGAGGGAGACATCATTTATTTAATGAAGACTTTATGTAAAAGGGTATCAATTTACATTGTGTCCCCAAAGCATGAAAAAAGGAGTCACAAGTGTGTGGATAGTTTTCAATTATTTTTTGAACTTTTGAAAAATCACCATGGGAATATAATATATAAATTTATTTTTTAATTTTTGAAATAAGTTCTTATATTTTTAAAGTTGCAACTACAAAATTTTCATGAAAATTCACCATGTTTCAAAAGTCTTAAACTATATGTTTAAAACATTGAAGAAAAACATGTGGACATGTGATTTTTTTGTTTCAAAAGTTTTTTTCATTATCAAATGTCAACCAAATTGTTTCAATTTTTTTATGGATTTTAATATATTCCACAAGAAGGGATCCATGTGTTCAAAACATTCAAAAATAAAAATACATCTACCCTTTTAGATTTTGATACTCGAACATTTTTAAGAACTATTATAGTTTTGAATTTGTAATCATGGTTCAAAATAAAGTTATAAATTTGATTACAATGTAAGGTTTGATGCAAAAAAAAAAAAACTTTTATCATGTTACATGTCATATTTAGCTTCAACTTTGATATTTTGTTTGAAAAATGGTGTGAAAAATGCATTATAAACCAACAAAAAATTGTTATGAGGAAAATGCAATCCTTGGAAATGACTTTAACCTTGGTGTGACTAACTCTTTTTTTTTATGCTTTCACTCAAAGCTATCATCCTCTACTTGAAGTTTTTTATCCTCGATATACTATCATATGCATTTCATGGTCTCAAGTCATGAAATCTTTGTGACTTCTAAAAACCTTTTCATGCCCAAAACACCTTGGGAGACATAGGTGGGAACACTTATGGTGGCCTTGGCTATTGTCAACAAACTTGGTATTGTTGCTAGATGCATTCTTTTGCTTTTTCATTGTCTTTTGTCTCTTTCCTTTCTCTTCTCACCACTACTAAGTCATAAAACAAAACAAAACAAAACAAACCCACTCACACACTTTTGATACTTTGCTTTTGTGTTTGGAACATGAAATGTGGACATGTCCTTGTGCAAGCTTCATTTTTTCTTTTGTTATTGTGACAATAATCTTGGACTTGTCCTCATATTGATGTTGTTTGTTTTGAGTGTGTGTGAAGGAGTGGAAATATTTTTTGTTTTCTTGTTGTTGTGATGGAAGAGGAGTGGGAACAAGCAATTCAATTTTTCTTTGGTTTCACTAGGAGAATTTGTTAGTTTGCATTGGAAATGTTCAAACTACTCAAACATACATGGATCTAACAAGTTTGGTTTTGTTAGGAGAATATGTTGGTCTGCATTGGAGATGTTCAAACTACTCAGACATACTGGAATCTTGCATGGGAGGAGGTTATATCAGCAATGGGTCCTTATTGTAGACAAGACAAAAATATTATGTGCTTCTTGTTCTTCTTTCTGCCCTTAGACCATCCATCCATTAGGGGAAAAGATGGATGATGCCCAGACAAATTTTTTGTTTCTTACTATACAAACTCCGGGCATGTAATAGACACTAAGAGGCATAATATGCCTCATTATGCCTCCTATGTGCATTATATGCCCAAAGCATGTATAATAAGACAAAACATTTGTGTTTTGGCAGCACCGAGATGTGTCTGGCCATCAGGCAATTGGGCCGTCAGGGAAAAATAGAAGCAGAGAGTAGTTTTGTACTGTCTGCAATAAGGACCCATTGCTGATTTCATGCCCTCCCATGTTCCAATAGCACACTTATTAAATTTGCTGCTCAGACATGAGTCGTTTGGATATTTACAGCCATTGCCAGGGTTGTTTTTTCAATTTCATGAGGTAGGTGGAATGGCGATCCTCTACAAGAGCCTCTACAAGAGGACTTTGCCAGATTTGGCTACAGGACAGAGAGAAAAGTATATATGTTTTGAAACCCTGTTATGTACTGGAGATATGCAAGAACCTGTAGTCTATGGCAATTTCAACCCTTTTTTTCCTTGAAATGTGGTGAATCTGAGGCATTATCCCTCTACCCCCCCCCCGCCAAAACCTTTGTAGAAGTTGCATCCAAAAAAAAAAACGCTGGCCATAGCTATTGGAAATAAGGTTTGGTAACTTAATAAAGGAGATAAATTTTCCAATAAATTAAAACTCTGACATTGGATATGGCTTGCGAGCAACAGTTTGTATCAAATTTAAATCTGTTGGAAGAGTTATGAGCAGTTTGATTGTTAAGTGGATAAAAATCTGTTCAACCGCCTATTCAAAGTACAGTTGTAGCCCTCCAGTTTGCCTGTCCAATCACACAAAAATTGCTCAATCTGGCTAATGAATGAGGAAAATATTAAAAAGTGTTGGGTGATAAATACATGTTTGATGATGGGTGGTTCTACCCTATGTGGCCTAGAAAAGTTGAGCCCTCTTTGCAAGTTAGCAAACAGAAACAAAACCTTCTAGCCTACCAAAAAAAAGCCGCTTCTTTTCAGTTTTAACACAAGATATGTTGGTGGACAGACTCAATAGAGTGAAAGAGGAGTTACCTCTTTTCTATCACAATATATGGCTACTTTCCATTTCCTTTGGCATGCATACTAGTCTAGCTAGCAGCTAATTTTGCTCCAATCCCCAATACAGGACAGAGCATATATGTTAAGGTCCACCACAGTAAGGTTTTTTTGGGGGGAGGGGGAGGGTGAAGGGGTGCTGAAAAAAGGACCAACATCAGTGACAGAGTATACCCTACAAGATTACAAAATTTCCACTACACGATGGCCATTACTTTATTCCATTTGAGGTGCAGACACCTATATATTGCCAGGTAACATAACATAGGTCTTTGTGAGGGTCCCCCATTTTGTCTGCCAACAAAATTGTTCCTTACAACTGGCCCCCACCTGGGCACTGAGTATTTGATCAAACACATCATCACATAATAAGGTACGTCATGTTCTGTTTTGGATGATTGCGAGCACAGAATTTTGAAAGAAAAGTGGTGTACTTTTGATACTGATCATTGTAGCTAGCTTTCTTTCCTTCCCGTGGTTTCTTCTATCTCTAGTATGTATTAAGAAGAAGCATTTTGAACCTGATGATGGGTCTGTTTGGGACCAGTTTTGCTGCACTGGCCCATTAATGATTATGGAAGAAGAAATTACTTCTTGAAGAAACCACTTCCATCATAAAGCTGGGAAGCAAGGGCGACACGAACATGCACCTCCCCCCCCCCTCTTTGAATGCTTTGCCCACGCAGCATCCGGGCCAAGACTTGTATATTCTCTTTATTGCCAGAAAGGGTCCTCCATCCACGGCTGCCTTGTGAAGCAAACCATTTCAAGAGCATGACTACCTCTATCTACAAACAAGTGGAACTCAGGTATTTGTTTGCAAAAGGCCATGGCGCAATCAAAGATTGGCTGAATTATTGTGCTGCCTGCATGTACATACAAGAAATCCGAATGGCAACAAGGCCCTATATCTAATTAATTAAGTTTACACAATAAATAGCACATCAAAAGTGATTTCACGTAAATTGCAACTGCAAGCAACAAAAAATTAATTATTGCATAGACCAACAAATCTTGTCTCCACTAATAAGCAATACAAAGCAACAACATAGTAAAGAGGTCTTTATCAACTAGCAAGACAATATTTTAATGATCTTAGAATTCGTTCAACAGAAAAAGTACTAGAAACTTTCACAATGGTACAAAGTTTTGATCCAATTCAGGGAGAAAGCTGTAAAACTTTGGCAATGGTACAAACTACAAGCTTTCTCCAATGGAACTTAAAAAGACTGGGAATTAGAACCTACCAATATGACAGACTTGTGCTGGAGAGATGTATAACTAGCAGTTTACCTAGCTGTTGAAAATAGCCTATATACACAATGTCAACATGCTCAGAATCAACGAGAGCTATAAACAGACTGCATATCTAAGTAGCTAAATATTAATATCCTGTGGATGAAGAACGTGAAATCTTAGGGAATTATATGGCCTAGTTGGACTACCGCATGACTATGCACACACCCCAGAATAGTATATAAAACAACTGATCTGAAAAATGAAAAACTGGGTTCAACAAAATCTGTAAATTCTGGCCTCATGAAATGTGTTCAAATTTGGCTCCCAGTAAGTAGATGGAACCTCACATTTCTATATGGTGAATGGTCACTAATGGTTGATCAATCTAGGGTTTTAATTCCTGCCTGCCTGCCATTGATTGGAACTAATTTAATATTACACTTGATTGAACTCTGATGACATGATAGCTGCAGTAACAAACAAGGTGACAAAGTTGCTAGCTGGGTCTAACTCCTTTTACAGCTAGAGTGTTGAAAGCTGCCATGGCTGCTATACTGCAGCAGCTAGCTAGGTAGCTAGCTAACGTGGTATACAAGAGTACAAGCTGCTTCATAGCCGATAGAGCCTGGTACCTAGAATCTGGATGGGGTTACAACAACTGGACTGATCTAGCTAGGCTCCCCAGTAACCAGGCTTGTGCTGCATGAGGGAGCTCAAAAACTCGATTTGGTTAGCTTCCAGATTTGGATGATTATTGAATCCGGTCGTCTGTAAGTCATGACTAGCTCCCAGCTGCATTTGTAAGGTGGAATTGGGAGCCGGATGAGTGGACTGAAGATCGTACATCACTGAATGTGCAGCTGGTGTCGATGCTCCCAGCTGATGATCTTGGTAGTTCATCAGACTTGCAGGAGCGCTAGTCTTGCTAGTCAAACCGGTGCCAGTAGTACTGTATGCATTCATCTGGCCGCGCTCCTGCTGCATGTTTGGAAAATGCTGGAAAAAATTATTAGTGGGTAATTGTGTCGTCGATATTGTATTAATGGATGGAGATTCGATCAATCCTGCCGCTGACTGCAGAAGTTGATTGGCGCTGTAGGACCCTAATCTGCCAACAGCTCCCATAGCTGCTGCCTGTGAGAGCATGGACAGCTGCTGTTGTGTTGCTGCTGCCATTTGTATCGCACTTGGAAACAGTTCATTTGGCTGTAACGTCATGTTTAGAAGGGCAGAGCCGGTGGTCTGTAAGCAGCTGCTGCCTCTTGCAGTGTCTTGATGATGAGATTGCAGCCCATCGTTAAATCGCTGCCCTCGTGACGTCCTTACTTTTTTGCGCGATCCACCACCAACAGGAACGTTGCGAAGCGTGCCGCCGACCGTCCAGTAACGTTGGCAGTTGCGACAGAAGTGTCGAGGTTGGTTCACGCTGTAGTTGTTGTAGTAACAAAATTTGGTGTTCATGGATTGACAACGTGGGCACGGGATCACCTTCACGGGTCTCTCACGCGGCATGCACCCTCCGCTACCTCTGCTTGCAGCTGCACTCGGCGATTCCTCGTGTTCCCCTGCCGATGTGCCAGAATCCCCGGACAATTGATGGATTAGATCGGGGTCTAACTCCCCTTCGCAGTGGTTCATTGTTAAATGCATATTGATTACCATCTGCCGTCGACGCCTGATCTTCAACGGCAGCGTAGCTTCTTCCTGGATGCAGGTTTTGCGTTAAGGACGAGCTGCTAATCAGTACTCGATCCCACTCCCTGCGTCATGCAATCCCATCAGCAAGGTTCAAACTATCAGTAGATCGATCAGAAGCTAGCAGCAACGAAGCTCTATAAAGAGTCGAGGTTATAAGACCGTAAATTAGGCAACTCCAAGTGCTTGAGCAAATACTAGTGAAAGCCCGTTCATGGCAAGTGTTGTGAGCTATCTCAAAGCTGCTAGAGCTTACAGAGAACGTGTCAATACTAGAGAGGAGAACAGAAGCTAGTAGTTGGGAAGTCTTGGTACTGATATAAACCTAGCACGGGATCGAGGAGAACTATTGAGCTGTACTGTGTACTATTGCGCGCGTTCGAACCTTCAAATCCTCCAAGACGAGCGCAATAATTGTGAGACCCGCATCATGAGCAGCAGCATATTGCGAATTCCCTAAGACCAATTTCATAGGACTAGCTAACCAGCCTCCCACCATGCTTACATAACCCCTTGGCGGGGAGTTGAAGGTCCTGTCCCCTAGAGCAACACCATGTATCTCTAATCTTTAAGCTTTATCAGAAACTATGAACTGGAAGATACAATACGTCCGCATCTTTTAAGAAGAACAATCTTAGCAGGCAATTACTGTGACCTTCTTGATTTGCACATCCATGAGATCAAGTGCATAAAACTTATTCATCTCTAGTGCGCGGATGCATAAGACTAGCGACTCTGTGCAGGCAGGGTACAACTCCCGAGTTATACTGCAAAATATATTACTGTTCTTGATCTAAAAGAAAAGATGTACAGCACCACATTCAATAGACAACCAAAGGACTAAAGAAAATGTGAATAGATAGAGAGAGGAAGCGGCAAGCAGTGCACATGAACTAGCTGCTGATAAATTAGCATCTAGTGGATCGCGAGCTCACTCACCATAATCATATTATCATTGCAACTCGGGTTTCAATGTTACTGAACTCTCTTTTAGCTCATCTCGTTGGAGACCACTTGCGCACGAGCTCCTGCTGGTAGCCGCGAGCCGGGGCCTAGTGTAGGAGTCTCTCTGTACTCTTCGACGCACTGTATTCGGAATTATGAGATACAACTGTCTAAAGCTGGGTAGCTCGGCTAGCTTGATGAGGGAAGAAGAACTTTCCTGAACAACTAGCTAGCAGTGCAGGAGCTGCTGAAGCAGTCGGTCCTATCGATCAAGCAGAGTCACAAGCTCGGCAAGCTAGATCGATTGTTAATTAAAATTCAAAAGATCAGATCAGTTCATTGCAGTAGAATGGAGTCTCCCTTAGGACGTTGAAGGGAATTGCAGCAAATGAGATACAAAAGGGAAGATAGCAACGAGGCCGTCGCGTAATACTAGACTAGTACGTCGCCCAAATTCCGCTCTGCTTGAAGGAAACCTTACAGCTGCGTGCTGCCTAATTGAGCCACCAATCGAGGTACCCAGTGAATCAGCAGGAGCAGGAGGAGGAGGAGCAAGCCTGCACCTCAGGACTATTCTTCTTCTTCTTCTTCTTCTTCTTCTTCTTCGTCTTCTGTCAAGCCAATACTGTCCATGGCCCTTTCTTCAAACCCCTGCAGCTTCCCCTCTCAGCTTCATATCTAATGCTTTTACCAGAGCCCCATTTTTCCTCCATCTCCGCTCTCTCTCTCTCTCCCACTGCTACAGCACCAGACCAGGATTCCCCCAAAAAAGCACGATTTTGATAAGAACCCAAACGAGGGAAAGAAAGAAAGAGAGAGAGAGATAGAGTGGCAGTGAGTATCATCAAGAAGCAGCTACTCTTTATACCTCCAGTCGAGCTGCAAGCTATCCAGAACCAGATGACCTAGTACCTGGGACAATTTAAGGCTTCCAGTCCCTGTACAGACTGAAGGTTTAGTAACCTAAATGGACACCAATTGAACATAAAATTTAGTTGAAACACAAATTGCAAATAATCCTTCATACCATATGATTACAAACACCTTTTCTTTTTGGGAAATTTTTTGCCACTTGGCAACCAAAAAAACTCCACTGTGACTTATACAAAAAAAGGATTTTTGTTGGAGGGTGGGCGAGAAAAGAAAGCACCAAAATCACCAGATTTTTTAGGTCTTTTTTTTCCCCTATAAAATAGCCATATTTAGAAAATAGGTTCCCGTCAGGACGCCAAAATGCAACAGGGTTCTTAAATTTTTCTACTTTCCTCTCTGAACTGTTGTCAAATTTGGTTTCATGATTCCTTGTGAATTGATAGCCGGTGTGACATTACAAAATTGACAGAAAATCCGCGATTACAAAAACATAGATTTTGTGAATGAGAAATATGATTTATTAATATTGAAATCAGATGTTATAGTGGGAGTGGGTTTTTCTTTCTTCTTCAAGGGCATGTTTTTTTTATTTCACCAGGTAATTGGACAACTAGAGTAGCTTGTAAATTAAAGGACTTCATATATAGGTGGCTTTTTTGGCAATTCTGTTGATGTGGACAACGGACACATCCTAAGGATGTTGATTTGTGGTTTGACTGTTGTCCTTTCTGAGACTGTTTGTTCCTTACAAAATTGAAAACAATTTGGAAATTAACACAAGTCTTCCAGAAAATGAGTGTAGAGAATTGTATAGCTCACAAATCGGTGAACTACCTCAGCTTTAAAAATTTGTTGAAACCTTGCACCTATTCATAAATAGAGCCAGGGTAACTTGGGGAATTTGCTTGCTTGCTTGCTTGTGTCACAATGAGCTTGACATAGTTCTACTTCCTTAAGGTTGCATTGTTTTGGGACCCACAATGGCCTTTGCCAATGGTAATGCCTTAAGTTTACTATACACTTTCTTTTGACCATAATTATTTGTTTTCTAAAAAGTTGTACCCTGGGAAAGGCTAATGCATTTGACCTCCAAAAGCTGTAGTGACTATTAGCTGATCTAGATGGGTAGAGCCAGCTATAGGACAACTTTCTTGGTTTGCACTTTGTTCCTTTTGTCCTGTAAGCCTCCTTTTGGGTCCCTGCAACCAGACTTGCTTTCTCCAGGACCTCACCTCACGAAGTTTTTTAATTGTTTGTCATTTTCAAAATCACTCACTAGCTAGTCATATTCAGTAGTTGAGCTTTCACCTGTCTAATCTCTGGAATGAGAAATAGACATGCATTTTGATTTTCAAAAATTTCTTACAGGCTTTTAAAAATTTGTTTGATGTACTCCAGTTGGAGTTTCTGAGTCAACTGGGTTGAGATGATTGCAAAATACAATTTCTTTCCAGAAACGCAATCAATCTCAATCTGGGAGGTCTGCGCAATATCAAGTTAGCATCATCCTTTTAATGTTTCTTTTTGGTTCATACAGGAACTTACATACCATTGCTGGGCAGTTATTCAAAACATGGGGAACAGACCCTTGGCGGTTATGAGGCAGGTTCTTAAGGTTCAGATTCATGATTCTCAAAATAAAAAAGAAAACAACCAGTTCTGATATCTAACCGCAGTTCTCAAAAAAATTGAGAAAAATCAAATAACCCAGCCCATAAAACCGTCAGTTCTTTAGCGATTCTTTCATGAAGATCATGGGTTCTTTAAGGCTACTGAAATAACAGGGACCAACAGTTCTTTGATTCAGATTCTTTTTCTAATAACTGGAACCGATGGTTCTCTGATCTGGAAATACTTCTAGAAAACCAGGGCCAATCTTTATAAATTCAAATAAATGCACAACACTGTTACATAAGGTGGTTTGTTTTGGCAATGTTTTGCACTGCAGTGATAAAAAAACATGGTGGAAAGCATACAAAGGGTCTTTAGGAAAAAAGTTTGCAGACATCGCTCTATTTGAATCATGAGTTCTTGGAGATCACCAGAACAAAGCAGGATTGTAAAAGACTTCTACTTTCCTGGCTGACCTCTAGCCAGATTTGGCTTATTCCTCTTGTGGATTATTTGGCCAGTCCACCTACTTGACAAAATGGGGGGGGGAAAAAAAAACACAACACATGGTGGTGGTTACTAGTGTTTTTATTCCCCCAAACTCGGGCAAAATTTTGGCCTCCTCTGGGGACGCGCCACAACCTCAAGAGGAGTTTTTAACTCCAATTTGCCAGACACTTGAATGAGGTTTAGGGTGCCAGGTTGCATCCAGTCACAAAAGAATTTTCATCAGATTTCTATTTTTTAGGGCAAATTTTCTTCTAATTTTTTACTCTTTTGACAGAACTTTTTCTTAAATCTTTTCACCATTAAAGCTAAATCTTGTGTGGAATCATCTCCACTCAAGCTAAATCTATTGTGGGATAATCACCACCCATGCCACATCACAATAATGAAAAAAAACCGCTTGCTGGTTACAGACCTGTTCTTGATGTCAGGTCTTTGAATTTGGCCTCCAATTTTGCTGTCATGAGGACCTAGCTAGGGCCAGCCTTGTGGATCAGTCCGGCTCGGCATCCATGTCCTGCTCGTTCTGATTAAGTATGTAATAAGTACTGCTGTTTGAAAGATCCATCCCACAGTTCACTGTATATAACTCTGAACTTAATAATGATTTTACTGGAACTATATTCATCAGCAACAATCTTATAGAGCCACCCAATTCATAAGAGACACAAGAAAAGCAACAAAAGGACGTCTGAGTGTGAACCCAGCTAAGAGGCCACAGATGGGAAAGGAAATCAAACACTAGCTGCTGGTAATAAGACATGCACACACTGTTGGCAACCGATCGTTTGCCATGCATCCCTTCATAAATTTCACACGCTCCATCCATAAACTGATCATGATGCATGATGTTCTGGAATCTGCAATTGTGAATGGTTGTGATGTCTCAGGAACAGCCATAGGGGAAGATTGGGACAACCCCTTTGATCATTAGTAAGGCCAAACAAAGTGGAGTGTAGTTTGAAGGTCTGAACAGAAGAAGGAGGTTTTCAAAAATTTGTATGATGCCAAAACAGACTCCTAATTCATGATAGTGTTTTGCTACATACTGTTGTAGTTGAATAGCCGGCTCAACAAAAAATTATATTATTTTTGGAAATGCTGAAATTTGCAAAAAAGAAAAAAAAATCCCCGAAAAAGAAGAATGAATCATCTTATGAAATTATTCAGGAGAATTCTATTTGTGAAAATAGAATCTTCAAAATTAAATAATTATTCAGCAGAGACCTGGTGAACCTGCTCTTCAACTGGGGTAATATAAATTTCACATCTGACAATGGAAAGTCTGCAGGGAACACACACATTAGGGATAGTGATAAACTGCTGGGCTACTTAATAAAAACAGAAACAAGAGAGTTTTCATGAAACTGGTATATGAGTACTTATGAGTGTACTGCTACTACAGATCTCTGGTTTAATCTAAACTGGAGGGAACTGCACAAATACAGAGAGCTGAATCATTACAGGATTTAGCTACTGGACTGTTCATGTCATCCCCATGTACAAAGTGTAACCTGTCAACAATGGAAGACTTTGGAAAATATAATGATTGTAAATTACATGAAAGAACAAGTTCTCCAAATTTCAGTACCATGGGCACTGCTAGTCATGAGTAGCTCAAACATGTTTTGATGTTTTTGGTTTGATGTTTTTGGCTTCAAGGCACCTCTGTCATGACTTCTCACATGTAAATTGTATTGGAAAATACAAATTGCCTCATAAGTTTTGGGTTGATGGAAAGTACATAATGCAGGGTCAAGGTGTTATTTGAAGTGCTTGCAGGAAAATAACCAATCATTATGCAAAATCACCCAGAGTGTGGGAGTGGAAGGGTAAGTCCCAGCTTTTTTTTGGAGGGTGGATTTTGCCAACTTGCTCAAGTGGCTGCAATCAACATGAGGGTATGTGCAATCTAGCAATTTGAGCTTTTTATTTAATTAAAATTTTGGCTACTACTTTTTCCAATGGTCCATTACTTGGCTACCAATGTTTTTTCAAGTGCAAGAGTTTGGCAACTCTGTAGTTCTTTTGTATACTTAATGTGGCTACTCAAATCATTTGAAAATTTTGCCCTTGACGATTAATGTTCATAGTGCAATGTTCAATGTTTAACTTACTTTCAAAGTTCAAAACAATCTAGATTCTATGAACAATTGAGCAAGTTGTGCTGCTTGCATTGGGGAGTTCAACCCTAGCCTAGTTTTAAAAGAGACTGCCCATTGCAAAGCAATAATCCTACATTTACAACACAACACAACCCTCAACCATAATACAATTAACAAAATGGAAATACAACAAGGTACAAGCAAAACCCCAAGCCTTACTCCACGCTACATGGATGCACTCCTTGCTGGCCAACAAATCCACAAGTTAACAAGGATTCAAGAATAATTGATATCCAAGAAAAAAACATGAGTAGTTCATGAGTTTCAAAAGAGAAAAAAAACATATTCACAATACAAGCATGTGCACTATGCATTGTGGAGAATGAAAGGTGCCCCAACAAAGAGGGGACTTCGAAAATTAAACCTAGTTGCCACTTGTAAAAGAACATTTGTTTTAGGAATCAACACAATATTGTGCTTCATGTTCCCCCACAAGTTGATGACCTTCTCAAGTGTGTAGAACCATTGTGCATAAAATTGAATGCATAAATCTAAATTGTTTTTAATAGTGATATTCATGAAAAACAAGTTGAGAAAATGCTTGACCTTAGGAGCTAAACACAAGCTATGTTACCCTAGCTTTATAGATTCTGAAAGCTTGGGCTTGAAGATGGCAAAAGAGTCAATCTTGAACAACAATCTGAAAAGTTGTGCTTGAAGATGGCAAAACAGCCAATCGTGGTCCACAATCAAGTGATAAAGTTCACATCAAAAATCTTCTTCAAGATTGATTTATTATTAGCAATTAAAAGAAAATTGCAAATTTAAACAAGAGCTATCAAATAAAGCTTTCACTCACACCCCATATTTTTTCACCTTGTGAAGATGTAATAAACAATCAGGCATTGGTGGAAATCATCCCTAGCATTATCAAGCTTTTTGGCCCAAAAGTTTGAATAAATTACACCTAATGCCAACATTAATTCATAGTTTGGGAATATGCCTTGCAACTCATCCACTAGAACCTTGGTAGATTTTTTGCAATTCAATTTCATATGAGCCATCACAAAGGGAGAAGTTTCACCTCAACCCGATGTGGCCGAACGTAGGGTGACCGAACAAGAGCTCTGTGGTTGTGCAATTTGTGTGAACACTAACACCACTGATCAGGGTTAATCTAGCCGCCTCTATTGATGAATGGCGATTGATTTTATCTTCGTTTGTGTGAAGAGAAAAGCTGAATGTGCTTGGGATGCATGGAGGGAGTGTTGTCTGGTTCTGTGGGATGGGATATCAGGAAGATGGCGGCGCAATTGATGGAGTGGAGCGGCGCTGCATTGATGGGTTGTGGAGGAAAGTGTGGCGGCGGAGAAAAAGAAGGGAGGAAGGCTTGTGAAGGAAGCCAGGGGACTAGCAGGAGGAGGCAAGAAGTGGTGGAGATTCAGGAAGGAGTAGTCAATGAGGCAGATGGGTTGGAGCAGAGTAGACAGAGGAGCTTAGAGACATTGCTAGTCGCTGATTTCTTCTGCTACGTTAGTGGTTAATGAATGTCCAGCTTCTACATCTGGTGAGGTTGAATCGAAAATGAGGACCAATGCTGCAGCTAGAGCATTTTTGAAGAGAAGAAAAGGCTTGTACTATCGAGGCACTTTGTGAAATATGAGCTATGGATTTTGGTCATTGAAGTTCTGTCTGTCTGATTCGTGTGAGTAGGAGTAGCATCTGTGGGGGTTCGGGTGGGTTGATTTTGCAGCCATCGTGTGGGTTCCCCACTTGGAGTCTGGACCAAGGCGATTACTGTGTTACTCCTTTGTTGTGTGTTGTTTCTTAGATGTGTGATTGCCCATGTGCGCTCTGTTAAAGCGAGTCTGAACAGGGGGGTCGGGTTGTTGTCTGGGTTCTCTACTTCTCTCTCTTTTTGGTATCAGAGCATGGTTCCGTGTGTGCAACCTTGGTAGAACCTGTGATTATTTAGGTAGAATGATAGTTGAAGGCCATGTCTTCGTTTAGCGGCGAGGAAGTTCCTGCGGAGCAAGTGACTCAAGAGATTCTTGAGCAGCGTCTTGTTTGTAGATTTGATTTCTTTAATGTTCAGAGCAAACCACAAAGGGGAGCAGTCATTTTGCGTTTTCTAGGCTGTGGTGTGGTGAGGCTTGTAGGAATAGATCCTGACGAAGCTCGGGTAGGAGATATTGCTGTAGAAATAGCTCATAGTGGTTTCTACACTCGTGCGCAAGTCTGAGTGAAGGTAATCGATGGAGTAAGGGGCTGGGTATCGACCTCAGATTTACAGACCAGATTTTACTTCACCTCCTACCTTGCGTAGGGTGACTCCTGAATTCGCAGAGCGATAGTCTAGTGTACCGAGGCTAGGGGACATTTGGATCCTTAAGTCGGCGGTATCACCTAACCATTTTGTGCGATTGTATATCCCTGGTGTGGAGGATTTATTTCAGGAGGGAGATCGTTTGCTTCGGGTAGAGCATGGCAGAGCAAGATCCCACCTCATTAGCTAGAAGATCTGGCGAAGTCAAGAAAGAGAATGGAGATTCTAGCAAAAGTCGACGGATGAACAATGTTTCTCTACCTTCCCATCAAATTTTGAACCTCTGAAACCTGTGGCTGAGGGAGCTCAGTCAGAGTTCGATGTGTAGTTCGACATCTGTTTTTGTGAAGTCAGAGTTGAGTTGCAGAGAATAAGGAATTGCCGAGTTTGTTGACGTCCATTTCTTGTTTGAGGACCCTGTGTTTGTGAACGGCCTTGCAATTTTGTCTAATTGTCATTACATATCTGCAGAATGACTAGTCCACAGGGTATGGACGAGCTATTCTGGGGACGTGATCACGAAGATGTCAACGATTGGGTAGAAAGGCTTAGTATGGCCATTGAGGTGCGAGACCTCAATGCGGATAAACTTTTTAAGATTGCCAAGCTCAACTTAAGAGGCAGGGCCAAAGAATGGTTCAGAAGGCTACAATTGGCGCCAGCCAATTGGCTTGAGTTAAGGACACTGATCTTGCAGAAGGTATGGGAGTATGATGTTGATGACATCAGAGTGAAGCTCGATGCCATCAAGCAGGAACCCAAAGAGAGGGTTCAGAGGTACTTTGAACGTTTGGACAGGTTGTTCCAGAGAGGCAGAATACCAGACGCCGAACAGAGGCAGAGGTTTCTAGCCAGACTGAAGCCTAAAATTCGAAAATTGTGCGTCGTAAGGAATTTTGCTAACATTGAGGAATTGGTTGGTGTAGCTACTGAACTCGAACGGGTGCTGGGTGAACTTGGAGAGACCCCATTCAAGCCTCTCAAGGAGGAGCAGGAAGAGGGAGTAGCAGAGACGTCGATGGAACATCAGGTTGCTGCTTTAAATAATACGCTGATCAATTTTTTTAAGGGAAGTGTGCCGAACTCTATCCCATCATCTTCTTCTACCCTACTCAGGGAGTGTCAGATCTGTAAAGGAAGGGACCATATAGCCACGACATGTCCAAGGCTGAATGAGCCACGACCAAAATGCGCCATATGTGGCATGCCTCATAGGACAAAAAATTGTGGTGTGAAATGTTCTTTTTGTTCAGGTCTCGGGCATTCAGAAGACAAGTGTTGGAGGAAATCCAAAGATGGGAAATCGCATTCTGGAGCGGCAAATTTCCTTGAAATGTTGTTGAATGACGAGGCAGCAACTTTACAACAACTCAATGAATTGTGTGGGGATGAGAATGTGTTCTCATACACTCGCATACCCAGGCGAAGGATGCCTGTTGAATTGCCACCAGCGAATGGTATACCATCAACTGAGGTTGCAGAAGACAGCACCGTGGTGAATCGGGAGAGTTCCATCAGGTCAAAGATCCTTTCCCATTTCATAAAAGGGAAGATATCACTGACACCGATGGAAACCGTGATGATGATACCAGGTGAGTTAGACCAACTGGAAAATCTGGTGAAAGTTACTAGAAGAAAGAAGGATGCAGAGATTGCGAGTAATCAGGTGTCAATGGTGGCTGTAGCTCCAACTCTGAGGAGAATCTGCATCAATAAAACACACAAAAGTAAGACCTTGCATTTATTGGTAGAAATAAACAGCTACCTGATT
>Ga0209208_10003217_pt1 | contig 23462 bp, 23 predicted proteins | sample S1TSphfallax_3_FD_187694 | JGI IMG/M metagenome (GOLD analysis project Ga0209208, IMG submission 187694) | Host-associated microbial communities from peat moss isolated from Minnesota, USA - S1T2_Fd - Sphagnum fallax MG (SPAdes) (version 2) | ecosystem: Host-associated > Plants > Peat moss >...
TAATGCAAAGGAGGTCTGCAGGTTTCACAAAGTAGGTTTACAAAGTAGGTCTTTGTATCAATTTCTGTTGGGCATTGTTAGAGACCAGTCTCTCATGGGGATTGTTAGAGACTGGTTAAATCAACATTCTAGACTTGACTGCTCCTGCATCAATAGAAGGGTGTGTGAGGATTTGTTCTTCAGTTTCTTTTCCTGAGCTGTAATCCTACTGCTGCAGAGAGAGTGAGAATAACTCCTGCCAAAATTATTGCCTTCCGCTACATGAACAAGAGAATTGTGTGGAATTGTTTGGGAATGGCAACTCAGAATCTCACCATTGTGGAGAACTCTACATGAACAAGAGAATTGTGTGGGATTGTTTGGGAATGGCAACTCAAAGTCCCATCACTGTGGAGAACCTGCAACAAAGACTCCTGCAGCAAAGATTCACCCATAATCCGTGCTGTAGAAGTGTTCCCTTCTACAATCTGTTTTTTTGTCCTGAACTCTTGCAGCTTTGTCCACAATCTGTCCTGCAGAAGTGCTCCTTGTACAATCTCTTTTTTGTCCTGAGGCAGCAACATGAACTACATATGGATCTTCCATTCTTTGCAGGCTCCTTCCTGGTTGGGGCTCAATTCCCTAGTGGCAGCTTTCTGCATGAGAGGAAGGAGGCCTCCTCTCCTTATCAAGCATGTGCAATCCCTGCTCCTGATGAGTGCCACTCATCTTGTCACCATTTCCTTGGGTTTCCTTCCCAAGAGACTTGTGCAGTCCTCCCTCCCGATGAGTGCACTCTGCAGCAATTTCCTTCCCAACAGACATGCAGTCCTCTCTTCTGATGAGTCCATTCCATGTACATTTCTGTTGCCATTTCCTTCCCAAGAGACCCGTGCAATCCCTGCTCCTAATGAGTTCATTTCTGTTGCCATTTCCTTCCCAGTAGACATAGACATGTCAATCATTAGGAACACCAAGAGGAAGAGAGTGGGGAGCCAAAAGAAGAGTGTGTCTGGATCTCGTGTGGAGATACCTGTGTTTGGAACGATTGTGCGGTAACAGGACAGGATAACCTATGCGGGTCGCTAGAGTCCCTCTTGTCCCTAGTCGCTCCATTTTGCCTCCAGATGCCTGTCCAATACCAGAGCCAAGTTGCGCTTCCTCCCTCCTCCTCCTCCTCCTCTCTCTCTCTCTCTCTCCATCTATTGGACACATCTCTAAAAGCTTCTCCATTGCCTGTCCTACACTCGACTCCCTGTTCTACACCTCTCCACCACAAGTCTTGCAGCCGCTTTTTTTATTTTTTCTCTCCAGACTCCATCTCTTCTTTCTCTTTCTCTGCCTCTCTGTCTGTCTCTCTCTTCTTGCACTTTGCGCCTCAGCGATGATGGATTTGCAACTTCAACAACGTGCTTCATTGCTTCTTCAAAGCTCCTCTTCAACAGTTCTTGCAACTGCTGCTTTACCATCATCGCTTCATCTTCCCTCGTCCCATCTTAGCGGCAATAGTTTTCCTACTGCCGCGACAAAGCCCCCGCTCCTTGGTCTTGCTCGCAGCAGCAGCACTACTCCCGTTAATCCTGCGAGTTCAGCATCTCCTGCAGTACGACGTCATGGCGCCTGCAGCAAGCAATTGGCATCACGGCGGAAGTTGCGAGGAATTCGAGCAACCAAATCAGGCTCGGCAGATGCACCGGATTCTTCTGCGAGCACCAGCAGCTCCGAAAGAGGTAAGGTTCTTCTTATTGCGACCGAGCTCTACTTCTATCAGATAGATCCACGGCATATGAAGGATTCTTGGAGGAAGGTGCTGAATTCCAATGCTGAGAACTCTGTTAAGCATTCGTCGCATCAAAATAGAGATGGAGTCGTCCTTACAAGGTTTTGATTCTTGTTATGATGGCAGGTTCACAGACGCAACAATCGCACTTGGAATTGTTGGAGCGCTTGACGACGCAGAACTCTGCAACTGCTTCTGCTGGTAAGTAAGCATCACACACAGAGCTTGTGTTCATTTTCCCCATTTTCTCTTTCTGATTCTCAGGTGATTCAGAACACAACAATCGCGCCCTTGTTTTTACTTTGACTCCATCAAAGGATCCATCAAGGGTCCCAAACAGGCTATGCTCTGGCAGTGTTTTTGTCAGCAATCCTTACAAAGGATCTGATGCCATTGAGATGGACATTGATCATGCCATACCTGCTATTTTTCCTCCATTGATTGTTGTTTTGTGGAGATCATCTCTTTCTCTGCAAATAGATTTCATAGATATGTGATCTTCCATGTGGGTTTATTTTGTGCAGGTAAGGAAGTGAAGACCATTAGAGAGCAGCTGTCAAGCCAGATTGAGCCAGAGGCACAAGAAGTGATTATCCCATTGAGCAGCTTGGAGAAGTTGGAGGTTCCTGTGAAAGAACTGACAATCTCTCAAAAACGGAACATCCGGCGCCAAGATTACCTAACCAAGGTATCTGAGCGAAATGATGTGCCATTCTTTGCCACACTTGCTGCAGCTTTTCTAGTTCCACCCATCTGTATACTTGGCATTGCAGTCGCAACTGGTTATGTTGATCTCTTCCCTTGAAAATGGACATATCCTCCCACACTCTCATATTTTGAGCCTAGGATTGTGGGTTGTTGTATGCTTGAATTTTGTCACCTTGTGTAGGATTTAGACAAAGATGAGCACTTCAGATGTCATGTTAGAACCTTGCCTCTGCCACCCATCAGTGGAGTTGATCTTGCAGACGACAACTTTGTAAATTATGGTTCTGCATTGACACCAATTGGGTTCTATATATGTAGATAAATATCAGTTCCTTCGTCTGCTCCAAGTCAAGATTTTGAAATTGGGAAGATGAGAGGCTTCTTTGCTGAAAGTGTACATGCAGATCATCAGGTTTGATGGATATGTCTCTGATAAACTTGGACTCAAAGGCATGACTAAAAAGCATAAAGAACTGGCAGAATTTTTCTATTGTATGTGGAGGGCACCTTACCCTCAGTAAAATTTCTGTCTCAACCAAGGATGTTGCCTTCTGTGTAATGTTCCTAAAAAATGAGGAACCTCGTGCAGAAGGTGCCTTCTCAGATAAAATCACAGCCATTTATAATTCTACCAGATCTTTATGCTGGGTAAAGACCTTGAAGGGTGCAGTTCTGAGAATTTGGTTCCGGCACTTGATCCCACCTTGCACCAGGCCCTCATTCCCCAGAATGGTCCCATTCTTGGTCCTTCTCTAGACTTTCATCTGTTTCCAGGTTATTTGACAATTTGTGATGAGATACTAGTATACTCTGGAGTGATGTGAAGAGGCATCTTCTACTGTTTGTCTTCCAGTTGTCCACTCTATTGCAAACATGCCCGAGTGAAGTTCAATGAGCTGACATCTTATGCTGTTGTCTTCCAACTGTGAAACTTTTTTGCAAACATCTGAATAAAGCTCATCCTTTCTGCATCTTGTCACTTTTGTCTTTTGACGAACTCTGATTTGATTCTTGCTCAGTGTGGGTGGATATACTCTTGCCCTAAAATTTGAAATTTTACTCTTCATTACATGGAAGAAATCTCATGCTTGACCACAACCCAATTTGATACTGCTACCATGGTGATGCATAACATATGGACTGCAATATATTGATTTGGTACCAGGTTGTGCAAAAACTAACATGTATTGTTTCATCTTGCAATAGGAGTTCATGAAGGCAGTCTAAACCCGTGAATAGTGATGAACAAAATTTTCAATATTGACAGTCAGCAATTCATCTGGGGTTATTATCAACAAACCTTATTTGTCCTGAGATACTTTTCAAATCTATAATATCAAGCAATTGGGTATAGAAGCCATGATTGCAGATGGAAACTATATAACAAGTTTTCATCTTAAGTGCAGTGAAAAATACTTGCTAGTGGGTTCTTATTTTTTATTTTTTTGTAATATATTCATTTTTTTATTGCCCATATTTAAAAAGCCTTTCAATGGATAATTGGTTTGTATTCTATACTTCATTCAAATTTCATGTTCCCCTTCATTTAAAACACAGTTCACATTCACAACAATTTTATAAATTCAAGCATGTTTCAAATGACATATTTTGGAAGTACATCTATTTACTCCAAAAAAAAAATTTAAAGGCTATCATAAAAAAAAAATTGGTGTGAATTTTATTTTTAAAGAGAATATTCTGTCGAAATATTCCCCTTTTCTGTGAAAATTTTGAGCAAATTTGAAAAAAAAAAAAGTTTTTCAGGAAAAGTTTCACCATATTTAGACTCTCATTTTAGTTTGGTAGCATTTTTTTAAGTAGTATTTTTTAAGAACTAGAAAGTATGTGGCTTCAGGTTTCACATGATCTCTTTTCATTTAATTTGCATTCTGTTGTTTGTTTCATGGAGAACATGTGAAGTGTGACACAGCAACTTGAGCAACAACTGCAAGCTCTCACCTTGGACTTTCACCTTGAGCACTGGTCTTCGACCTTTCTGTGTGCACTTCATTCTTTTTCTTTTTGCACCTTGTTTTTGCTCAATGATGTTTTGCTACAGGAGCTAAGGTGGGGGAAGAACTTTGTCGATCATGCATGTTCCATAGCAAATTCTTTGTCCCCAAGCCACAAACCTCTCATGCTTTGTTGCTTGTCATCTCTCATGCTCAGTCCCTTGTCACCTCTCCCCAAGCCACAATCATCATTGGCCTTCATTTTTCACCTCATCCCCTGAGTTTCTATTCTAAAGCTCAGGTGTGAAGGTGCATGCAGGTGTCCAGGGGCAGAGAGCAAGGTTCCTCATGGTCAGCAGTTTTCAAGACAAGCAAAAGCATACACCAGTCCTGGAATGTCATTCCAGAATAATTGTTACACACAGGGCTAGACATTTACAGGTGTAACAAGTGAAAATCTTGATCTTATGGGTTAAGTGCACTTATGATTAATGGGTCTGTATTTCACAATCGGTTGCCCTCATGTGGTTTGTTTTGTCTAGGGCAGTTTGGGGACATTGTTTTGAAGTACTTCAGGTGTCAACACCAACCTGGATGTTGATGCCCCGAATATTGTTCCTATCGGAAAATCAATCAACTCTACAAACCTTCATGGTCTTCTGCACACAGTTCTTATATAAGAGTCACCTAGTAACCAATCAACAAGGAGCACTGTTATTATCTTGGTTTCATAGCAACACTGGATTTCAAATCATGTGTGACTTATGGTTCTGAAGTTCAGAAGGGACTTGTCCAACTCAAACTTCGTGACAAGGTCGGAGAGTGATATCTCTGACGATGTGCTCTAGAACACAAAGGTGAGGAGTTCAAACTAGTGAGAGAGAGTGCTTTATCACAGGTGTGGAAGTCTCTTGCAAACACACTATCCTTCAATAACAAGAGACTCAATATTTTTCTTGCCATCAGGTCCTGTGTAGTACCAGGCTGAAACATGTTCCCCAAACAACACACTCCTAAACAGAGCAGGGTGATTGTTTTCTAATAGTGCGCTAGCTGGACTTATGTACCTGCTTTTGGAAGGATCATAAAATGTGGCCACTGACATGCGAGGCCTGTCCCTGTTTACCACAGCGCGATGTTCCACACTTTTGTATTTGTCATTGCTCACAATCTGAAATGTCCAGCACCTCAAAACAATTGGATCAGTTATATGGTCAGTACCCAGCAATTTGACCCCCAGATTTGAAGTTTGAAGTTCAAACACCAGGTGACCAGACAACAGTGAAATAACATACTCAATCACATGCAACCATTATGACATTGAGCACACTCCCTTTCATATGCAATTTTGTCCTTCAGTTGCATATGACACAGCTTGATACACCAAACCTCATGGAATTCCCATAACTGCAGATCATACACCATCTGCTAGTAATCAGGTATGTTATGCCAGTTTTACTCCTGTGACAGTTATTGAAAGTGCAAATACCTGAAGCATGTCACCCAAATTTACCACAAAGGCATCTGGCAATGGTTGCACTGTAAACCACTCATGGTCTTTGTACACTTGTAGGCCTGCCACATCATCCTGGAGGAGCAGAGTAATTGCTCCCATGTCTGAATGTGCCTGCATTCAACCAATATCCTATAAGAAAGAAATGCTTATTTTCCATTAGGACTCACTGGTGAGGAAGGAGGGTATAAAGTGCCTTTATCCCCTCCAGAAAAACTTGAATCCTCCTCCCAAACACAGCAACAGTGATGTAGTTTCTTCAAGGGTTTTTTGGGCTTCCCATAGGAAGACAATACATCATAAAAACCCAGTTGACTGATAGCAATGCTGGGAATATTTAACTGCAATCCAGATCATCATAGGCTCTTCTGCAATTAATAACTGTGACTGGGCAAATTGGAAACACCCTGGTCCTTACATAATGTTGAAACAGAGTGATGAAGATAGAGGGATAGAAAACATTGAGCTTCCCTGACCACCATTGTAGACATTGAGCTTCAAGTCTCAAGTGCTGAAAAGCCTGTAGAAATGCCTAAAGATTATTCTCATGGCCTGGTTCATACTTGCAGGTTGGAAGACCCTAAAGACATGCTGGGAAAACTTGATCACCAGCTTGGGTTGCTGGAAAATTCAGAGTTTTAAGGAGTGGGGAGATGGAAAAATGCTGCTCACACATCAAAAGAACTATAATTGCAATCAGAAGCACCTGGAGACCAAGGGTGAGATGAGGCTGTGGGCATGGTGGGTAGTAGTTAATAGTGATGTTCTGGGACGGCTCTCCAATAGCATCCTCGATCACACTGGGTTCCAATCCAAGGCTCTCTGAGATGAGTTGCAGAAGGCGCCGTGCTAGCTTGTTTGTTTCATTGCTGTACTCCTCCACTGTCTTCCTGTCACAAAAACATGACTTTTGAATATACAAGTGGTTGTTGCCAAAATCTTGTTTGCAACCATTCAGAAGCACAACTTGGAACTGACCTGTATTCTGGAGGATGGGAAGGCCAGCGCTCTGGATTACGGCGAGTGATAGGTAATGTATGATGGTCAATGTAATCACGCCAATCCAGCACTTGCTCCTCTTTGACCAGCATGCGGCTTCCGTAGCCCTCAGGAGCTGAGCCAGTATCTTTACAAGCATATACCAGCTTGTCCTCCAGCGACATTGCAAAAAACTGGGCTCCTATGTGCCGCATTCTCTCAAGAAGCTCCAATGGCACTCCATGATTCAAGACTTGGAAAAACCCCCACTCTCTACAAGCCAGGCCTACTTTTGCACTGAGGTCCGGGCTTGTTTCTATTGATAGGTCAATTACAGGTATGTCTTGCAGAGCTATGGACTCACTGATGCTAGGTCGCTCTTCCAGTGGTCGTATGTATGCACTGGGAATCTCTGAGAAGCCTTTTTCTGCCAGATCTTGCACTCTCTCATATGCTTCTGGTTGGCTTGTGATCCTTTCTAGGTCCGCCATTGCCACTTCCACCTCCACCTTAACCTTCAATCTACAAATCCAACAATAGTGTGCACGCACTCTTTATATCCCTCTCTCTCCCCCAGGCATACTAAATGATTTTATTTCGCAGTCAAGAAGTCCCATTTTCAGAAATCTAGGGGATTGCAGCATAGAAAACCTATAGTTTTCCCAATTCAGAGTCCAGAAACACTGTCACAAGCTAAACCAACCATTAGGGTTTGCAACAATACAGACAAGGCCTTTTTGCTTTGGTGTGAAATGCCAGAGGAGTGGAGGTGCAACACGAGCATGACAAAAACCATCACAAACACAAAACCATCATCATCACGAATCCATGCAGAAGGTGCAAGGGCTCTGTCTCTAGAAGAATTTTTCACTCTCTAAATTCTGCTGGCTGGCTGGCGGCAAGAAGATACAAAACCTAAGAAGAGGAGGGTTCAGCAGTCGTTTTGTGCGGCACCTTAAAGACTTCGCGTTGTGATGTAACTAGGCATCATAATAGGAAAGCTCATTACTGCTGCTTCGTCCTCTTCTTCTTCTGTCCCGTCCTCTCGACTCACCTTCTCATTTTCCTGCGCCACAATTCTGTGACTGCAAAATCTCAAAACAAGAAAAAAAATTACGAAAAAATCCCCAAAAAAACAAGAGCAACGTGCATTGAATGCAAACCAAAACTGCTTCAGCAGCTGCGATCGTTTGTAGCTACTGAAATTCAGAGGAAATGCAAAAGACTCGGAGATTGCACACACAGAGAGAGAAGGGAAAAGAGCAAGCTGTGCAAAAATCCTGATGCTTCAGGTCCCAAAACTTCAAGATCTCGTTCAAGATCTCAAATACGGACAGAGCGACGTGGCCTAACTAGCGTCGAGTAGTTTTGGACAAACAACGCTCATAATAGCCTGCTCCTCCTCAAATCAAACGCGATCGATACCCTCTAATGACTCTATGGATAACCGGATAACAACCGGGTGTTGCTGATACCCGTCTCCCGCTAAGGTGCTGGAGGGGAAACGGCTGCTGCGCGAGAGGACCAGGAGCTTCGTCGTCAGGGAGTCGCGGGGGAGACAGAGGGAGAAAAGGCGCTTCATCATCATCATCATCAGCGAGCGCAGGATTTTTTTGCGCAGCATTGGACGCTGCTGTCGTCGCCTCGCTCTCTCTTAGGTAAAACTGGAAAACACCCACCTGACATATACGATTCTTTCGACCTCTAGGGTTTTTCACTTTCTTTGATGATTTTGTGTCCCCTGTTTTTTCAGGTACGTCCGTCGTCTTTCTGGGTACTTCTCCGCAATTTTTACTCCGGGGATTAGCTTGGGTCGGATGTGTTTTTTTCTTCCATTTCTTGGATTCGGCAGTTTTAGCATCATCGGGAGGGTCTAGTCCTTTTGAAAGCGAGCTTTGCCAACCGGTGGTGGAGGGGCGTTATTAGGGTTTTCGGCTTTTTTGAGCTTGACTCCAGGGTTGAGCCTCCTGTTGTGTATGGTAGGGGGGCGAGTGTTAAGGATGTTTTAGGCGAGGCCCAAGGTTTCTTTTGTTTCTTTTGTGTGAAGGTTTAGTTTCTTTTGGTGGGGGAATGTTGTCAAGGCGTTTGGTTTCAACAGACTGCGATTTCTAGCCCTTCGAAGACCCCAATTAGGGTTCGAGGCAAGGTTTTAGGACATGTCTGAAGTATGATAGATGCTGCAGTTTCTGGAATGGTCAAGCATGTACAATCATGTCACTTACATGATCGCATGAGTCGTTTGTAAGAAAAATTTGCAAAAAAAAGAAAAACAGATGAAGAAGTTGTGGCCCAGTTGAAAGCAATCATGATTTTTGGGGGTAGAGTGTCTGCAGAGATCCTGTGGAAAGATGTGTAATTAGCATTCAACAGAAGGTTGGTGCTACAAACGTTGCAGTTTTTGGAAGGTTTTTTGTTAGATTGATATTCTGCAATTGGGGTAACCAAAGAGACTGTATTCTGGTTTGATCCCAAGGTGTTTAGGAACTTGTGAATCTTGAGAAAGTTTTATGATGCAGCAGTTTCTAGAGTATGGAAGGAGATTATGTGGCTTTCAATCAGACTTTTGACATTTGCAGACAAGGTGAAGAATCTGTATGGGTGGCTAGTGAAGGCATTGCTAAAGTATCTTCTGGGCTTTTTGTTTGCAGATATTACATGAAATGATCAGCTGACCTGTGCAGTTTGAAGCTTTGAACCCAGCACTTCTGAGTGTTGTTTCAGGTTCTCAACATGGCATCTACAGCTCCTGTGTTCTTGTATGAGGCACTGGCACCACTTGGAGAAGAAGAAGAAACATGGGACTCTGCAGCTCCAGCAGTGGAACAATCTGAAAGCTTGGGGTTAGGGTTGAGCTTCAAAGAGGATGCTCACACATTGGAAACATCCACCTCCTTTCATACCATACGGCAAAGGCTTTCGAAACAGAAATTGATTGCTGATCACAGGATGGAGACAACCACAGAAGACCTCCAGAAAGAATCTTGCCCATCAGATGATTTCTTGCGTATAGAGGACTCAAATGGTGAAGGGATCTCAGGGTTGGGATTGCATGAAACAGAAGTTTCAGTTTCAGAGAAAATGGAGGTAAACTCTCGTTCAATTGAGAGTGCAGAAACAGTTGAAGATGCAGGGTACCTTTCCTTGAACCTGATGGAGGATAATGTAGAGACAATGGTGGAGGGACGACTGCGGGTAATGGGTAAGAAGATGGTGACAGTGGAATCTCTGAATATATCGAGGAGAGAAGCACCTCCTTGGGCCCAAAGCAGAAGTGGTCACAAAACATGGTTTCGAAGCCCTTTGTTGCAGCTCCATCAAGGTTCAGTTCACTTCTGTTTTTCCTTTCCTCCCCGCGTGTGGCAAGGAGTCATTGGAGCTATCTGAGGATGTCAAATGTTTGTTTCTAAATCTGTTGCAAAGTTCTGTTGAGGATGTATAAGTTCCTGGTATTCCTGATCTGTTAACTTCATGTATCTAGGCAAAGACTCTATGGGCAGTGGCATATACATTAAATCATTCTGTGAGCTTAATTATATTTAGAACGGCCTCATTTGCAGTCTCATGGATTTGGCATTGTCCCAAGCTTCAAAAGTCTTAACATTGATCTTTCTGACGAGAAATCTTAGCCATAATATGTAGATATCAACCTTGTCTCTCTCTGGCTGCATATTCTGGCTGTTCAGCATGGAGTTTGTTCACCACATAACCCTTGATGTAAATGACTTTGTGCAGAAATTGTTGACTTTTGTGAGTTTGTTGCACCAACGGAGGAAGAGCAGCAACAACGGAAAGCAGCTGTTGAACGAGTGAGTGCAGTGGTGAAATTGATATGGCCCTCTTGCCAGGTATATCTTTGCACACCATTTCTGTGAACAATTTCAACCAAAATTTGGGTCAGTAAATGTTTTTGTGGCTCAGACCTTTTCATATTTTCTAACAATGCACTTTTTCCAATTTGTAGGTGTGTGTATTTGGTTCATTTGCAACAGGTCTTTACTTGCCAACAAGTGATGTTGATGTAAGCTTTCTTCTACCACAGGAAGATGCATGAACTTTTTATCTGTCTTCTCTCACAGCAGGATTGTTACAGCCTTCAACCTTTTTCTAATGATGCCTTCTCTTTTTAGGTCTTTTATGGACTATGGGCATGGTCTTATTCTGACACTTTTTAGTCAATATTTGCAGGTGGTGATTTTGGATTCTGGATGCCAAGTTCGACAAGATGGTTTGAAGGCCCTTGCCAAAGCACTGACAAGAAATGCAGTTGCAAAGAATATTCAGGTTGATGAGCTCACTATCATTGACATAACCGTACTGTACCACATATGTAATTCAGGTCAGAGTAATGTGGTTTACCACATCTTTCAGGAACTGTTTGTAAGTATTGGCCAGCACAAAGTTTCAGTAGTCAGCTTAATGTACTCATGATGCCCGAGGGAGCAGCTGTTCCTGTAGGATGTGGATGAATGTACATTTTCATGGTGTTACGTTATTCATAATTGTATGGAACTTTAGTTGATAAGGAGCTACTATTTACTTGATTCTGGTCTCTCATGTGCTATTGCAGGTCATTGGAAAAGCCAGAGTGCCCATAGTGAAGTTTGTGGAGAGGAGCAGTAACATTGCATTTGACATTAGGTAGGATTTGCTTCTTGATGCATTGTCCATCTAGATTACCCTTAGGTGTTCCACAGCACAGGCAATCTTTCTTCACCGACTCATTGAGGGTTCAGAAATGCATTACTTGCACGTTACCCAGTTTGGTGTCAAGAATTTTTTTCTTCAAGTGGCAAGATGAATTCGCAAGTGCCATACACTGACAATGATGACTGGAAATTATGTGTGAGCTTTTGGCATGGTTTTGATCTCCATCTGTGGTGACAGGAGAATTTACTTCTTTTTCTTGTGTGAATAGGGCTGGAAAACCCAGTAGAGCAGTAGTTGCAGACCGTGGTTTGCAGACACTCCCAAACCTATCATAAATGTTTTGTTCTGTTGCTGGGTGATGCAGTTTTGACGTAGCCAATGGACCTGAGGCTGCAGACTTCATCAAGGTAAACTAGGCTCATATGGAACTCTTTGGGTTTTTGTGCATGACACATGTGAGATGTAATAGCAGATGTGAGACTTTTCTACCTTTAGGTTGAAGTTCTGTTTTGTTAATAATCAATAAATGTCTAGGGGCTGATTGGGCATGATATAAGTGGTGTGCAGCACACATAATAATTCTTGGGCACTTTGGAATTCATGGACTCCTGTGCTATCCATTTCATTGTCTTAGCCAACTTTTCCTTTGAGCTGAAATCTTGTCATAGAGTGGGTGTTCTTTTATGCTTGTTAGTTACCACTGCAAGGTACACCTTACTAGCTTGCTCATTGCTGATGTAGAGTAGCTCCAGCTTGAAAAAATGTTTTCTGTTTAAGCCAATGAATTGGCTTAATGTATGAAACAGGGTGCAATGCAAGCTCTTCCACCACTGAGGCCTTTATGTCTTGTGCTCAAGATATTTTTGCAACAGCGAGAGCTTAATGAGGTGAGGTTTCTAGTTTTCTACTCACTTTTTCCTAGCCTGGATATCCATACTATTCTTCAAAAGGTGTTGCTTTGAAACTCTTGTTCACTTGTTCTCATGACTTACCTTTTCAAAGGGTTAATTGCCAGAGGCAGTAGATGTTAATCTGTTCTTTGTTGAAGAATAAGTCTCAACGGTTCCTTCGAATTAGTACAAGAGATATGCTGTGGGACGATTGGCTTTTCTTAGATCTGATATGCCAATGATTGCACAATGATGATGTCCTGCATTGGGTTCTCTGACAACAATGTCCCTCTTTGCTCCTCCAGGTGTATCAGGGCGGAATTGGCTCATATGCTTTACTTGTTATGCTACTAGCACATCTGCAGGTGCTAAATTTGACATCCTCTCTGTGCATTCCTAGGTTTCAGACCCTAGGTGTGTCTTGTTTTCTATCCTCTAACCTTCTGTTTATGGCCAGATTTCATTGATTTATAGTAAGCTGATAAGGAGCTGCCAACTGGGTATGGGTGAGATTGTTGTTAAAAGCTACTTTAAGAACAATCTGATTGCAGAGTTAAAGTTTTGCATTGTGTTCCAGTTTTGATGGTTTTCAGTGACCATTGTTTTCACTCAGTAATCTGTGTCTCAAATGCGTTGCTCACTCCTGACATATCAGAAATGTATGTCACAGATGCATCCAAGTAAGCGGCGTCTGAGCAGTAGTGGTCAAACTAGTCCTCTTGAAAGCAATCTTGGTATTTTGCTGGTAAGGATCGCCCATCTAGAGTTTCTGATGCAATGTGTCTCTAAAGATTTTGCAACTGTTATTGATGCTTGTGAGGATTAGGGGTTCATGACTCATAGCTTGTGTGATCAATCAGGTGGATTTCTTCGACTTATATGGCCGCAGTCTCAACATGAAAGATGTGGGTGTTTCTTGCCGGATTGGTGGAAGTTTCTTCTCAAAGAAAAACCGAGGGTAAGGACTTCTTATGAGTTCAGTCACTGATGGATCCAAGTGTAAAGAGTGCTTAACAGACGAATGTTCGTTTTCCAAACAGGGTTATCCAATGTCCATTGTGTGTGAAGTCTGATGTGGTAAGATATATGGCATGGTTGCAGATTTATTGATATGAAGCGTCCATTCAGTTTATGTGTGGAGGACCCTCAGGTAGCACTCTTTCAGTATGTTATTTCTGTCTAGTTACTTCCAGAAATGTAACTGAAACTCAAGACAAACTTTTGTATCATTGCTTGCCCTACTTTTTAGCACTGTCATTCATGATGGAAGTCATGGTCTGATACTTTGTTAGTGAGACTCAAAAGGTGATGACTGCACTCATTCTTGTTGTTTGCTTTGGTTTAGCCAGAATTGCTGTTACATTTGTTTGTTTACTTCACATTTTTTGTGGAGTTTCTCAATGCAATCACATTGATCTTTGTTTGTATACTTCTATGTAAACTGACTTGCAGCTAACATCTCTTTGAAGTGTGACACTGAGGGGTTTGACTCACTGTTTTTTCTGCAGGCTCCAGAGAATGACATTGGAAAGAATTCATTTGCCATTCAAAAGGTTGTCCCTTGAGTCCTTGGAAATGTTTGAGCATTGTCCTTTAGCTATATATCTGGGATTCTTCCAAAACCTGAGGCACCATTTTTCTCTGTCTTCCATATCCAACACCGTACTCTCTTCATCTACTCTCTAGTTAACAATTGTCAGCATGGCAGAACTGGTTTGTCTGGTAGGTTGGCTTGCAATTGGATCCTTGGAGACAGTTGAGCATTCTCCATTTTGCTATATCTGGGCTTCTTCCAAAACCTGCAGAATGATACTGTCAGTATTCAATTACCAACATAAAAGTCTACTTCATGGGTCCTCAGTGAACAATGTTTTGCATGCAAAACCTGGTTTGTCTGATAGTTTAGATTGCACTGGCATTCTTTGTAAGCATCTCTGTATTTTTCACTCTTCTGGTGGGTCTCCTTTTTCCCCTTGGGGAGTTCAGTATGCTGAAATTCGTGCTTTATGACCTTTTCCTATTCTGAAGGGGTTGAACTTTCTCTGTGCCAACAGTATGTACTTTGAAAAGGAGCTAAAACAGAACTAAGGTTTTGGAGCCTGGTGATGCAGGTGCGCTCAGCATTTGTTTTGGCCCACAGTCTTTTGACAGACTTGAGTGGAGATGACACACAAGAACACATTGGCCTTCTAGGTCGCATTGTGCGGATGGATGAGAAACTGGTGGGGCGCAAATTATTACCTGCCTTAGTCACCACTGCTTCTGAGAATCTGCAGAGACCCTATCAAGCTCCCTACACAAGGTTTAGAAATACCCAAGAATCAGTGCAAGACCCAGATCTGGAACCATATGTGGTTGGGGATGGAACATTCTCTGCATCTGATTCTGATAGTGATCATGCATTCAAGACCCCTCAGACAGCAGGGTGGCGAAGTCGGTGGCATGATTATGAGGATGGTGATTTTCCTAGGGGTACTTCTTCAGGCAGGAAAGTTTGGAAGAAAGGGAAGGAGAAGGCAAGGCACAAGGATCGAAACTCCACCCCTTACCTCAGTCCATATGGCCAAGATTCTTTGAAAAAACACAGCAGGTCCCGGTGGCAAGAAAGTGAGAGTCCAGCTGCCGATGAAGATTCATGCACCAAGCATTCTCGTAGAAGGAAGCGTGACCGCAAAAACAGTGAGGTTACTGGGCTGGAAGAGGGGGAGGTTAGGCCAGGTAAAAGGGCAAAAAAACTTCAAGAACGGCTTTCCCAAAACAGAGAGAATCTGCAGGAGGCAAGGGAAGACAGCAGGATGAAATGGAAGCAAAAGCAGGCATCTGAAGATGGAGATCAAACCACGAAGGTGAAGAGGCATAATTTGCATAAATCTTGGAGTGGCTCTGAGATCATGGAAATGACAAGTGACAGAAACCATTCCAGGTTTCGGCGGACCCCATCTAGGAAGGAGCATTGGAGACATGATGCATTTGAGGATCTGTAACAGGTCATCTGTACCACTTGGGACAGGAAAGTAAGATGGGTAGCTCCACTCCAAAACCTTGAAGTTGGGATTTTCATTGTCACATCCTTCACACAAAATTGAAACTGTGGGCAGTTTGCTTCATGGTCCTACTGTAGAATCTGATCACCACCTTCTCCAATCTCACTCATCCAACTCTGCTCCATGGTTGTTTTTAGGGAACTACATCTGCACTTGATTGGCGACTAGAGAATTGTTGGATCAGTGTTGTATGTTGAAACTGCAGAAGAAGAGAGTAGCAGACCACATCAAGGATTAAGATCAGTCGGCTACTGACAGTTACATTCCAGAACTTTAAACCAGGCTTTTTGTCATAGAGGAAATCAACAGTTCTCTTCAGAGTCCGCATTAGCAAAAATCTTGAAGTTTCCAACTGAGTATAATGATCAATTACAGAAGCTGATGGTTCACATTCCAGCCTTATTGGCTGATTTCTTCATCCCTCATTCTCATCTTTCCCTAGATGTTCCCTGATCTGAATGCATGTGTAGTCCTGGCATTCCCATTGAAGGGTCTAATTCCTCTCCTGCCTGTCTTATTAGGAGTTTTCTTCACCCTTTCATCAGGCTTGTTGCTGTTGCCTTGAATTTGATTGGATGATCTCTGCCAGTTGAGACTGCATGTAGGTTGCATTCTTGTTGGTCAGGGTGAATCCTTCCCTGATGACTGCACCAATGTATGTATGCCAAAGGCAAGAGCCTAGAAGCTCTGCTTGAAAAGTGTTCCAACATTATGCCTAGAATTGATTTGTGCCTACTTAGACAATGATCAGGGGACAGGTGACATCTGGGACTTGAGATTTTCCACCAGTTCTTTGATTTTTTTAATAACCACCAGTTCCAGGTGAAACCACAGATCACTGATTGAAAATCACAGTACAGGTGACATCTGGGACTTGAGATTTTCCATCTGGTTCTTTGATTGTGAATTCTTCGACTTGAGAATTTTTTAGGGTTTTTTTTATCCTACTTTTGAATGCAGACTCCTCAAAATAGTCAATCAAACCTTCAAAAATGCTATAAGTTTTCCTCAAGATGATGAAAAGGAGTGGCATACCTATTTGAAGGAGCACTTGCATGGAATATTTATGATGTCAAACAATTGAGTCTTTTGAGAGAAATTACAAATCACCTAAAAATTTACTCAATAATTGCTTTGCCCCATAAAGTTTTCCTAGAACTTCTAAAGACAACCACAAAAGGAGTTGTTTTGGCAAAACTTTAAAATCTATTTGAAACAAACCAATTTTCTTTGGGAAAACACATTCATGGCATGCAAAATTGGGTAAAATGGAAAGGATATTCCATATAAGATGCCACCTAGGAAAAGAAGGATGAACTCCATAAGAATTTTCTCATTAGTAGCATGCCATAAAAGCACCCTAAAGTATGTGCAAAAATTACAAAATACACTCACAATTTTCCACTTACAGTCTCTGTTAGAGATGACTGTTTTTTAGTGGGAACAGACATTGGATTGGTAGACAACTTCGCAGTCAACTTCTAGGTGGTAGACAATTTCTTAGCTCAGAAACGAGCAGAATCTGCATGAAAGCTTTAACAATCATCCAGGGATTTTTGCAGCCTATTGTGGTAACCTCTACCATTATATGGAATACTAACCTGATTCCATTGGCACTGTTGCAGTTCAGCAGCAAACAATAACATACATTTGTTACAATTTGTCTTTTGAGCAATGGTACTCTGCATAATCCCATTTCTGAAAAATAGCTGCCAGTATGATGCATATTTGCTGCTGGTGGTAGCATTTGGGTTGGTGCATTGTTCCTTATACTTCATAACTCGTGAGGAGAACTGTGGACAAAATCTTCCAAGGGAATTTGATGGCTTGTTGTCAGCTGTCAGCTCTCATCAACACTTGTGCAACGGGTCTGTGGCTCAATTCAGATGTATGATCTGGCATCATGGGTACTCTGGCAAGCTCATTCCAGTCACTATTTTCTGTCATATACAAATCCCACAAGAAAACCAAGGTACCACAAGGTGAACATGTGATGCCTGATGTTTTTTTATTTCCTGATGTTGCCATCCCCTTGATGATCTGAAGGATCTCGGTCATATTGAGGTGTACATAGGTCTGTTCTCAAGTCAGTGAAGCTTGTTTCAAGTGTTGTCATCCGTTGTCCAAGTTTCGTCAACTGATCCACCACTGAATTGTGATTCGTTTGCATTGTTTGGTACAGAAGCTGCAAAGCCTTGTGGAGGTTGCCTGTTGGCATCTCAGTTGTACCTGACTGCCCAATTGCAGCAGCTGGTCCCCCTGCACATCATCAGAATTTGAGGATTTTTTTAAAAACCCACCACTAAAACAAAGAATAGTTCTCCATTCTAGTTCCTGCACTCAAGAACTCCAATGCAAAAAAGGAAGAAGCTGCACTAAACCAACACAACCAACTTAAAGAATTGAACTGACAAAAATGAAGCAACAGCTGCAGAAACAGTTCACTGCCAGTTCTATGAAGTGAATTACTCATTTGAATGCTAAGTTCATCAACAGCATTGTCCACCAGGTTCATGCCACACACCGCACCTTTTAGAGCAGATTGCTACCTAAAAACTATGGAAACTGGTGATACAAGATGCTGGTGGTTTTAGAGTTGCATGTGGGTGCCAAGGTCGGTTGTAGAGCAGAAATGTTCTGCTAAGATTAGACAATGAAATCACGCACTGGTTCTCTTGAAAACCTACTTAACTAGCATAACAACAAAGCAAGGTTTCAAGACAACTGCTGATTGAGGTCTTCTTCATCTGAAGGGTTTGCACTGTGTTCTAGCCGATCACAAATAGTAAAGTAAACATTTGCACAGTCAGGGTGGCTTTCAAAGTTGCTGCTGCTGCTTTGATTATCTCAGTCTACTGGCAAAGTGTCAAACAACAACTGAATATTGGGAAAACACAATTTATCTTTGCATCCAATTGCAACTCTGAAAGCCAGTTTCTTGTTGTCCCCCACTCTCATCAAGATCTAGATCTAATCATGTGCAGATTGCTGCCATATTTGTATGCTTCTACATTATGTTAAAACATGGCATTCCTGCATGTATTGGGGTTAGATAGATTCTTACCCAATTTCTTGGGAGCCAGTTGTTTTGTGACTGATGAAAATGCAGTGACTTGTTCCGCATCGATCCAAAACCGCTGCGTTTGAAGAGCATTTTTATGAGCTGAGCTATCCGCATGGGTGGCAAGAGCACTCGGTTGGTAATTTGTACTCCCTTCCTTCCGAAATGCATTTCTTGTGGCAGTGGATCCATGAGCTTCACAAATAGTGCAAAACATTCGTTCCTCGCCTCTCACAACCCTAACTGTTGCCCAAGGGTATGTCTCAACCCATTCATTCTTCCATTGCTTGGGTCCTCGAAACCTCTTCTTTTTCCTTCGGGCCCCAACACCTATTGCTTCTTCTTCTTCTGCAGTTGTCAAAGCACCCGCATACTCGTCCCCGTACACGATTTCACAATTGTTCTCAACCCCATCGTAGTTTTTGTTGATACCATCCTCATCACCATCTCTGTGCAGAGCTGCACCACTACTATCAACAGAAACATCAAGGTGCGCCAATTGCAGCGAATCCCCATGTAATGGATTACTATCCATGAAGACACTCGAGAGATAGTCTTGTAAGAAGCTAGTTTCCTCCGAGACCTTACTTCCTGTACAAGCAAAAAACAGAAAAACCCACACCAAGTTTCACAGAATCTCAACCTACTCTCTACCCTAATCCGTCCAACTCGAAAACCCTCGAAAGCTTCTTCATGTCGACAACATGGATGGAAAGCCACAACGTTTTTTTCTCCTGTCTTCTGACCTAATTTTTTTCTTCTCGAAAACCCAAACTCTCACAAAAGTCATAAAAGCTCCCTTTTTTTTGTGCATTTATCCGCAATTCGGCCAAAGAGAATCGAAAGTAATTGCCACCTGCCAAGCTCAGACACTTCGTGATTTTGAGGTTGGAAACATTTGCGGATGCGGAATTGGGTCGTGTGCGGAGGACTGCTACCCTGCGGCTATCAACCGCCTCTGCCATCGCTGCTGCTTTCGGAAACTGGCCTTGTCAGACGACAGAGGGACAGCAGAGTGTGAAACGGACGACAAACCCGTTCTCGTTTGGATATCGTCGTTACCAATGAACGAGAAAGTCGTGGGTAGTTATCGTTCGGATATCGTCGTCATCGAGGAACGAACAACAGACTCGTGGCTGGTTTTCTCGTTTGTATGTAGTCAAATTTTAGATATCAATTAATTGGAGAAAAAGGTGATTAAAACCAGTTTCATTTTTATTAATGGAGATGCAATAAGTTTGAGCTTAACAAGAGTAACAAACTTTTGTGGGCCTTGCCTACCAAGGCAAGGATATTGTGTTTAGATTCATTATAGAGTATAGTAGCTTAAGGGATTTTGGCCCCTAGATAATAGGTCTATTTATTTTTATATGAGGATTTTTGAAAGATGATATTTTGGCTTGTGTTGAAACTTGAGATTAGTTATAGAGTTATAATATCTTCAAGGATTTTTGTTTCTTTTAAAGGATTTTTTAAAGATAATTTTGCATGGTGAAATATTTGAGTTTTCATAAGTCTTTTTTTGCCTTAAGATACATTTTAATTTAAATGGCAAGGCCGTAGGGCGATACACCCCTTGTTAATTCTAGTGATGCGTTTTCTTGGAGTTGGTATAGGGAGGATTTTGCATTATCTTCATATAAAATTCACTTTGACAATTTGAATGAATGTGTAGGACCGTGCAAAAGATTATGAAGGTAATTAAGTGGTTAAGCCTTTCTTTTCTTCTTCACCAAAAAGATCTCAAAGGACTTGTCCTTCTTGCAATGTTCTTGATTGCCTATTCTATAGGAGTGGGCAACATTCTCCATGGTAAACTTTTTGTGTTCATATGGTTTGATGCAAATGTTATTTGTTTTTTTCTTCATAGAATCAAAAAGGTGTAAGATTTCAATTTTTTTCTTCAAAAGATCTTGCTCTACAATTGTTGGAGGGTGTTGAAAGATGAGAGTTGATGAGTGGTTGAATTGATTTGTTTCTTGTGTTGTTTTCTTTCCTCTCCTTCAATTCCTCTTATGCAAACCCTATTTTTGTCTCCCTTCAACACAACCAAGCAAACAAAGAAACGATAAATAAGCTTTATAAAGATCTCTAAAATAAACAAGGATTGGAAGCTTTGGAACCAACAAATCTTTCAATTGCATATGAATTTTTTTTTAATGCCAAGTAATGTTTGGGAATAAGGTTTTCGATCATGAGTGAAATTGTGATGAAACAAGGCAAAATTTGTAATTGATTTTTGTTCTAACAATTTATGATGTCAAATTGATCTATCAAAGCAAATGCACACTTGTAAATATTATATTTGTTTTTGTAGCTTACAAGGAAACAAAAAAGGGTGTTCTACATGGAGCCTTATGAAAGTTTCAACTTTAAATATGGTCATTGCTACTATGCAATGTTGCAACTATTAGTTTTTGCCCATAAAATGGAAATCTTGATTTTGATTTCAATGTTCTAGTTGAAAGGTTTATGACCATATTGACTTATAGCAAAATAAAAGGTCCAAGTCAACATTTGACGTTAGGATTCAATCCTTTTGGTGCTTATCATTACAATGAAGATAATGATGTTTTGTTTCTTATTTTTTGCAAAATTGTTAAAGAATGACCAATTTACCAATTTGGATATCCATCTCTTTGTATTGGGTTTGTTGTCACTAGTGGCCATAGTATTCAAGTGCAAAGATTCCACAATGGTTTTTTGCATTTTTTCCTTCCTAGGTCCCTTTCCCTTTAACTTCCGAGCATCTTGGCATTAAAAAAGTTCCAAGTTTTCCTACATCATGTCAAATTCCTCATTGAATGCTACCATATCTGCTATATAGACAAACACACCCATTTTCAAACCTCCTACCCATTGTGTTGTAAACCCACAAGAGCATTTCCATGATTTGCAAACCCTAACAAAAGTTCAATGGCCACATACACGCCATAATTGCCCCACTACTACAAAATGTGGGTGCAATACACTAGTCCCCATTCATTAAACCAATGAATTCACTATGACTAATGAATTCATTCAAAATCTAATGAAATTGTTTGGTGTACAAGGACACCTTTTGTTGTAGTGGCCCCACAGCCCTATTAGGTGCAATTCCAACACCCACAAACCCAAGCATAAGTTCAATTTGACCCAATGCAAGTTGTACAAAAGATACCCTCACTACTAGAAATTTTGGGTTTTGCAACTGTCTTTTGCAACTAAAATTCAGTTGCATGTGACACATGCAACTACAAATTTATGTAGTTGCATAAGACAAGTTGCACATGACATCCAATTGCATGCGACATTACGTATGCAACATGTATATATGGTCTTAATATACATGTTCATACATACATACAAATCCAAATGTAGTTGCACCTTATGTACAACTTTCCTTGCAACTACAATGCAATTAATCAAAATATGACACATGTTTAAAAATTAAACAACTAACTTATGGACACGTGTCACTATTTAAATTTTTTGTGTTCTCAAAATTAAAAAATCATTGGATTAATCTCAATCATTGAAGTTTCTGCCACTATGATGATGACCTGTGGTACACCATGGAACGTTCATTAACCATTTGACACGTGTTCATGTAACACCAATTATATGGTGACACGTGGCAATCAAAACCCACCTATTTTTAAAATTTTAAATATTAATCAATGAAATCTAAATCGTCCAATATATGGCTAATAAAATATTGACACTTGGTGCCTAGGTAGGTAGGTAATAATTAAACCCTACTAAATAGGTTTACTTAGGTATGCAAGTAGGTTAAAAAGTAGCTAGGCTTAAGTTATATAGGTAGGTTTAAAATAACCCGATTTTATTTTTAGGTTTAACCATTTCACAAGGGTCAAATTTTTTTCATTCACTCATCCCCAATGGCACTTAATATTGGCCTAATACATAGCTATTGCTCATAGTTATATGCTGAGCCAAATAGAATTTAAAGCCAAAGGATATGGGTTAAAACATTCCATTGCAAACCTTATGAATCAACCTAGTTGCACATTACATGCAACTACTGTATTAGATTATATCAGCCAGGGAAGGGCTCTATTGCATTTGGTGTCCAAAGAAAACTTGAAGCCCTCCTCTTGGTGCATCTAACAAACTAAGAATCATTGAAAATAGATTAGAAATGAGAAAGTTATGGCCCCCCAAAGTAAAGGGGGTCAAAAACTCAAAAACAATAAATTATTGAACACTACAAAGGCCAGTTCTTAAACATCCAGAAAGTTCATTTTATGTTGTTTTTTTGTTACTAGTGGGTGCCCGTGACCTTCGGCCACTATAGGTACCTATTGCTACCATCCTTGTTTCCGTTGTTTAATTCTCTTTAAAAAAATATTTACCCTCTCTTATTTCTATCCGTCGGATTAAAAATTGGACACATCCGTACCGATCGATTTTTATTCTTCCGAAAAGATACGTTAAGGAAATTGGCCCCACCTTCGCAACCGGGCTCTTTTGAAATTTCTTACTTGGGACGGTTCTCTTAGCACCACAGTTCGTAGCCGTTGGATGTGGTGAAATGTATCAAATCCTTACCGTTCGTTTCGAAAGCGGGCTTCCAAAGAAAAACATTGTGGGGTCGGGAGAAAAATGATTTTAACCGTTAGATTGAAATTTGGGCGAATCTGGATAGTTGAAGTGAAGAGATATCATTCTAGACCCGGTCGGCCTTTTGTGACAGACCCGAGCTTCGTCACTGACGAACGTCACCACGACCCGCAGGCCGGTTCTGCCATAAAAAATGCAGAGGCCGGTTCTGCCATAGAATGAAAAAGCAGAATTGTCACGTCACAGACAGACAACGCAATTAAAATATAAGATTAGAGTTCCAATGTGATTTGTAGGACTTCAGGTGGCGTTCCTATCGCACTTTAAATCGTTTAAAATGAACAAGA